>Ga0255055_10002729_pt1 | contig 12223 bp, 12 predicted proteins | sample JV7_2_27_MG_FD_188633 | JGI IMG/M metagenome (GOLD analysis project Ga0255055, IMG submission 188633) | Seawater microbial communities from Jervis Inlet, British Columbia, Canada - JV7_2_27 | ecosystem: Environmental > Aquatic > Marine > Inlet | place: Canada: British Columbia | collected...
TGCTTCCAAGGCTGACTTTGAAAAAGAGTAATATCGTCACCTGATTTTTAGGCTCGAACCGTATTCGATGCCCTTTTGTGCCGGCGAAATATCCGCTGACGAAAAGGGCATCAATTGTTTTTAGCTGACAGATAATGCGCATTTATACCGCTTTTCAAATTGAAAATCTCTAACCCGGGCAAGCCGGAACAAATTGCCACAAAGGCACCAAGACACAAAGCGAAACCTTTGGTTAATATTCATCTTTGCGTCTTTGTGTCTTGGCGGCGTAAATGTTTTGCCACAAAATGCAAAAAAAAGAATTAAAACGTATCAACTGGAGAGGGATATGGAACCATTAGAAATTGCACCAGGAGTTTATGACGTTGGCGTTACCGACTGGAATATCCGGGATTTTCACGGGTATTCGACTGATCTGGGGACAACCTATAATGCGTTTTTAATTGTTGATCAAAAAATAGCGCTGTTGGATACCGTTAAAAAAGCGTTCGCGGATCAGCTGCTCGACAATATTTCCGCAATTGTTGATCCCAAAAAGATCGACTATGTCATCAGCAACCATACGGAACTGGACCATTCCGGCAGCTTGGCCCGGGTGATGCATCGGATCGGTGAAGACAAACCGTTGGTTTGCTCAAAGATGGGGCACAAGAATCTGCCCCGTCATTTTTTTCACAACTGGAATTATCAGCCCGTCGAGACCGGCCAGGAACTGAGCCTGGGCAAAAAAACATTGAGTTTTATAGAAACTCGCATGGTCCACTGGCCCGATAGCATGTTCACCTATTTAAAAGAAGATAAAATTCTTTTTTCCAGCGATGGGTTCGGCCAGCATTTTTCAGGCTCCGAGCGCTTTGACGATCAGATTGGAGAAGCGATCATGGTCCATGCTAAGAAATACTTTGCCAACATTTTGCTTCTATACGCCCCGTTAATCAAAAAATACCTCAAAAATATCATTGACTCGGGCATGGAATTTAATATGATCTGCCCCGACCATGGAGTCATCTGGCGCAAGGACCCGACCAAAATCATTCATGCTTATGTCCAATGGTGCGAACAAATACCTGAAAAAAAAGCGGTGGTCATATACGATACCATGTGGCAGAGCACCGAAAAGATGGCCGAAGCCATCGCCGCAGGCATTAATAAAGAAGGGGTGCCGACCAAGCCTTTGCACCTGAGAAAATGGCATCGCAGCGAAGTGATGACCGAAGTCTTTGACGCCAAGGCAGTTATCGTGGGCGGACCGACGCTAAACAACGGGCTGTTTCCTTCTCTGGCGGATTTCCTATCCTATATGAAAGGGCTGAAACCGCTCAACAAAATCGGGGCTGCCTTTGGATCCTATGGATGGAGCGGGGAAGCGGTCAAGATGATTACCAGAGAGCTCGAATCGATGAAGTTTAATATTATCGATCCGGGCTTAAAAATTCAGTATGTGCCAGACAAAGAAGGGCTCGATAGTTGCTATGCTTACGGCCGCAAAATCGGAAAAGCGGTTAACGAATAAAATGAAAGTTCCGTTTGTTGAACTCAGTGAATGTATCGTATGCGGTGTGTGCGTGGAAACATGTCCACAGGTGTTTCGATTAAATGATGCCGGATATATCGAAGTCATTGAATTGGCCGTTTATCCCGAGCCTGACGTAAATGACGCTATAAAATATTGTCCCGTCGATTGTATTTACTGGGGAAAGTAAAGAATCCTAGCTCAGATGGCCAGGCTTTGATTTCACCTCAGAGGGGTGGTCTTAACCCCAGGAAAGATGGAATGGTGGAACAATGGAATATTGGGTATGAAAAGCGGATGATGCCCTGATTTTAATTTCCGATGAGGGCCATCTAAATAAAAGTAGATCTCATTCAGCCAAACCCAATATTCCAACTTTCCATTATTCCAATACCCCATGGCATTCAAGCCGGTGATCTCTGACCTGGCCCAGAGAACCAAGTTTTCAATGTTAGAATAAATTTGATCATGAGCCGTCATCAAACGAGCAGCCGGCAGCTTAAAAAAAAGATTCAGAAGCTTCTTCAGCAGAAAAACCTTGAAAGCGGGTTGGCAGAAATAAGCCGCCTACCGGCCAGAAAGGCCATTAACCCTCTTTTTTCATTTTTGTGCAGCCTGGATGAATTACTGAAATGGCGGGCGGTAACGGCCATGGGGGAAGTTGTCGACAGGTTGGCCGATGAGGACATCGAGTCTGCCCGGGTCATCATGCGCCGGTACATGTGGAACCTCAACGATGAATCCGGCGGTATCGGCTGGGGATGTCCCGAAGCCATGGGAGAAATCATGGCCCGAAATGAAAATCTGGCGCAGGAGTTCTGGTGTATTCTGATTTCCTATATTCGATCCGATGGGAATTTCCTTGAACACGAAATCCTTCAACGAGGGGTTTTATGGGGGATAGGCCGGCTCGCTCATGCGCGGCCACAGCTTTTAAAAGATTCGGTCGACTCCCTGCACCCTTACATGCAGGCCGATGATCCATATTTGCGTGGGTTGGCAGCCTGGGCATCTGGACCCCTGCGAAACAAAAGCACAGAAAGCGTACTCAAACGCTTAAAGGAAGACGACGCAAAGTTAAACGTTTTCTTCGAGGGGCATCTAAAGAAGTGTTCGGTCGCTGAACTGGCGGTAAAAGCATTGGAGATATTAAATGAAATGGATGCCGGAAGCTGAAGAAGCGATTAAAAAAGTTCCCTTTTTTGTCCGAAAACGGGTAAGGGCACGAGTCGAGAAGGAGGCCAAAGAAACCGGCAAACCGGCGGTGTCTCTGGCAGACGTCAAGGCAACCCAGGCCCGCTATCTGACCCGCATGAGTTCAGAGATCAAAGGATACCAGATTGAGACCTGTTTCGGGCCCAGCGGATGTCCCAACCGTGCGATCATCAGTGATGAGTTGATCAATCAGATTGAAGCGGATGTTAAGAAAGAAGATTTGCTCGGTTTTCTGAAACAAAGCGTACAAGGCAATCTGAAGTTTCACCATGAATTTCGAATTACGCTGGCGGACTGCCCGAATGCATGCTCCCAGCCGCAAATAAAAGACATCGGGATCATCGGTGCCTGTGCGCCTGTGGTAACCGATGAACCCTGCTCGCTGTGTGAAGCCTGCGTTGAGGCTTGCAAGGAAGACGCAATTTTGATAGATCCCGAAAAAGAGGTCCCGGTAATTGATGACAGCCTCTGTCTGAAATGCGGCAAGTGCATTCCGGTATGCCCCACCGGAACCCTTATGGAAGGCCAAAAAGGATACCGGGTACAGCTGGGGGGTAAACTCGGCCGGTATCCCCAATTAGCAAAAGAGCTGCCCGGCATTTATGATGAGAATAGAGTTATGGAAATTGTCAAAGACTGTCTGCGCTTTTACAAAGATAACAGCAAACAGGGTGAACGGTTCGGGCAAATTCTAAAGCCTGCTGATTTTGAAGCATTGGCGGCAAAATATAAAACCTAATCATCAGAATATCATTACACCCTTCAGGAAGGATGGGGCAGCACTAGAACTAGAAGCTATCTCAAAAATAGCAGATCACGGTTTTAGGTTGGTCCCGCCGATGGCGGGATTGAGCCCGTTAAAATCGGAAAAATGTCTGATTTTATTTTTTGCGGGCAAACGGGCTAACGGGCCAACAGGCTCAACCCATATCATGTGAGCATTTTAAGGAGGCTCATAACGAAGCTACTGGGCGTTAGATGCATTTTTGAGATAGGTTCTATTTTTTACTGGTGAACCTTTCGATGACCGTCAACAATTCGTTCATCAGTTCATCACTGTTTTCATCGTGGATTAACGCATCTCGAATACAGCCCTGGATGTGATCTTTAAGAATAATGGAAGCGGCGCTCTGGGTAGCCGCAACGACAGCTGAAAGCTGGTTGAGTACATCCACACAATATTTCTCTGCCTCAACCATTCGCTGGATCCCTTTCAACTGCCCTTCCAATTTCCTCAGCCGTACCAGTATTTCCTTTTTGTCCTTTAAATATGACGGCATTCTTCTTTCTCCATTATGACATATGCCTATAGGGGGTATATCTAAGTTTTTATATACATTATTATAAAAATTGTCAATTTATTTAAAAATAGTACTTGACATTAAAAATAAGGATATATACATTAAATTAAAATACCATATAGGGGTATAGGGTATATGTCGTTAAAAACCGCCGTCTTTAATTTTGGACCAAAACCTGACAACGAGGAAAAGCGGTATGATGAAGCAGACACAAATAGAATTTGGCTGAAAGTATGATGATATCGATTAAAAACTTTTAGACTACCGACCCCCTTGATTTCGCATGGCAACCATTTTAGAACAGCAATTTGACATAACCTGATTGTGTCTAATTATTATGACAACCCAAAATAGCACCCATTAAAGCGCCGGTTTTAGAATTAAAAAACAGCAGGAGGAACATCAAATGGAGAAAAAAACATTTTCTATCCCCAACATTTCATGCGGTCACTGTGTCAATGCCATCAAAACCGAATTAAAGGGGCTCAATGGGGTTTCAAAGGTGGAAGGAGACATCGAAGGCAAAAGTGTTGAAGTGCAATGGGACGCTCCGGTCACCGAAGATAACATTAAAAACAAGTTGACCGAAATTAACTATCCGGCCGCCTAAAACCCATCTCAAAACGGAAAAAAATGGACCTAAAACCGTATATTTTGAGATCGATCCAGGCGGCCATAGCCGCCGGCAATGCCATTAACGAGGTGTACCGCTTGGAGGATTTCGCGGTGGAATACAAGACCGACAAATCCCCGTTAACGATTGCCGATCAAAAATCCCATGAAATCATAACAAACGCTCTGCGAGGATACGATATTCCGATCCTGAGCGAAGAAGGCAAAGACACGCCTTTTGCACAACGCAAAAACTGGAGGCGCTTTTGGATTGTAGATCCATTAGATGGAACTAAAGAATTTATTAAGCGCAACGGCGAGTTTACGGTTAACATTGCATTGATTGAAAACAGCACCCCGGTTCTGGGCATTATTTTTGTTCCGGATAGAAACACCCTCTATTTCGCAGGGCAAAATTTTGGCGCCTATAAGCTGGAAAATGGCCCTTTCAGCGAATTGCTGGAATCCCGGCCAGATTCAAAGGAAAAAACCAGCGCTTTGCTGGATCAAATCATGGGTCAATCGACACGACTGCCTGTTATAGATCCACAGCGTGCATCGCTGACAATTGTCGGTAGCCGCTCGCATAAAAATGCAGAACTCAAAGCCTATGTAGAAGAGAAACGCAAATCGTTCGGCGATGTCGAGTTTATCTCGGCGGGCAGTTCATTGAAGATCTGTCTGGTTGCAGAGGGCAAAGCAGATTTATATCCCCGGTTGGGCCCCACCATGGAGTGGGATACAGCCGCCGGGCAGGCAATAGCGGAAAATGCCGGCGCTGGTGTCTACCAATACGATAGCCAGAAACCGCTGATTTATAATAAGGAAGATTTGCACAATCCCTGGTTTATTGTACAAAGAGAAACCTAAACCGGACAAGCCGGTTGGAGCGAAGCGGAAATCCCGATTTATCGGGGACCCCAGCAGGTAAAAAACCTCGAAGATCACGAACCCGCCACGCTGAACACAATCAGCGCCTGTAAATTAAGATGTGAAGTCCCGCATTTGCGGGGCCTCGCCTGCCCTCGGCCATGAGCTCGGGCCGAATGGAGCGACTCGCGATGGCGGGCAGGGGAACACAAAGAAAGACTTTTCAAGAGCGACGTTAAAGACCCTTTGTGAACTTCGTGTCCTTTGTGGTGAAAGAAGTTTCCCAGAAAAAGCACAAAAATTGAAATTAAACGACTAAATATGTCTGACAATAAGATTACATTGCCTGTAACGGGTATGACGTGTGCCAACTGTGCCATGAACATCGAGCGCACGGTTAAAAAACTAAACGGCATATCCGATGCACAGGTCAACTTTGCCGCCGAACAGGCCGCCATCTCCTTTGACGCAGCTCAGCTGAGCGTTAAAGATGTGGTCGCAAAAATCAATAGTTCCGGCTATTCGGTGCCGACCAACAAGGTGGAATTTCCGGTTACCGGCATGACCTGCGCGAACTGTGCCGCCAACATTGAACGCGCTTTAAACAAAAAGGTTTCAGGCCTGGTCAGCGCCACCGTAAATTTTGCCAGTGAGCGGGCCACCGTAGAATACATCCCGGGGGTCGCCACCCTGCAGGAAATGATTGCAGCGATTGAATCCGCCGGTTACGGTGTGATCTCGCCTGAAGAAATCTCAGAAGAAGAAGACGCCGAGCAAATGGCCCGCCAGGCTGAAATTCGGAATCAAACCCGCAAGTTTATCGTTGGCGTCGTCTTTGCGCTTCCGCTGTTTGTATTGAGCATGTCCAGGGATTTTAGCCTCATCGGCCCGTGGAGCCACGCGGCCTGGGTCAACTGGGTTTTCTGGGCTCTGGCCACACCGGTGCAGTTTTATACGGGCTGGGATTATTATGTAAACGGATTTAAAAGCCTTAAAAACAAAAGCGCCAATATGGATGTTCTGGTCGCCATGGGTTCTTCGGTGGCCTATTTCTATTCGCTGGCCTTGCTCATTTTCCCAACATTAGGCCAGCACGTCTATTTTGAGACCTCGGCGATCATCATTACCCTGATCAAACTGGGAAAAATGCTGGAGTCCAGAACCAAAGGGCGCACCGGTGGGGCCATTCGCAAACTGATCGGGCTGCGGCCTAAAACTGCCACCATTATTAAAAATGATGTTGAAAAAGAAACCCCTATCACACAGGTTCAGCTGGAAGATATGGTGCTGGTGCGTCCGGGTGAACGCATCCCGGTGGACGGCATCATTATCGAGGGCACATCCTCTGTGGACGAGTCCATGCTTAGCGGTGAACCGCTGCCGGTGGACAAGCGTGCCGGTGACAAAGTGGTTGGCGGCACGATCAATGGCGAGGGCCTTTTAAAATTTAAAGCCGCAGCAGTGGGCAAAGATACCGTCTTGGCCCAGATCATTCGACTGGTCCAGGAAGCCCAGGGCAGCAAAGCACCCATCCAGGCCCTGGCCGATAAGGTTGCCGCTGTATTTGTACCGGCCATCATCGCACTGGCGATCGTCGTGTTTTTCATCTGGTGGGGCATTGCCGGAGAATTTGTTCCCGCCATGATCCGACTGGTGGCGGTGCTGGTCATCGCCTGCCCGTGTGCACTGGGGCTGGCAACTCCGACCGCCATTATGGCCGGCACCGGCAAAGGCGCCGAAAGGGGCATTTTGTTTAAAAACAGCGAAGCCCTTGAGATGGCGACCAAACTCGATACTATTGTGCTGGATAAAACCGGAACCATCACCATCGGCAAACCCGCCGTGGTGGACATCATTCCGTTGGAGCCGGAATGCAAGACTGCTGAAGATCTTTTAAAACTGGGGGCCTCGGTTGAAAAAGGCTCGGAGCATCCTTTGGGGAAAGCCATCGTCAGACATGCCGAATCCGAAGGACTCAATCTCTCAGCACCGGCGGAATTTAAAGCCTCCGGTGGGCTGGGGGTTCAGGCGCGGATCAACGGCAGTATGGTAATGGTGGGGAAACCGGATTGGTTTAGGGAATTAAAGATACCCATCGATCCGGCCGCTGACCGGATCCGGCAGCTGCAATCCCACGGTAAAACCGTGATGGTGGTTGCCCGCGAAAAGCGGCTTTGCGGTCTGATTGCGGTGTCCGATGAGCTCAAACCCGACTCAGCGGAGGCGATACGAGAGCTGCAGGATCAGCACCTTAAGGTGGTCATGCTCACCGGCGACAATCTGCAAACGGCCCGTTCGATGGCCAACCAAGTGAATATCGATGATATCTTTGCGGAAGTAAAACCGGATGAAAAATCTTTAAAGGTCAAAGAATTACAGGAAAAAGGCGAGCGGGTCGGCATGGTGGGCGATGGCATCAACGATGCCCCGGCCCTGGCCCAGGCCGATGTCGGGCTGGCCATCGGGACCGGCACCGATGTGGCCATCGAAACAGCCGGCGTCATTCTTTCCAGCGGCAGCCTTGCCGGTGTACCGCGGACCATCCGATTGAGCCGGGCCACCATGAACACCATCAAGCAAAATCTATTCTGGGCATTTGGTTACAATGTCGTTTTGATTCCGGTGGCTGCCGGAATCCTTTACCCATTTGAATCCCTGCCGAACATGTTGCGCCAGCTGCATCCCATTCTGGCCGCCCTGGCCATGGCCTTCAGCAGCGTCTCGGTGGTAACCAACAGTCTGCGCCTGTATAAAACCAAAACGTGATTGTAGTTGGGAGGTCAGAGAGATTCGACGATCTTCTCGGCCGTTACTTCTGCGCCGTTAAGCATTATTTCACTTTCGTCCTCTATCTCAACATTTAACTGCTGCTCCAGCCCTTCAGCCAATGTTTTCCAGTTTACCTCACTCTCTTTCAAAGCGTAAATTAAGTTGGGTTTCAACTGACTTATTTTGCGGACATGTTCTTCCTGTTCCCTGTCGCTCATCCCCCTGACGATAACGACAGATGGAACCTTCGCGGCCATTATATCCGTCAGACTGTTATAGCCTCCATAAATGATCGCCACCTTTGAGTTTGATAGAGTCGCCAAATACTGATCGCTCACATTTTCCACGGTACAATAGGGAATAGCATCAAACTGACATTTGATGTTGTTGGCTTCTGCTTCCATTTTTTTTAGGTCGGTGAAGATTTTCCATCTACCATAACGCTCACCCAGCTCATAAACAGCTTTATATAGGTTTTCCAGTAATGTCAGCGAGGTTTCACTCAGCCAAGGAACTGCAATTGTACCGGCATATCTTCCGGAATTATATGGTGTCCAGTGCTTCATCTCCAAGAATCGCGATACATATCCCGTCACGATGGGGTCTGTGGAAAAGTACCGCCCGAGAGCATCGGGAATTTGGTTCCCCATTACCTTTTTATCGCCGTACCACAACAGTGAGTGATAGTGCTCCTGGAAAGCATTCTTTGACAACTCTGACCAAAAATCCTCGACTTCTCCAACTACTGCGCGGATACCCAGGATCCAGGTGGTATCAGTTCGTTTGGTTAATCTTAGAGAGGGTCGTAATTCTTCCCGCTTACCCGGCGGATCATGATCGACCAATACACAGCGCGGTTTAAAGTTTGTTATTATTGATTCTATGATGTTTGCTCTCGCCGGCCCCAGATAGCAGTTTTTAATGTTGGTATTCCCCAACCGGCCTTTTGATTTTCCCTCGATGATCTGAGTCTCGTATGAAGGCAACTTTATCCAATCCAATGGACAGGGGCCAACCAGTGTGGCTGTCTGTTTGAATCCGGATACGAAAAGAACTTTTAGCTCGGGAAATAGTCTCCTCAATGCCATGCCGATAGTTACACCACGGCTAACATGCCCCAGGCCACGGCCGTCGTGCGAATATATAAGAACATCCAGTCTGGATTTATCTAAGATGGGGGCAGATGGCATCAACAAAATCTCCCTGTGAACCCAAAACACCTTAACCGGCACGCTACAACTCTGGCAAGACTAAAGATATCATAATTAATCGTAGTCAAGTCAAGTAAATCTCAGTTTTGATCCTTGCAAAATCATCTTCAGGCAGCCACTGTTAATGTTTTTGTACCTCCCTATTTTTGGAGCAAGCAATGCGTCCGCCGGCGGATTGTAATATCAAGGAAATCCAGGGATTGAGCGGAGGCGTACCAATAATACGCCGCACAATACAATCCCGCAGGTTGACACAGAGATTGCGAAAAATAGCCATTTCTTGACCAAAAAATGTAACCGATCGAAATCGCTTGGTTCATTACAGGAAAAATTCTTCGAAGCCGTATAAATCCAATAATAGCCTTTATTCAAAAAGATTGGATACGGGAATCGTCATTTACTTGGTATTGTTCCATGGTTTTCTTGCTCGTCAACCTGTAGTGCCTGATGTTCAAAAAACAGTGGACAAATGCTCGCTAAGATCTTATTAATTTACGAGGAGCGTGAGTATGAAAGAAATTCTCATTATGTTAGCAATCGCAGGAATCTGGATTCTTCTCCAGGCATATGTTCTGCCTAAATTAGGAATTTCCACCTGACTGCAGGAATCTTGTCAGGTGACAAGCAAACATGACAGTACCAAAGAGAGCGATCCGCAAACAGATAAAAGATAAAGATTTTGAACTCATTCGGGCCATTAATTCTGGCCGATTCGATCGTTTCCCGGACCTCGTAAAGCGTTATGAGCAAAAGCTCTATAATTTCAGTCTCAGAATGTGCCGGGACGCGGCGGATGCCGAAGATACGGTTCAAGAAACTTTTCTAAATGTATTCAGATATTTAAAAGATTTCCGGTACGAGACTAAATTCAAAAACTGGCTTTACCGGGTAGCGGCCAGCACGTGCATTAAAAAACGGCGAAAATCAAAGTTTGCGCCGGAACGTGAACTATCCCTGGATGAGTTTTACCCCCAGGATGAAGCCGAGGGTCCCAATCAAGTCCCGAATTGGGCGCTGATGCCCCTGGATAAGCTTCTAAATGATGAGCTATTAGACAAGATCAATCAAGCCATTTTTTCGCTTCCTGAAAAGTACCGGCTGGTGATTGTATTAAGGGATATCGAAGGGTTCAGTACGGCCGAAACAGCCCAAATTTTGAATTTATCGGCGGCGAATGTAAAAGTCAGATTGCACCGTGCACGTTTGTTTTTGCGGGACAAGCTGAAAGGCTATTTTGAAAATGAATAATGATGAGCACGATCATAAACATTGCCTGGAAATGTTTGATAGACTATCCGAGTATCTGGATAACGAGTTGGATGAAGTGACCTGTAAAGACATCGAAAAACACGTCAAAGAGTGTGTTCCCTGTTTTGTGTGCCTTCAAACCCTCAAACGGACCGTAGATTTATGCAAGCAAACCGAAAGCAGGCCGGTACCCAAAGACTTTTCAAAAAAATTAAAAAAGATTATTCAGAACATGCCCAAAACCCCGCCTGCCGAATAACCTAGTGGAGCGCTTCCTAATTAATATTTCAATTTTGCTTTTAATAAATTCGCAGCCCGCTTAATCGGTTTCAGGTTTCGGGTGTCAGGTGTCAGGGCACTACGTGTCATACCGAAACCTGAAATCTCTCTGGGACTGCTTCCAGTCCATAGGCTTCAAGGCCAACGGTAGGCCCTCCGGGCCAAAGACTGACACCTGACACCTGAACACTGAAACCTTGAAACGTTATAGCTCTCAAAAGAAGGGGAAATAATATTTTATGTAATGTTATTTAGGAATCACCATACTAGTCCCACCTTATGATATCCTTTTTGCCTGCCTGTTGACATGTTGAGTGCTTTCAGGGAAGTGGGGTTCTGTGTGAGGATACGAGTTTCTGTTCTCTTTTCTTTAAATCTTCAAGACATGAGGATATGTGGCTGGCGCACAGCTTGGATGTATCACCGCTTTCACAATGGCGCCGGAATCCTTCCAGCCATTCTTTGCCGCCCCGGGGGCAAATTTCTAAAAATTCTACAAAATTAATCAACCGATCAATAATGTTTTTTGAGACTGCGTGCTCCACCTTGCAGGCGGCTTCTTCGGCTTCGCCTTCATCAATTAAAAGGACTTTAATAAAAAAATCCTTTAAGGCTTCATGTCTTCTGACGATTTCTTCAGCCAGCCTTTTGCCTTTGGTGGTTAAGGTAATGATATCGTAAGGCGCATAGTTCACCAGCCCTTTTTCGGAAAGTGACCGCAGCGCTCCGGTTACAGATGATTTGTTCACTTTCACCCAGTCGGCGATATCTTTGGCTCTGGCAGCCTGTTTCTCTTGCGAGATGTGAAAGATGGCCTCAAGATAATCTTCCATATTGGAACTTAAAAGTTCGCTTTGGCTCATTTTAGATTTCCTTTAAATTATCCGGATTTTCTTCACAGGATGCCGGATCCGTAGGACAGGACGTACATCCGCACCCGCACTGATCTTCCTTTTTAAATTTTTTTAAAAAATTTCGAATCAGAAATGCTGCGGCAATTGCAACAATTAAAATGGCGACAATCGTCTGCATTTTACTTCACCAGAAGCCCGAAGGCCGATCCAAATTGAAAGCTAAACGCTGCCAGACCAAATGCCAGCGCCGTGTTAAATGCCATAGCAAACGCGCCCCATTTCCAGGAACCGGATTCTCTGGAAATGCAGATAACAGCGACAAAGCAGGGTGAATAAAACATCGTAAAAATA
>Ga0255055_10002730_pt1 | contig 12215 bp, 9 predicted proteins | sample JV7_2_27_MG_FD_188633 | JGI IMG/M metagenome (GOLD analysis project Ga0255055, IMG submission 188633) | Seawater microbial communities from Jervis Inlet, British Columbia, Canada - JV7_2_27 | ecosystem: Environmental > Aquatic > Marine > Inlet | place: Canada: British Columbia | collected...
TCCGGTTCGCGGCAGCTGCCTATGTGGCTTGGTCCGCTTCGAGGTCGACCCGCGCTTTCTCACCTTTCGCTACTGTCATTGCTCGCGCTGTCGAAAGGCGACCGGGACCGCGCACGCGGCCAACCTGTTCGTCGAGCCGGCGCGTTTCCGCTGGATCTCCGGGGAGGAGTCGCTCACCCGATACGACCTGCCCGAAGCCCGGCACTTCGCCACCTGCTTCTGCAGCCGCTGCGGATCACCACTGCCCCGCGTGACACGCGACGGTACCGTGGTCGTGGTCCCAGCGGGATCCTTCGATGATGACCCGGCAATTCGCCCCGAACACCACATATTCTGGGGCTCCCGCGCGCCCTGGTCCTCCGACCAAGACGACCTTCCGCGGTTCGACGAGTACCCGCCGTCCGCCTGAACCGAGGCCGTCCGCGCCGACGCCATCGGGCGCTTCAACGAGCTGCTTCTGGAGTTCCTGGACGCGCTTCCGCCGCTCGCCGCTCGAAGTGGAGCGTGACCGGCAGGTAGGCGCGTCCCACGAAGTAGGGCTCCGGGCCCGGCACCACCTCGAAGGCCACCGCGTGGTCCCACCAGTCGTAGCTGCCCTCCAGGTGCACGCGCCCCGCGTGGAGGGCCGCCGTGACGGTGTAGCGGTCCGGGCTGACGTTCGCGGGCAGCCGGAACTCGGCGTCGAAGGTCTCACCGGCCTGCAGCGGGTGGACGTCGTCATCCAGGTGATACGAGTTCGTTCCGTAGACGTCGTTGCCGAGCCGGTCGCGGATCGCGACTCCGACGGTCAGGTCGGGGACGGCCCGGGCGGCGCGGCCGCGAACCCGGATGCGCAGGGGCGAACCCACCGGGAAGGTGCGCTGCGGCCCGTCGTCATCCCGCAGCTCGATCGCCTCGATCACCACCTGGCCCTCGCCCGAGCGGGTGACGGCGGTTCCGGCGTTCTCGACTTCCTGCTCGATGTGAAAATTGTCGTCCAGGCGCGCCAGCAGTGCGTTGTAGTAGTCCAGGACCGCCGCCGGGGATCCCTCCCTGAGCTTTTGGCCATCTTCCAGGAGCACGGCCCACCCGCACAGCGAGCGCAGCGTCAGCGGATCGTGCGAGACGAAGACCAGGCAGCTCCCCTCCTCCAGGAAGCGGCGGATGCGGGCGATGCATTTCTGCTGGAAGCGCGCGTCGCCCACGGCCAAGGCCTCGTCCACCAGCAGCACGCCGGGGCGCACGGCCGTCGCCAGGCTGAAGGCGAGCCGCAGGCGCATGCCGCTCGAGTAGGTGCGAAGCGGTTGCTCCAGATGGTCCGCTAGCTCCGAGAAGGCGGTGATCTCGGGCAAGAGCTCCACGATGTGGTCGGCGGAGAGGCCCAGCAGCTGTCCCGCCAGGAAGAGGTTCTGCCGGCCCGTCATCTCGCCGTGCATGCGCAGACCCAGCTCGAGGGCGGCGACCCTCCCGTCCACCTCGATCTCCCCTGCGCTGGGTCGAAGCGTGCCGTTGACCAGGCGCAGCAGCGTGCTCTTGCCGGCTCCGTTGCGGCCCACGATCGCCAGCGCGTCACCGGCCCGCACCTCGAAGGAGACATCGCGCAGCACCCACACGCGCTCGTGGCGTCGAGCGCGCTCGAGGCTCAGCCACTCGATCAGCCGCGCCGATGGCCGCGCGTAGCGCCTGTAGAACTTGCCAAGGCCCCGAACCCGGATGGAACCCATCAGAGCTCGTCCACCAGGTCGGGGCCCAGATGGCGAAAGACCAGCCAGGAGCCGCCTCCCACGAGAAGGGTGAGACCGGCGAGCGGCAGCAGCGTCGACCAGTCGGGCGGTGCGCCCTCCACCATCACGCGCTGGTAGGCGCCCACCACGTGTAGCATGGGGTTCCATTTAAGCAGCGGGCGCGCGGCCTCGGGCACCACCGCTATGGGGTAGACGATCGGAGTCAGCCAGAACCCGAACTGGACCGCCACGCCCACGAAGGCTCCCACGTCCCGGATGAAGACGTTGAGCGTCCCCACGAACACTGCGAGGCCGAGCCCCAGCACCGTCTGGATCAACAGGAAGGGCACGGCCGCCAGCACGACGGCGCCCGGCCAGCGGCCCATGAGGGCTACCAGCAGCAGGAACATGGCGATCGGGATGGCCGCGTTGATGGCGTTGCGTCCGAGCAGGGCGAGGGCCAGGGTGGAGCGCGGAAAGCGGATGGTGCGCAGGAGATCCGCCTGCTCGAGAAAGAGCGTGCGGCCCTGCAGCACGAGCCCCGCGAAGAAGTTCCAGGCCAGGAGCCCCGAGCAGAGGTAGATGCTGTAGGAGAGGCGATCGCCGCTGCCCGGCAGCTTGGCCTGCAGCACCGACGAGAAGATCACCACGTAGATCAGGATCTGGACGGCTGGCTCGATGACGATCCAGGCGTGGCCCCAGAGCGTGCGCGCCGAGCGGTCGCGAAACTCCTGGAGCACGAGGCCTTGGACGAAGCCCCGGTACGACCAGACAGACTGGAGCATTCCCATGTGCGTCGCCCCCCGACGAACGGGCGGATACTAGCGACCCGTCACGGCCCTGAGCTAAGAATGGAGATGCCGGAGCCACCGGCCCCCGGAGACCTTCCATGAGCGACCACGGCGACGGACCCCGGGACGTCCCCAGCGCGCGCCCCGAGCAGGGGCGCTCGGGCCTCGAGCTGGCCGAGCGTTCCCTGGCCGAGATCGCGACCCGGCCGCGGCGCTTCGTTCAGCGGGTGGCGAGGCGGCTGCTTCGCTCCCAGCTCGATCGCCAGACGGACTTCGATGCCGGCGTGCTCCAGGCTGCGAAGGAGGCGGCCGCGGGGATCGAAGAGCTGCGGCAACGCGCTGGCGGCATCGAGTCGCACCTCGCCGCGGGGATCGAAGAGCTGCGGCAACGCGCTGGCGGCATCGAGCCGCGGTTCGAGAGCCTCGATGCGCGTCTGGCCGCCGTGGAGCGCCACCTGCCCGACTTCACCCGGGACGTGGAGGCGGACTTCGCGGCCGTGCGCTCTTCGGTCCACGCCCAGGGGCGGCAGCTCGACGAGCTGGCCGGCGAGCTGGTGGCGGCCACGGCCGACGCCGAGGAGATCCAGCGCGAGTGGGACGAGGCCAGGTGCGCACAGCACGCCCTGGCGGAGCACGTCCGCACCCTCGAGCGGCGCCTCGAGCCCCTGCGGAGCATGGATCACTTCGACTTCGCCCTCCGCTACCGGGGCGACCCCGAGGTCATCCGCGAGCGCCTGAAGAAGTACGCACAGGTCTTCGGGCCGGTGGAGCGCGTGCTCGACTTCGGCTGCGGGCGCGGCGAGTTCCTCGAGATCTGCGGCGAGATGCAGATCGGCGCCTACGGTGTCGACTCGGATCCCGACATGGTGAGCCACTGCCGGCTGCGCCGGGTGAACGCCAAGCTCGGCGACGCCATGGAGCACCTGCGCAACCTGCCCAACCGCTACCTGGACGGCTTCTTCAGCGCGCAGGTCGTCGAGCACCTGACGCCGGCGGAGCTGGCAGAGCTGGTGCGGCTGGCCTCGGACAAGCTCAAGCGCGGCGCGCGTCTGGTGATCGAGACCATCAATCCCAACACCTTCTCGGCCCTGCGCTGGTTCTTCCTGGATCCCACCCACTGCAAGCCTGTGCCCGCCGAGCTGCTGCGCTTCCTGCTGGAGGAAGCCAGCTTCCAGGTCCTCGACATAATGATGACGTCGCCCGTTCCCGAGGACGAACGGCTGGCGTTTCCGAAGCCGGACACGCAGTTCGAGGATCCCGCCGTCGCCGAGCTGCTGGGAATCGTCAACGAGAACTCCCGACGCCTCAACGAGGTGATCTTTGGTCCTCAGGACTACGCGATCATCGCCGAGCGCTGAGCATGTCCCGGCCCCGGACCGTCGCCGTCTGTCATCCCCAGGTTCCGTTCTTCCGAGGGGGTGCCGAGCTCGCGGTCGAGTCCCTGTGCCGCGAGCTCGAGCGCCGCGGCTTCCGGGTCTGCCCCGTCTCGGTCCCCTTCCGCTGGTATCCGAAGGACGCCCTGCTGGATCAGTGCCTCCTCTGGCGCCTGCTCGATCTCACCGAGAGCAACGGGCTCGGCATCGACACGGTGATCGCCATGAAGTTTCCCTCGTACATGGTGCGTCACCCCAACAAGGTTACCTGGCTCTTCCACCAGTTCCGCCAGGTCTACGATCTCTTCGGCACCGAGCTCTCGGAATTCACGTCCTCGCCCGACGACCTGGGGCTGCGCGAGATGCTGCGCCGCATGGACTGCCGCGCGCTTTCGGAGTCGCAGCGCCTGTTCACGATCTCGAAGAACGTGGCGAAGCGGCTCGCCGATTTTAACGACATCGACGGCACGCCACTCTACCACCCGCCGCCGCGCCACGAGGAGTTTCGACCCGGCGCGACGGGTGACTACGTGCTGTCGGTGGGACGCCTCGACCGCGCCAAGCGGATCGATGCGTTGATCCGGGCCGTCTCCCACACCGACTCCACCCTGCGTTTCGTGGTCGCCGGCCAGGGGCCCGAGGACGAGTCGCTCCCCGCACTGGCGCAGGAGCTCGGCGTCGCCGATCGGGTCGAGTTCCGCGGCGCCGTGCCCTTCGCCGAGCTGGTGGAGCTGTATGCCGATGCCCTGGCGGTCTACTTCGCGCCGCTGCTCGAGGACTACGGATACATCGCGCTCGAGGCCTTTCTCTCGGGCAAGCCGGTGGTGACGGCGCCCGACGCCGGTGGCCCGCTCGAGTTCGTGACGGATGGTGAGACGGGGGTTGTGGTCGAGCTCGAGCCCGAGAAGCTGGGCGAGCAGCTCCGGCGCCTCGATGCCCAGCGGGAGCGGGCCGCCGAGATGGGCCGAGCCGGCCGGGAGCGGGTGCTGCCGATCCACTGGGATCCGGTGATCGACGCTCTGGTGGGGACGTGAGCGCGCTGCGCCCGCGGGTCGCCTGCTTCAGCCCGCTCCCCCCCGATTCCTCCGGGATCTCCGACTACAGCGAGGAACTGCTCCCCCACCTGGCGCGTCACTGGGATCTGGACCTCTTCGTGGACGGCTACTGGCCACGCTCAGACGCCGCTCGGGGACGCCGCGTCATCGACTGCGCGCGCATCGACCCCGTGCCGCTGCTCTCCGACTACGATGCGGTGCTCTATCACGTGGGCAACAGCCCGTCCCACGACTACGTCTACGACACGCTTCTCCACTGGCCGGGCCTCGTGGTGCTGCACGAACTCGCCATCCATCACTTGGTGGCGAGCCGCACCATCGGCGGCGAGCGCCGCGATCTCTACGTGCAGGAGATGCGCGTTCAGCACGGGGATCAGGGAGCCGAGCGCGCGCGACGGGCCTTGTGGGGAGATGCACCGGCGCCCTGGGAATCCGATCCGCTCCGCTACCCGCTGAATCGTCGCGTGCTCGGTCAGGCCACCGGGGTGCTGGCCCACAGCCGCTTCGTGGCCGACGCGGTGTGCGCGATCCATCCGACGCTGCTGGTCCGTCAGCTGGACCATCACGCCGTGCCCCTGCCGGCGGCGCTGGCTCCTGCAGCTCACCGCGCGCCCCGCAGCGAGGGGCCGTTCGTGTTCGTCACCGCCGGCAACCTGAACCCGACCAAGCGGGTGCCGGTGATCCTGCGGGCGCTCACACGTCTTCAGGGTCGGCTGCCCTTTCGCTACCGGTTGGTGGGGGAGATCAAGCCCGACTGGGGGGCCGCGGAGTTCGTCGAGGAGCTTGGACTGGCGGACGCCGTGGAGATCTGTGGGCGAGTCGATCGCGACGAGCTCTATCGCCAGCTGCTGGACGCCGACGTCTGCGTCTGCCTGCGGAGCCCCACCCTGGGAGAGACGTCCGGGATCGTGCTGCGCGCGCTGGCCTGCGGCCGGCCGCTGGTGGTGACCGATGCCGGCTGGTTCGCCGAGCTGCCCGACGAGATCGCCGTGAAGGTCCCTGCCGATCGCGACGAGGAGCGCACCCTGGCGGAGCTGCTGGAGGCCCTGGCGCGCGACCCCGAGCGGCGCCGCCGGATGGGTGAGGCGGCCCTCGAGTGGGCCTCGGCCCGCGACCTCGCCAGCCGCGCCGAGGGCTACGACGCGTTCGTGCGAGCAGGTGGGCTGTTTCCGAAGCGCTGGATCGGGCGCGCCTTCCACTCGGTGACGGCGAGCCTGCGCGAGCTGGATCACGAGTACGCGGCCTGCGCCGGCCGCCTCACCACCACGCGGCTCCTGGAGTTGGCCGACTGGCGCAACCCGCCGACTCCGCGTGGCCGTCCGGGGCCCCGCGATCCCGCTGCGAGGCGAGAGCGGGGCCGCGCCTCAGCTCGTCGCCGGGGCTGAGTCCGATCGGGACGACAGCTCGATCGATCCCCGAACGGCGGGCGCAAACTCGTCCAGGCGCGCCCGAGCCCGCTCCAGACCACCGGGGCGACTCGAGAGCGGGGTGCTCACCCGGAAGACGCGAAGCTCGCCCGGGTCGCGCAGGAAGGAGCTCTCGAGGGCCAGCAACGCGCGGAGGGACTCGCGTCGGAACGGCCGCATTCCCTCCCGCCAGTGGTAGATGAGCACCCGCTGGCCGCGCCGGGTCGCCACGATCTCCTCGACCGCGAGCGGCGCCCAGTCAACGTGCGTCGTTCGGCTCTCCTGGATCATCCAGCCTCCACCCGGCAGGGCGGTTTTCGGCGAAACGATGCTGCGATCCCGCTTCAGGCGGTCGTCCTTGGCCATGAAGGTGTCGACAAAGAGGCCGTTCTTCTCGTAGCGCCGGCCCACCCAGCGCGCGAAGAAGACCGAGCCCAGGAAGTTGTCGTCGCGCTCGAGCTTGCGCGCCTGCCAGCCGTTCCAGTCGGGGGGCATGGTGATCTGCCACTGCCTGGGGTGCTGCGAGGGCTGCCAGCGCGGAAGCCACAGCGAAGCGCCTCCCATCACCGCTACCAGCACGAGCACACTCCAGGCCCCCGCCAGGGCGGGCCTCGGGTGGGGAAGGGCCCGGCGCGCCCGGGGCCAGGCGTCGCTCGCGGGCAGCACCGCCTTGAGCACGCGTTCGATCAGGGCGAAAGAGATGACGCCGGCCACGATGACGACGATCCCCTGGAGCGTGTGATCCGCGGCCGGATCCGCCAGCGGGTTGAAGATGATGAGCAGCACCCGCACCGTGTTCAGCAGGAATCCCAGGATCGGCGCCAGGACCACCAGGATGGCGGTGTGCAGCCTTCGCGTACCGATCAGCTCGCTGTAGGCGAAGGCGCTCGCCGTCAGCGTTTCGGTGATCCGCAGGCCGCTGCAGGTCTCGATCACCTCGAAGACGCCGCCTCGCGTGTAGATTAAGTCGCCTTCGAGGGTGGCGTCGAAGCCCAGCAACTGCAGCACCCAGGTGCTGAGCGACGCCGTGCCCGACTGGAAGGCGTAGACCTGCTGGTTGGCAAGCACCGCGGGCACCGGATAGGCGAAGATCAGGAACAGCACCGGCAGCAGGAGCACCCGGGTGAAGGGGGCACCCACCAGCACGAGGGATGCGCCCAGGGTGCCGGGAATGAACGAGAGCAGCAGGAGATCCGGCGCGTCCGTGTAGAGACCCCAGATATAGAGTCCCAGCGCGGGCAACAGGAGCGCCCAGCCCCAGGCGTTGGGAGTCGATGCTCGCGCTGCCCGGCGTAGCCGCCCGAAACGCAGATACAGGAACAGGACGCTCAGCCCGCCGATGAAGAGGGGCGAGGTGTTGGACGCGACGAAGAGGTCGGGCGCCTCCTCGGCCAGGGATCGCCCCGGGTTCCAGCCGATCAGCTCCCGGTAGGCAAAGGTCGCCAGGGCCACGATCGCGACCAGCAGGATCGCTCTCGCGCGATCTCGCAGCAGTTGCTCGGCCGGAGCGGGGGCCGCGGCGCCCGTGGGGTTCGTCGTGCTCATGGGCTCGATGGGGTGTCGCCTCGCGGACGCTGCCGGGCGGCTGCCGGCCCCGCAGGAGATCTCATTCTATCGCGGCTCCGGGAGTCGCGCCGCGGCGCGCGAACGGAGCGTAGCTGCCGGTTCGCTGCCCTGGGATCTGACCGCAGCCAGGGCCGCAACCCCCCGTTTTCTAAGACGGATTTGGTCCCTAAAGAAATCGGTTGGGAGCGCCGCCAAAGTGTTGTGCGCCCTTCTCCGGCTCTGATAGGCCAACCTTGTTGCCAGCCGAGGTGCGCGAAGCTCTACCACATCAAATAGCGATCCGGCCGCGGAAGCCGGCCGGCGGGGGCGCTGCTCTCGCCTTTGCCGACTCCCGCACGTCGGTCTCGAGCCGCGCCCGCAGCGGAAGTCCAGAGACGAGTCGGGCCCGGGTGGCTGCCTGCCACCCGGGCCCGGGAACTCGAACTCGACCTTCTAGTGCGGCCTACTGCGGAGCGCCGTAGCTCCCTGCGTCAGCGGCCTGGATCCCGCCGGTGTTGGGCGCGAAGAAGTTGGCGGTCTCGGTGCCCGCGCCGGGGGTCCAAGCGCCATCCGGCGCGTTGCCAGCGTTGCCGTCCACGTAGACCTTGTTGTTGTCGAACTGGCCCACTCCGCCGTTGTTGCCCAGGAAGGCACCCGCCAGGTGGGGACCCGAGAGGGCGCCGCCCTGGATCTTGAACTTGCCGTCGGTGGGCTGACCGTCCCATACCATGTTTCCGTTCAGGTCGGCGTAGATGAAGCCGTCCGCCGCGATCTTGGCGAAGTCCTCATTGGTGTCGCCGTTGAAATCGGCGACCAGCACCCCGGTCACAGCGCCGACGTTCGGAGCGAAGAACCCGCTGACGTCACTGGGGTTCGAGCCGGGGGTCCAGGAGAAGTCGCCGTCGTCGATGAAGAACTTGGTAGCCGTCATGATGCCGATCTGATCGTCCATGACGAAGTAGATACCCGTCAGGGTGCCGCCCTGAATGCGAAACTTCGCGTCGGTCACAGCGCCGTTCCAGGCGTCGTTGCAGTTCGCATCCACGTAGATGAACTGGTCCGTCCCGACCTTCATCACGCAGTCGCGTCCGGCCAGCGCCCAGTCGCCGGAGTCGACCTGGATCAGACCGACATTCGGGGCGAAGAAGAAGGCGACGTCTCCGGAGTCCGAGCCGGGGGTCCAGGAGTAGTTGCCGCTCTCGAAGTAGAACTTATTGGCGTCCGCCAGCCCGAGCTGGGTCTGGCCATTGCCGCTGATGTCGCCCTGTGCGAAGAGGACACCGGTCAGGGCGCCGCCCTGAATGCGGAACTTCGCGTCCGTCCCCCCGTTCCACAGCAGATCGTCGTTCACGTCCGCGAAGAAGAACTGGCCGTCCGCGTCGTCCGTCAGCTTGACGACTCCTTGATTTGCTGAGCCGACCGGGCCGGCCTGAACCGCCACTGCGGCGAGGAGAGCAACACCGATACTGCTGGTGATGAGAGACATTCCGTAGAACTTCATGACTTCTCCCGATTCGAGTTCCCGCCCACGGCGGCACAGCCGGTCCGATTCGGAGCCTCGATGTCTTCACCGAAGGACTCACACCGACAGAATACAAGCCTATCAGAAGGCCGCCACGCACGGCAAGCTTATATAATCGGCAAATACGGCGGGGCAACCCACGGGGAAGTATTAGGAAACGCGCAGGTTGTGCAATTGTTTCGCCATCGCGTCAAGGTGAGACCTTTCCCCGGCGAGGGGCGCCGATTTCCGGGTTCCGGGAGGGGGGGAGCCTCGCTTCCGGGCTGGGTACTCGTCGCATGACGGCTTAGCGGCATACTGGAGGCGGCAACTCGTGGCTAGAATCACACGGTGGTGGATGGATTCGTAGGGGCTCCCAAGGTGCTCGGTGTCTGGGGCCGGCGCGGCGGACACGCTCTTCGCCGGCGGCCGGGCGAAGCGGACGGTGGGTTATCGAGCGGCGACCCCCCCCCGCGGGGGGGCTTCCGAGTCGCCCCGCCTGCGATCGTTGCCCATTTGCGATGAAGGGCGGCCTGCACCGCGGCTTCTCGCACCACTGGGCGCGGTACGCGGATGCCGAGGTGGTCAACCGCGAGGCGCTCGCCTGGCTGGACGCGCAACCCCGCGAGCCCTTCTTTCTGTTCCTCTTCTACATGGACACCCACTTTCCCTATCATCCCTATCAACCACCGACCTGATCACGACCTCTCGTCTGCCGTCGAGGCGGAGCTGTGCAACCCGGTGAGGCTGGGCTCCGAGGGACGCCGAAGCGTGCGGGAGATCCCGGAGAGCCGTCCCAGGCCGAGATCGCGAAGCTCGAGGCGCTCTACGACGAGAACGCGCTACGCGGACCGGCGGCTCGCGGAGCTGCTGGATGCACTGGAGGAGCGGGGAGCGCTCGAGAACGCCGTAGTCGCCGTGACGGCCGATCACGGGGAGGCCTTCGGCGAGCACGGCGACTGCTTCCGCGGCAGCAACCTCTACGACGAGCTGCTGCGCGTTCCCCTGGTGCTGGTGGGGCCCGGCCTCGAGCCGGGCGCCGTACGCGGCAATCCGGTGTCGCTGGTGGGTCTCCGCGCGGTGTTGCTCGAGCTGGGCGGCGCTGCTACCGACCCCGGCGTGGACTCGGAGAGCCTGCTTCATCCCTGTCAGGGGCAGAGCTGCGCAACCTGCGCGTCGACCCGCTGGCGACGCCACGACCTCGCGAGCGTGCTGCGCTGGCCATTCAAGCTGATCCGCGATCGCCGCGATGGATTCAGTCGGGTCTTCGACCTCTCGCGGGATCCCGGCGAGCAGCACGACCTGGCCACCGAGCAGGCCGAGCGGGGCACGGCCGGGCCGCGGACCGGGGCGCGGGGCGTGGATCCGGAAACCGTCGAGGCGCTGCGGGCGCTCGGCTACATGGAGTAGGAGCCGACCTTGGCGATCGTCTGGCATCGCCTCTCGGGGCCTCTTGCTCTCCTGCTGCTGTGCGCTTGCGGCGCTCCGCCCGAGCTGTCGGAGCTGGACCTCGCAGATCTTCTCCCCGACGCCCTGGTGCGCGGCGAGACCGTGAAGATCGATTTCGGGACGCCCGCGGCCCAGCCGTTCCTCCTCGACGGCTGGTCACATCCCGAGGGTGCGGACGGTGATCGTTTCGTCTGGGCCGTGGGAGGCCGATCGTCGCTCCGCTTCTTTCTGACCACGCCGGGGAGCCGCGCCTTCGTGGTGCGCTGCCATCCCTTCAGGTTCCCCGATGCTCCCGTGCAGATCGTCTCAGTGCGGATCGGCGGAGAGCGGGTGGCGTCGATTCCGCTCGAGCCCGGTCTGGCCGAGTATCGCTGGGAGGTTCCCGCCGGCGTCCTGCGGGAGGGGTACAACCGCATCGATTTCGAGTACGCCTACGACGCCGCACCGGCCGATGTGCTCGGCACAGCGGGCCGCCGCTCCCTCGCCGTGGCCTGGCGCGAGCTGGGGATCGAGGGGGGAGTCGCGGCGGCAGCCGACGCCGCGCCGGCTGAAGAGGACGGCGCGCTCGTCCTCCCCTTCGGTCAGCGCGTCGACTTTCTCGTCCGCGTGAACGGTCCGGCGCGTCTCGAGGTCGGCGCCGCGGTGTCGGAGGCCCCGGATGCTTCGCTTCGTGTGCGCGCGGAGGGCGATCGCAGCGGCGAGCTGGCCGTCAGCGAGATCGCAGCCGGGGAGGAAGCCAGCCCGCTGGAGCTCGTCTTCTCGGGCGAGGACATCCTGCGCCTCTCGTTGCTCGCGGTGCCCGGGCAAGCGGCCGCGTCCGCGGGTCCGCTGCGGGTGGTGCGATCGGTGTTGCGCTCGCCGCCGGCGGCGGCACCGTCCGCCAGGCCCCGCGAAGAGCCCGCTTCGCGGGTCGAGCGTCCCAACATCCTCATCTACGCCGTGGACGCCCTGCGGGCAGATCACCTGGGGATCCATGGCTACCCGGTACCGCTGTCTCCCCGCATCGAGGAGTTCGCCCGGGACGGCGTCGTCTTCACCAACGCGCGCGCGAACTCCTCGTGGACGCGGCCCACCGTGGCCTCGATCCTCACGGGCCTCCACCCCTGGAGTCACGGCGTGGCGGTGCGACTCGACGCGCTGTCGGAGGAAACCCCCACGCTGGCAGAGGCTCTGCAGGGTGCGGGCTATGCGACTGCGGCGGTCATCACCAACGGAAACATCGCCCGGGAGTTCGGTCTGGCCCAGGGCTTCGACCGCTACATCCACCTCAAGGAGAAGACCGAGCGATACGGCGTGCACGAGAGCGCGGCGCGCGCTGGTGCCGAGGCCGAGGCCTGGCTCGACGCGCAGCCTCCGGAGCGGCCGTTCTTCCTCTACGTGCACGCCAGCGAC
>Ga0255055_10002731_pt1 | contig 12215 bp, 20 predicted proteins | sample JV7_2_27_MG_FD_188633 | JGI IMG/M metagenome (GOLD analysis project Ga0255055, IMG submission 188633) | Seawater microbial communities from Jervis Inlet, British Columbia, Canada - JV7_2_27 | ecosystem: Environmental > Aquatic > Marine > Inlet | place: Canada: British Columbia | collected...
ATCGAAGAAGTTCTCTCTATCAGACTTACCTGAAGTAACGACTGATATAGAACTAGTAGAAGAGAAGACAATTACTTATGAGGGTCATGAGTATACATATCGCATAGAAAAATATACAATGTATAAGGACTATAATGCGATTACAGTGACCGGTGGTCCCTGTAAAGGAAGTGCTACAACGACGTGCAAGAGAGCCTCTATCAAGAAAAAATTGAAGGGGATGATTTTATCGTTAAAGCACAAATGAGGTACCGCCATGGAAAACATTATAATTGGTAAGAGGATAAAGTTAGGTCAAATAGTCTTGGGTTTCTTTACGGCATTTGCTTTTGTATGGGACTTCTTTGTTCCAGAAAATAAATTGCCGGCCGGATTAGTTATGGTAGTAGCTCAAGCTTTTACGGGACTGGGTCAAATGATCGTAGTTAATAAATACGGTGTAACTCCGCCTAAATCAGAATGAGGTATTCGGAGCCAACGTAGTACCCAAGCTCAAAATTTTGGAGTACGGCGAGCCGTTGGCTCATTTTAAAAGAGACGAATAATGGGTAATCTTAGAACAACAACATTTGGTAATAAACGCTCACCTGAACAAACATTGATCCATGCTCTTAGTGATGTAGATGGAGTAAAAATTGCTGTAGTAGTTTTTCTTGATAAAAACGATTACATACAGACCGGATGGTCAGACGGATCTATGCTTAAACGTATTGGAATGATGGATATAGCAAAACAACAAATGATCTTTGATGCAAATTAAAGGATAGGTATGAACATATATGTAGCAAGTTCGTGGCGAAATCAATACCAACCAGAAGTCGTTAGACTACTTCGTGATGAAGGATTCGAAGTATTCGATTTTCGTCACAACGATGCTATATTCCATTGGCGTGAAATTGATCCATTTTGGAAATTCTGGACTCATGAGCAATGTGAGATTATGCTTACACAGGATGAACCTGAAAAAGCATTCGCTGCAGATTTTGGCGCATTACAGAAAGCTGATGCAGCAGTAATGGTAATGCCGTGCGGTCGTAGCGCCCATCTAGAACTTGGCTGGTTAGTGGGACATGGGATACCTACGGCCGTTTATTATGAACATGATGTACCTTGTGATCCTGAATTAATGATTAAAATGACGGATTTTCGAAGCACTAATATCATGGATATAATTGCTTTTTTAAAGCACCAAGAGCAATTAGAGGCTCATATTGATGCACGTGCAGAAGCTCTATATGGTGAGGATAAACTATGAAATATTGGCAACTATTAAAGAAGTACTTCTTCTTATTCGTTGGAGCCGCACTCTTTGGATTAGCCGCTGTCAAATTGTCAGTCGCTAATAAGAAAGAACGTGAAGCTAACGATAAAGTACGAGAATTAACGATCAACGCTATAGAAGTAAAGGACGAAGAAATTGATGCTAGCGTTTTTTCACTTAGAAAACGACAGGACGAAAATAAAGAGGCTAAAGCCAATGCTATTAAGAAACTCGATAACATCGCGGACGGTAGCGGTAGCGTTAAGTCTTTGCTCGACGATTATAATCGCGACAGGGTGTAACTCGGCGCCGACGGTCATTCCGTTTGAGCAAGATGATATAGATACTAAGGCCGAGAGGCCGTTGGATAAATGTATATGGCCAGAATTGCAAGAAGCTGAGTGGAACGGCCGAACCATTATATACATGGACGCGGAGGGGTTGAAACTCCAAAGGTCCTGTCAAGTAACTGAACAAACGAATTATGATGTTGCTACTAACAACGCCGGTTCTGTAGACGATGTAGTGAACGCATTCAATGCTTTAATAGATAAAGCAGAGCTACATAATAACTACGCGCAAAATGAACTTGAGCGTGTGGATGACGAACGTAAGGCTAAGGCCATGGAAGTACGGTGGTATCAAGGGCTACTAGCTCTCACATTAATAGTGGTGGCGTTATGAATAGAGCAGTGACGGGTTATTTAGACCTAGTAGGATTCATACTTATATGTGCCGGTGTTGGTGTGATATTCGGCTGGAGAGTAGGTTTAGGTGTCGGTTTAATATTATTCGGTATTGGTTGTGCCCTGATATATGTTGATGCAAAGAAAGAGACTAAAGATGAGGGTTGAACTAGAATTAGAAGAAAATCCAGGGTTTCGGTTTACGCTAACTAGCGGTGATGCATCGTGGAAATTTAGTGAGCGTGAAATTAAGGCTCACGTTAGTAATGATATTGGCTGCGGTACTTATATAAGCATAGACGGTCATAGATATAGACTAGACCCGAAAATACTTGTTGCAGCTGTAGCCGAAAAACTTGGATTAGCGCCAAATGACTGATTTACCCGATGAATTTAGTCTACATTTTTATCCAGGATTCGATCAAACGGGTTCATGGTATTGTCCGCATTGCGGTGAAGAAGCCAATTATACCAGTGAATGGACTCAAGTTCTAAAGGTGCCTATCGAGGCCTTTATTAATTGGTTAATATATCAAGCTGCAAAAGCTGACGGCGATGATTTTCCTGAACCATATTACAATCATCGCTGCATCTATTGCAAACGATTTATACCTCGTAAACTAGTAGTTATGGGTGTTAACTTTTGTAATCCACAACATTTAGACGGTTATTTAAATAGGATGAAATTACTTGAGAATAATAATAGAAGAACCGCCTAATATAGTAGCTATTAGGAATACGTTTCCTCTTACAGGTAGAGAAATATTCGCTTGGGGCGACACTATTTATAACCCAAGTAACGCTAAACTAACTAAAGAATTACGTGCTCATGAAGCCATTCATAGCCAACAACAAAGTGATGATATAGAAGGTTGGTGGGCTCAATATTTGAAGGACGTAGATTTTAGATTTAAGCAAGAAGTAGAAGCACACATAGTAGAGTATATAACACATCGTAGAGTTCAACGTAGCAGAAATATCAGGCGAATATACTTGAGAGAAATATCGAAACGACTATCATCACCGATGTACGGTAGTATAGTGACATTTGATAAAGCTAAAAAACTAATTAAAGGTGGACTCATTGAATCTACGTGAGTCATACCCATTTTATGGAGTAGACGCGCCGTTCGACCACCAGTTGGAAACGGTCAGTTTCATGCTGCGTAATGCAATCGGGTATATACTCGATGAAATGGGTACAGGTAAAACTCTGTCTGCATTATGGGCTACTGATATACTATTTCTCAATAATAAAATTGAGCATGTATTAATTGTAGCACCATTATCTACTCTAGATTTTGTATGGGGCACTGAGTTACGTAATAGACTTCCACATAGAACGTTTCAAATATTACACGGTTCTAAACAAGAAAGATTGAGCCGATTAAATACAAAGGTCCACTACTACATCATTAATCACGACGGTATTAAGACCATAGAAAAAGCATTAATAGCTATGAAGTTTGATGCTATTATAATAGATGAGTTAACTGCGTTCAAGAATAATACGGCTCAACGTACTAGATGTATGCAGAGGATAGTTAAACACATACATACAGAAAAGAAGAGACGTGGTCTATGGGGTATGAGCGGCTCACCTACAGCCAATAGTCCGCTAGACTCATTCGGCCAAGCTAAGACTATTACGCCAGCTACATTACGTCCGTTCGGTGGTTATTGGACTCGATTTAGAGATGCTATTATGATCCAATTAGATATGTACAACTACATACCTAGACCCGGATGGCAAAATATTGTAGCTAGTGTATTAACTCCGTCAATTAGGCATAAACTTAGAGATTGTATAGACCTCCCTCCAACTCTTATGGAAGAACGATCTATACCCATGTCTAAAGAACAGACTAAATTATATAAAGAGATGAAGGAGCTGTTTTTAGTTCAATATCAAAATGGCGAAATATCCGCTAGTAATGCCGGCGTTAAAGCACTTAAATTATTGCAGATTTCATCTGGCTGTATATACGATGAAAATAGACAGTATCATCTTATCGATAATCAACCGAAACTCAATGAATTACTCAATATATTTGAGGAGAGTGGACGAAGTAAGATGATAGTCTTCGCCACATTTAGAGGCGCACTAGCTCAGATAAAAGCGTTTCTAGATGAAAAAGGTATAAAGTGTAAGATAGTAATGGGCGGTATGAATCCGAACGTTCGTACCGCTATATACAACGAACTTCAAAATGGTGATCTTGAAGTATTAATCGCTCAACCTGGCACGACCAGTCATGGACTAAATTTAACAGCATCTAGATATATCGTATGGTTTACTCCAGTACCGTCTAACGAAATTAACAAACAAGCAAATGCTCGTATCGTTAGACCTGGTCAACTTTATACACAAATTATCATTAGACTACACAACTCTCTAGCAGAGAGACGAACATATAAGGCATTGGATAATAAAGAAAGTATGAGCAAGGCTCTCCTTGAACTATTATCCTCCTAATAGGAACCAATATACTTAAGTGTTATTTCACGGTATAATATAGGAATAACTAAGTTATGGCTAATCACACGATAGATTGTCAATACTGTGGTAAAGACATTCGTACTATGGGAGTATCATCGATGAATGCACACGAAAATAATTGTCCAGAAAAACCCGATTTAACGATGACTAATGCTATTGCAGAAGTTGATTCACAAGAGCCGCCTACTGTTGATGAATTAGTAGGTGAATACGTAGCTAAGAGAGATAGGTTAGGTGTAATTCGTAAAAATTGGAAGAGAATCGAGGCCAAAATGAAGGCCGAAATGGCTGTGATTGAAGTCGATATACTAGAATTATCACGTACATTAGGAGTTAACAGTTTCAAGACCAATCATGGTACAGCTTTTAAAGTAGATAAAGACTTTGCTCGTGTAGCTGGACCAGAGGGTTGGGAGTTACTATGTAAGCACATGGTAGAGACCAATGATTTTGGCTTAGTAGAAAAAAGAGTTGCTAAGCTCCATTTTAAAGAGGTAATGGAGTCGGGTACAGCACCACAGGATATAGGTGTTGAATACGTCATTGAAGAAGCTATTCAAGTTAGGAGATCATAACATGCCAGGTAAAGAACTAGCAATCCCAGATTGGTTAAAAGCTAAGATCGATCAGGGTGAAGTAACCGCGGATGCTGAGAAAGTTGTATCAGTAGTAGAATCAGTACCACGTATTAGCTTAAAGTCGCGACGATTTAACTTTATAGAAAATGGCGAAGTTATAATCAAGACGGCTGATCCAATTCCAGTAGTAATTGTAGGTGTCCAACCAGAACATGGAATGGCTAAGACATACTATGAGGGTGAATATCAACCCGGCGATAGTAGTCCACCTGACTGCTCGTCATTCGATGGTGTAAGACCGGATTCTTGGATCACTACACCTCAATCTGAAGTATGTGCTACATGTCCGTATAATAAGTGGGGCTCAGCTAAGGCTATGTCTGGCGGTAAAGCCAAGAAATGTCGTGATAGTAAGCGACTCATGGTGGTTAATGCCAAGAATATAGAAGGCGGCACAGTCTTTACGTTAAATGTAACTGTAGCATCGCTTAAAAATCTTAGTGATTTCGGTAAGGGTTTAGCCAAGAGTGGTATTCCGTTAGAATCCGTTATTACTATCGTCGGTATAGATGAGGATAGTGATTTTTCTAAGCTAACATTTACCGCTGCGGGTGTGTTGAACGAGGCTCAAGGAACCACTGCTCTACAGCGTGCAGCAAAACGTGAGTGGGACGCCGATATATTACCAGCTTTAGAACATCAAGTTGATTCAGTTCCAGCTGCGAGTGCAGCATCTCAAGTCATCGCCACACCTGCACCAGAAGTGTCTACACCTGCACCAGAAGCAGCGGGTGTAGCAGTTGTCGATGAAGATGAGGACATGGATAAGTTATTAGGGTCTTGGTGATCTCTACAGTTCTCCGTTCAGAACTATTAATATATAGTATAACTAGCAGAGAATAGTAGACTACTACAATTTGAGGACACCGGCAACTATTTAATAGGAGAGTTCAGAGGTTGCTATTAATTAGCCGGTGTCTTCAATCTAACGAGGAATAATTATGTCTAGACTATTACTGTCATTAGGCCACAATTCTAGTGCTATACTAGTACGTAACGGTCACATCGTGGCTGGATTTGAAGAAGAACGATTAACTAAACAAAAGAGCGATAGTTCTTTTCCTCGCTGCTCTATAGAGCAGCTAAAACACATGTACCCAGAGACGTTTAAAAATATCTCTGATGTGTATATCTCACACTGGTTTATAGACGGTAAACTACCCGATATACATGATAAGTATTTTGATCCACTATATTTTCATTTTAATATACCAGATGCAAAAATTCACTCCGTATCTATGGATTTTACTCATCATGATGCACATGCATGGTCAGCTGTATCATTTGCCGGACCACTGTTCCCTAAAAGTAACACACTTGTGATGGTGGCTGATGGATTCGGTAATTTTGGTGAGACGATGTCTTTATATCATTTAGACGCTCACGGTGAGCCAAAGATATTCCAAAGGTCCTTCGGCTACGAATCAAGTCTTGGTCTTATGTACCAATATGCGACTGCATTTTTAGGCTTGAAAGAAAATCAAGACGAGTATAAATTGCTTGGTCATGAAGCTCATATTCAAGACTACATGTTAGAAGAAGAGATAGAGATACTGTGTGGGCTAGCGGAGAAAAACTCAAAGGTCCATTTAGAAATTATACGAAGTAGAGATACTGTGGATGAATACGATCCACTACTAGCGTTAGATGCATTACCAGCTCTTCGTGTACAGTATGGAATACACTTTCAAAAGGTCCTAGATCAGTTGAATATAGGGGACGCGTATTCAGATGACGCCAAGAAAGCCATTATAGCTTACTACATACAAACTAGATTGGAGCATACTGTTAAATCGATAGTCTATGATCTAAATATCGATAATCTCATAGTAGTGGGCGGTCTGTTCATGAACGTGAAACTAAATAACGAGTTATCTAAAACTATATCTGGTGATATGTGTATAATGCCGTTAGCTGGAGATCAAGGTGCAGCAATAGGCTTGTATCAAGCTATTGAAGGTGACTTTGTGTGGCCAAGTACATTGTGTTGGGGGCCTAGAGAAGCCTCGATTATAGAGGAAGATAGACTTCATATGTTCGTAGATGATCCCGATGAATATATACCCTTTATAATCCATCTATTAATGGAAGACTATATAGTCAATGTAGTAAGAGGGCATATGGAGTATGGTGCTAGAGCTCTAGGAAATACGACCACTTTAGCTAAACCTACCACAGCTAATGTTGAGTATATAAATACGCTTAACGGTAGGTCTACTATCATGCCCATGGCTCCGATAATTACTCGTAAAGAAGCGAATAGATTATTCAATGACGTAATAAAAATACATCAGTCACTAGAATACATGATATGTACTAGAGACTATAGAATCATGGACGACTCTTTTATGGGAGCCGCTCATAACGTGCCTACATACGATCCGGATAATCCTACTGGCTACACGGGTCGTCCACAAGTAGTGGGCCTTCATCACTGGTTGTATCCAATACTATCTAGTATGCCTAATGAGATGCTTATAAACACATCTTTCAATGAGCATGGAATGCCTATATGCTATAGTATGCAAGATATATTGAGATGCCATCAGTTTCAACTCAGTAACGATACAGAACAAAGGGTTTGCACGGTGGTGATAACATGAGTGATAGACAGTATATCGCTGTTAACAAACAGCTATTGGACGTAATCAACTTTAACTCCAGCGTCTTAGGGATAATGAGACGTAGGCCTGGACCTCAAGATGCAGCAGAATTTAAGTTATCTATGCATCAATTACGGGAGGAAATAACTGAGATAGAGGAAGCATTCGAAAAAGGTGATTTCATCGGTATTTTAGACGGATTAATAGACCTCGAGTACTTTTTACTAGGCGTATTCTATAAAAACGGTATAAATGAATCCGTACACGCGGAACTATTTGACGCCGTACATCAAGCCAATCTTCTTAAGAAAATCGGTACTAAAGAGGGACGCGAAGGTTATGATGCCGCTGACGCAATTAAACCTGATTCATGGACTAATCCCGAGCTGAAGTTCGCTCGCATATTAGATAAGGTGAATGAACGTGGATCATAAAAAGAGATCGATTATAGTAGAGGGTGCTGACGCATCTGGTAAATCTACTCTAGCTACTAAATTAGGCAAGCATTACGGTATATACACGTTCAGAGCTGGACCTAAACCAGTTGATAGAGAGCATGCTGAAATCTGCATGATATACCAATGTGCATGGTTAAAGAATACTTCATGTGTATGGGATCGATTTACGGGTATAAGCAATATATGTAACATGCCACCCATAAACGATAATGATGTAGTCATGCACGCTCACTACGTAACTCAAGCTCAGAAAGACGCTGTATTAGTAGTGTGTACGGGCCAGAATTTAGAACAACATTCTAAAGAGCCGTATGAAACAGATGAAGCACTAGAAATAATGCATAAAGAAAGTACTCAAGTTCTCAATAACTATGTACGAATGGCGTACGAACTACCTAGCGTAATACGTTATGACTTCAAGGTGAGGTCATTTGAATCACTTATTGAGGAGATAGATCATGAGATTTCTATCCGTTTATAAAGATTTAAGAGACAAAGGTAAAATAACCTCACCAAGAGGCCAGAAGGTCCTAGAGATACAGGATTACATGTTTACTATGGGACCTCGTCAAAGATTCACCTCATATAATGCGCGTAATTTTAATTTAGACTACGCTAAATTCGAAATGGTTTGGTATTTGACTGGTGATAAATGGAACGATAGCATAATGAAATCAGCTACTATGTGGGCTGATTTACGACAGTCCGACGGCTCGTGGTTATCTAACTATGGTCAATACTGGTTTAATCCAATGGTTCCTGGTTTTAACTGGGTTCTTAACCAGTTAATCGCAGATAAAAATAGTCGTCAAGCAGTTATACCTATGCTCAACTCTAATCACTTATATATAGGAAATAAAGATGTCGTCTGTACTGAGTGCATATCATTTCGTATACGAGAAAACAAACTCTATATGAGTGTTAATATGAGAAGCCAAGACGCCATGTGGGGTCTGACTAATGACGTATTTTGTTTCTCGGTACTGCATGAAATGCTCTACGTAGCATTACGTGATACGTGCTATCCTGATCTAATTATGGGCCCATATACCCATAAGGTAGACTCATTCCACTTATACGCTCGTCACTTTGATATGTTAAGCGCCATACTAGAAGAGGGTCAAGACGGGTATAAAGAGATATACTGTCCCATGATACATAGTAATCGTGAAGTAGTTAATCTCATGGAGTATAGACCAAAAGACAGTTCGGATGATCATCTATTTACGGAGTGGTTGTATGCAAATAAATACTCGGATGGAAAGAGATGAGTACTTCATTAAAATGGCTAGGCTCGCGAGTTTACGCGGGGCTTGCATTCGTCGTCAAGTTGGCTGTATCCTTGTTAATGACCTTAATCATGTCATTGCTACTGGTTATAATGGTCGTGCCCGCGGTGTTGACAACTGTCTTGAAAGCCCTTGTGACGGCGGTCAGTTGGATTCAGGCTTGGGTCTGGAGCAGTGCGAAGCTATCCATGCTGAAGCAAATGCTCTCCTCCAGTGTCATGATGTTGAAGAAATTAAGATCGCGTATTGCACGACTGCTCCATGTATCCACTGCGTGAAACTCTTAATGAATACCGGATGTGATCGCATAGTATTTCAAGATCCATATCCTCATATGGATATAAGTGAAAACTTGTGGTTAGCATCCGGATTTATGAGAACTTGGGAGCACTTTCCAGAGCAGATGGACTTTTACTCTGAGAATATGGCCGAAGGTAGCGCACTTAATCCAAGAAATTGTAAGCATATAAGAAAAGACGGAACAGACGCATGGCTAGATGTTGAGGTACTAGATACGACTAAGAAAGTCATGTGTAACGAGTGTGGTGTAACTAAGGAAGTGTGTATAAACGTAACTTAAAAGGGAACTAAAATGTCAAGTACATTAGAACAAATTCAAAAAATCATACAAAAAGCCGGCATCGATGGAGCACTGACACCTGATGCCATCAACCTCTTTAACAAGACTATAGAAAAAGCTAAAGCATTAAAGATAGAACTAGAAGAATTACAGATGGCCCATAAAACTTTAGATGAAAACTATCTAAATAGAGGCGCTAAATTAGATCGAGTTAGATCGGAGCTTAAAGCATATAATGAGCGAGAAGATCAACTAGAAGAACGTGAAAAAGAGATGTTTCGACTTGAACTAACAGCCGAATATGAGGCTGAAAGAGTTAAAGATCACAAAGAAATGTTCAATACAGTATTCCGTAATCTTGAAACACGTAGATCTATTTTTACGCCTGTCCCAGGATTACCTTCCGATCAATACGGTACACCAATACTACCTATTGTCGATCATGATATTGAAGAAACTAAAACCGAATGAGTATGAATAGACGAGAATTTCTCAAGGCCGCAGGATTTTTAGCCGGGGCCGCACTAGTTCCAAAATCTGTATGGAAAGATGTACTAAGAGATTGGGACGTTGAGCCGTTATTCGAGTCGAATGTAGCACTAGGCATCTATGACGCTGAAGACAACTTACTCGCAATTGGAGCTGCAAATTTTGAGCCAGCTAAATTCGGTAAAAGTATCATGAAGCATTTTAGCGCAGTAGCAATTAAGACGGGTGAAGCTAGTTATGCTATTCTAGCCAATAAGATTGGAGAGATTCTTCGACTAACCTGCGGCCCAGCCGCTTCCTCTCTTTGGAGTGATATGATTTTTAATACCACATCAATTTGTGATGGCGATAATATCGAAATTCCATTTCTAGAAATAAGTGAGTCTAAAGAATAATCTACTATTCTCTACTAGTTAATATACCTACTGATTAATGTATACGGAGTAAACCAGATGCGCACGACAGCGATTAAACTCTATAAAGTTGATAAGACCGGTGGCGAGCGCGTCTGGTCTATCAGGATACGTGATAATGACGTTATTATTAAGTACGGTGTAGTAGGCGGCGCTATGCAAGAACAAATTGAAGTAATTACTCACGGTATAGGCGGTCGTACTCACGATCAACAACTTATATCAAGAGTAAAATCGAGAATAAATAAGCAACTTGATAAAGGTTACAATCGGTCATTGGACGATGCTCATATAAACAAGGGTAAAGATGCATCGGGTAATCTTAAACCAATGCTAGCTCAGCCTATAAAAAGAGTATCGACTATAGATTGGTCGACTGCATTCGCTCAACCTAAATATGACGGCCATCGCATGATGGTGGAGGTGCAAGATGGACAAGCTAGAGCTTGGTCAAGACTTGGTAAGCCTATTACTTCTGTCCCACATATTCTTGAGCCTCTTTCTAGGCTGGCTAGTGGCACAGTATTGGATGGTGAGTTGTACCACCACGGTACTCCGTTACAAACTATCGCTTCGTGGATTAAGCGCGATCAGTCTAAGTCTGCTAATCTGGTCTATATCATATTTGATATCGTACACCCAGCTCCTTTTATAGAGAGATATAACTCCATCAGTATGATCTTAGACTCTAGAGTATTACTCAATCATCCACATATCGTAGTAGCAGAGACAGGTAAAATAGACTCTATGGAGTTCGTAGGTCCTAATCTACGACATCAGATAAAACAGGGATATGAGGGCTTGATTATTCGTCATGGAATAACTGGATACGAAGTAGGCGCTAGATCTAGATCGTTAGTCAAAGTTAAACAGATGTTAGACGCTGAGTTTAAGTGCGTAGCTATCAAAGAGTCAGCGGATGGATGGGCTATATTAACATGTGAAGATAACAAAGAACGGCAATTCGGCGTGTCGGCTCCTGGAACTATAGAAGCCAAAAGGTCCGTCTTGTACAATGCAGACGACTATATAGGCCAGATGGTGACAGTCGAATATAGCCAACTAACTAAAGATAAAATACCGTTTCATCCTGTGGCCATACGTTGGAGGAAAGACGTATAAAAAGAGGCCGCCCTAAGGGCGGCCTAAATTCCCTACATCGAGCAGCCAGAGCTCGTTTTGTCTACGATTCTTTACTTAATGGGACACGTGTTACACCGATCTCTTCATACGTAAGTTGAAGAAACTGTGACATTCGTATCACATTCGGTCGTCCATATGGAACAGTAAATTGAACT
>Ga0255055_10002732_pt1 | contig 12206 bp, 7 predicted proteins | sample JV7_2_27_MG_FD_188633 | JGI IMG/M metagenome (GOLD analysis project Ga0255055, IMG submission 188633) | Seawater microbial communities from Jervis Inlet, British Columbia, Canada - JV7_2_27 | ecosystem: Environmental > Aquatic > Marine > Inlet | place: Canada: British Columbia | collected...
TTGCTGCCTGAATCGCCGGTCACTGCCCCCACCGTTGCGCTGACCTGGGCGAACTGCTTGATGGTGTCGCGGATCTGTTTGTCGAGAAGGCGTCGGTCGGTGACGACGATGATCGAGTCGAAGACCCGCTTATCGTCCTTCTCCAGGACGATCAACTGGTGCGCCAGCCAGGCGATGGAGTTCGACTTGCCGCTGCCCGCCGAGTGCTGGATCATGTAGCGCTTGCCCGCACCCTCGGTTCCCGCGTCGGCCAGCAGTTTCCGCACCACGTCGAGCTGGTGGTAGCGCGGCCAGATCTGCGTCTTCTTCTTGCGGCCGGTTTTCTCGTCTTTTTCGATCACGATCTGAGCGTAGTTCTCGAGGATGTTGGTCAGGCTCTCGCGCGTCAGCACCTGTTTCCACAGGTAGTCGGTCTTGAGTCCGTCGGGGTTTGGCGGGTTGCCCGCGCCGTCGTTCCATCCGAGATTGAAGGGCAGGAACCACGACGCCTTTCCCTTCAGGTGTGTGCAGAATCTCACTTCGTGGTCGTCCACCGCGAAGTGCACTACGCAGCGGCCGAGTTCGAAGAGCCTCTCGCGCGGGTTGCGGTCCTTCTTGTACTGCCAAACTGCGTCCGCCACCGTCTGCTTGGTGAGGCTGTTCTTCAGTTCGAAGGTCGCCACAGGCAGGCCGTTGATGAAAAGACCCAGGTCGAGGGCCAGCTGCGTCTCGTCGCGGCTATAGCGTAGCTGGCGGGTTACCGAGAAGCGGTTTGCCTCGTACAGCGCCTTCGCCTTCTCGTTCCCCGCCGATGGCGTGCCGTAGAAGAGATCGAGTTCGTGCGCCCCGTGTTTGAGGCCGTGGCGCAGCATATCGATGGTGCCGCGCTTGCTGATCTCACCCTGAATCCGCGCCAGGAACTTGCGCCGCGTCGGGCCGTCCTCTCCCAGGGAGAGCGCCTCGGCCACCTCCGGCTGTGTCTCGCGTAGGAAGGACGCCAACTGCGCCAGGTCCACGCAGTATTCTCGGTCGTAGTCGTTGGGGTCGCCGCCGATCCATCCCAGGCCTCCATAAGCTGCGGGCGCCTCAGCCACCCCGCCCGGTTGCGGCGGGTCGCAGGGGTGGCCGGCGAGCGCCGTGCAGATCAGCCGTTCGAGGCCGCGTTCGGAGGTGTCAGTCTTCATGCCTGTGCTTCCTCAGCGATGGCGTCCAGGTCCTCCACCATCTCATCGTCGCTATTTAAGAGTTCGTCGGCTTCATCGAGCGGTTCGGGTTCTTTGGGCAGATTGGCGGCCGCCTCTCGCACGTCGAGCTTGCCGGTGACCACGTCGGCGATCAGGCGGGTACGGTATTTGCGCAGGAGTTCGATTTCGCGCTGGGTACCAGTGATCGCTAGATTGGTGCCCTCAGCTTCATAGACAACGCGTTCTAGGATGGCTTGCTGTTCTCTGATTGGCGGGCAGATGATACGGATCCGCAAGAACTGATCTGGGTAGAGTCTGAGCCTTGATGATCGGATTCCCGTTGATCTGCAGACATACTCACTCACGTACGGTCGTGTTCGCATCAAAAGATCCGTGTACTCACCGAGCAAACCAGAGTCTCGATGTGGTCGATAGACGCCGTAGGATGGACTGACGATTCCGATGTGCCGGGAAACGCCGAGCGCAGCCATCCACGCCCACATGGTATTGATCACCAAGTCATCAGGACGACACACCTTGTGCCCAACATAGGACTCAGCCATGAACATCGTGATGTTCTTCTGGCTTCGTGGCGTAACTCCGGTGATGTGTGAAACCGAGAGGAGTTCCTCCTCACCGGTCTTCGATCGCTCATCCACTTCACGATAGAAGTATTTCATCCGCTTGACATCCCAATGCTCTGGCACGTCGCCGACCCACTCGACGCCGGATGGTTTGAAAGGAACGTCGGGGTCGAGGCCGCGGGTGACGGCGCGGTGGATGATGGCCTGCTTCTGCTCTTCCAGCAACCCGATCAGATTCTGCTTGGCCCGGATGTAGCGCCCGATACACCGGTCCATATAATCGAGAAAGCGGACGATGGCGGCTTGTTCGGGGAGAGGTGGGAGGGGCAACGCAGATCGACTCAACTTCTCATAGTCGATGTTCTGCCCTTGCCGGATGCCGGTCACATAGTGAGTTAGGTTCTCGATGTAGGGTTTTGACTTGAAAAGGTACGCCAAGTAGCCATGAAGTTCCGGGCTGTTTAGGTAGAGAATCGTGTACGCAGGGCTAATGATTCCCCGCTCGCGGGCGTACTCGATGCCACCCTGGAACGACCTCAGGCTGATTACGAAGTCACCAACGGATACCAACTTGAGTAGGTGAAGGTCTTTCAGTGCCAGAACAGTCCGATTCTCGTATTGTTCTTTGCGAACCACACCTTTAGATTGAGTTGCAGCAAGTAGTGGCTCATTCGGGAATCCTTTCTGGCTCCGCTGCTTCAGGAGGGTCTTCGTGCGCCGAAGTTCCCAATGCTCCGGCACCTCCCCCAGCCACTGGACACCCGAGTCCTTCATCGCGGGGTAGGACTTGAGGTCGGCGATCATACCCCTACCTCCCCGTTGCCCATCTGCTTCTCGAAGGCCTGGCGCGCCAGCCCCATGACGTAGGGAATCTCGTCGGGCGAGTTGAGCCCCACTTCCACATCGCCGTTACCCCAGCGCCCCAGGTTGGTTACATCCTTGGCTAGCCTTCTTGGGTCATGCAACTCGTGAAACGCCATATTTAGAGACAAACGCAGCCGCTTGGCCTGCGGCACCACATCCACGAAGTTAGTTTCGGCCTTGTAGGCGACATAGAGTTTGAGGAACTCCTCGCTCACGACGGGATCGAGGGAAAGCAGCTCCTTCCGCAATCTTTCGAAGAGCTGGCGCATCGGCGCCTCAGCGGCAAGGTGCGGGTGATCGTCGAGGGAATAGGTCTCCGCTTGCAGCCTCTCAGGGTGGTAGGTATCGAGTGCTTCAAGTGACAGCGAGGGCGCGCTCCAGATGCCGACGGCTTGATCGGCAAGTCGGGCTGCGCGTTGCCTGATCGCATTTTCGTCCCAGGTCTTCAGCGTCCCCAAACCCTCGTTTACCCGGAGCGGGCTCTCCTTGAAGCCGCCCTTCATGTCGCGTTTTTCGCCAAACGGGCGGTCACTGTACTCGGCGTTGTAGCCAGTCAACGTGAGATTGCCGAGCGTGTGAAGCCACGTCTCCTGCACCTGCTTCCAGTCGGGACCCAGGGCTTCCCGCCACTTTTCTGATAGATTCTCGTTTTGTGGGAGGATGTGCTCGATGGTGTATTCATCTACCGGCACATGTTCCTTGCGGTCGTGGTTCTCCAATCTTCGCAGCCAGTAGCTGCGGCTGCGAAAGTTGTAAAGATCTCGCACCCTGATCTCTCGGCGAAACTCGTCGTCACGGGGGAATCGCCTATAGGAGGGCAGGAGCAGGAAGTGCGCCTGGATGCTCTCGAGGTAGCGATCCTTCTTGAGCGCGCGGCCGACGTTGGCGAAGGTTTTGTTGAGTGAGTTTGTCGGAATTTTGCAGACGGCACGCCGAAAGACATAGCTCTCCACTAACCGCACGACGCGTTCAAAGTCCTCTGCCGACAGCGAGCTGTTCACATAATCGTGATAGAGCTCGAGCAAAAAGGGATAGGCCACATCGACCTTCAGCTCGCGCAGGTCGCGGAATGCGGCGGCAAGCTGGGGGTCTGATTCCTGGTCCAGCGCCATCGCGCAATAGTAACCGGCGAAAGCCTGGATGTCGGCCAACAGAGCATCGACTCCCGCCGAGTTGATCTCCGGCATGCGGGAATGAGCTTTGAAAGCTTCGTATACCTTGCGGATGTTGGGGATCTCACCGCTCTTCACCGTCAGGTAGTGACGCATGAAGCTGTCGAAGTGCGCGCCGTAGCCCTCCTGTCCGAATGCGACCTCCATGGGCCGCCAGTGATCGTTGTAGAGTTGAGTCTGCTGACTTAGATCAAGGCCCATTAGAATGAAGTTGCGGATCAGGTCGGCTTGAGTCAGTTCAAGCCCTGTGGAATTCATACTCTCGAAAATAAGCTGCGGGTTGTCCTGGTTGTGGCTTAGCGATATATCCACGATCACAAGTTTTATTAGTCCCCTACAAAATGGGGCCAGGTCGTCACCGAGCTTCTTCACCTTCTCCACGAAGAACTCAAAGTTTTCCTTCAGGCGAAGGGAGTGTTCGGCCGGCCACGGCTTCTGATCCACCACGGCGAGCAGGCTCTGTTTATCGGTCTGCGTGAGCAGCAGCTTATAGCGGAGCTCGTCGTCTTCGAGCAGATTGAGGAGGTAGTAGTTCCGCAGCTTCTTGGCTGAAAATCCATCGACCGGTTCGGCGTCGCCGAGATGCCGCGCGAGTGCCTCGAGGATGAGTGAAACAGTTGTGAGACGTTGCTGACCATCGATTACTAGAAGCGGTGATTGGCTGGAGACCTGATAGAGCCCCTTTTCAATGTAGACGATGGAGCCGACGAAGTGGGCGGAGATGTCGTCGTTCTTGCCGGTGCGCAGAATGTCATTCCAGAGCTGGCGGCATTCTGGTTCGGACCATGAGTAGGTACGTTGATAGATCGGGATAGTGAATTGCGGGGACTTCTTAAGGAAATCAAGCAGCCTTGCTTCGGTAGCTTTCATTGGCCTACCTCTGCGCTTCCAGTTATCTCACCCAATAGACCCTCGGTTTCCCGCTCCAGCGCCAGGATGTCAGCACGGATATCTTCCAGGCTGCGCATCGGCTCGGGCTTGTAGAAGTAGCGCGTGAAGCTGATCTCATAGCCGATCTTGACTTTGCCCTCCACATACCAGGCGTCCGATGCATAAGGCAGTACCTCGCGGCTCAGGAAGGCCTCGATGCCCCCTTCTTCCAGGAGCGGGATCTGCTCGGTGTCGCGCAGCTCAGTGTCGGGCTCGTACTCCACTACAGCGGGCTTGCCGTAAAGGGTTGTTTCGAACAAGCCGCGCAGCGGATCGGCGGCGATGCCCTGCTTATGGATCTTTCTAATAATCGGCGGGCTGTCTTCGCTGCGCTCGGCAGTCGCCTTGAGTTCCTTTAATTCCTTCGCTTTGTAGACCCGATTCGGATCTGCGCCCACTAGCCGCAGCGGCCTCTCGACCGTCACCTTCCAGTAGCCAAAAGCGGCATTCTCGAAAATCTTGGATTGCTCGGTCTCCTCGAAGGCGAGGAAGGTTTCGGAGATGCGGGCGATATCGGCTTCGCCCAGCTCACAATTCTTCTTGCCGAGATTCTTGCGCAGGGGTTTGTACCAATGCGTGGCGTCGATCAACTGCACCTTGCCCCGACGGTGCTCGGGTTTGCGGTTGGTAAGCACCCAGATGTAGGTGGCGATGCCGGTGTTGTAGAACATGTTCAATGGCAGGGCGACGATAGCCTCCAGCCAGTCGTTCTCGATGATCCAGCGGCGGATGTTGCTTTCGCCCTGGCCGGCGTCGCCAGTAAAGAGCGAGCTACCGTTGTGCACCTCAGCAATGCGGCTGCCGAGTTTCGTGCCCTGCTTCATCTTGCTGAGCATGTTGACCAGGAACAGCATTTGCCCGTCGCTCGAACGGGTGACCAGTGAATACTCGGGATCGCCCGCGTGCTCGATCATGAAGCGCGGGTCCCTCATGTCCTTCTTGCCTCCCATACGCTCCATATCGCTCTTCCAGCTTTTACCGTAGGGTGGATTGGAGAGCATGAAGTTGAATTCGCGAGATGGAAATGCGTCGTTGGAGAGCGTCGAGTGTTCGGGTCCGCCGATGATGTTGTCTGCCGCGTCGCCCTCCCCCTTGAGCAATAAGTCAGCTTTGCAGATAGCGTAAGTCTCGGCGTTAATCTCCTGGCCGTAGAGGTGGGTGGCCACCTCCTTACCGTGCTCCTTGGCGAGCTGCTGCAAGGTCTCCTCGGCCACGGTCAGCATGCCGCCGGTGCCGCACGCCCCGTCGTACAGCAGGTAGGTGCCCGACACGATCTCGTCGGCCACAGGCAGGAAGATCAGTTTGGCCATCAGCCTAACGGCGTCGCGCGGCGTCCAGTGCTCGCCCGCCTCCTCGTTGTTCTCCTCATTGAAGCGGCGCACCAGCTCCTCGAAGATCGTGCCCATGCCGTGGTTATCGAGGCCCGGGTGTTTGAACGAGCCATCGCTGTTCAGGACCGGTTCGGGGCTCAGGTTGATATCCGGCGAGGTCAGCTTCTCAATCAGCGTGCCCAGCGCATCGGCCTTCGACAGGCGCGAGATCTGATTGCGGAACTCGAAGTTCTCAAGGATGTTCTGGACGTTGGGTGAAAAACCGTCGAGATAGGCTTCGAAATCCGCCTTGAGCTGCTGTCGGCTGGCGCGGGCTTTGAGGTCGCGCATTGTGAACTTGGAGGTGTTGTAGAAGGCATGGTCAGCCGCCTGGCGCAACGCCGGGTCCTGCTCGATGACGCCCGCTTTGTCGAGCGAGGCCTTCATATCGAGCACCGCCTGGTTGGTGTCTTCCAGCACCGCATCCAGCCGCCTCAGGACGGTCATGGGCAGGATAACATCGCGGTATTTGCCGCGCACGTAGAGGTCGCGCAGCACATCGTCGGCGATGCCCCAGATGTAGCCTGTGATCCAGTTGAGTTCAGATTGTTCCATTGTTCCTCCGCCAATGCTCATAAGAACTTAATGACCGCAAACTTAGGGGCCCAGTATCGCCATGCAAAGCAGGGAGTCCGAATGATGGGCACCCGGTTGTTGGGCAATTACTGGAGCGCATCAATAACCCATATCGATTTCAATGCTGAGCGCCCATGCCCGGGCACGGATCTACATTAGCACAGCCTGCCTGCGCGCTACAAACTGTGATGCTAGGCCGCTCCCCGGCAACTTCCAGAGGGTACCTATTTTGACGGATTTAGCATTGTGCTATGTATTGGCCAGAGAATCTAGCGGAGGGGAAACATGGCCTGAGGTGATCTCGGAATTGAACCCGATCGATCTCTACTGGTTGGAGTTTGTAGTCGAGGGACCCCACGATAGCGCTCTGGCGCGAGTGATGACGGCGATGATGAAAGACGACACCGAACTGTTCAAGCAGTTTATGGACAATGAGGGGTTCAAGCGTTGGCTGACCGACACCGTTTTTATGCTCACCTACCGGCAAGCTACAGAGGAGGCTTAATGTTTGGCGAGCGTAGCCCATGATTGGGATGCTCAACACTCCATAGGAAGCACCAGGCCCCCGAGCGGCGGCGGGGGCCTGGTGCCTGATTTATCGTGCTCGGGCGAGCACGTGATCTTTGGGTTTTGGGCCTACAATCAAAGGGGCGGGGGACAGTTTTCAAGCGGGTGATCCTAAGTCACGTGCTCGACATCGATTAGCTGGCCAGCTCACACATCCCATACTCGATCATCGATCTGCGCTAGATCGGGCCGAATAGGGTCTGTTCCTAAAAGCAATCGGAGTGGGCATCCAGATAAGTATTGAGAACGGGCATTCTCGTAACCGGTTCTGAGCCCGACAACATGAATTCGCGGATCACAGAGGCCAGGTCCGCTCCGACGAGAGATTGTGTAAAAAGCCCGCCGAAAGATTAACGGTGGGGAAAAATCCCGGTATCGCAGTCTTTTTGCCTGCGCTGTCCCAATTTCCCGTCGAATTTGCCCTGTGCAGTGGGACGAAAAACCAATCATCTGATGAATGGACCGACTTTTTACACAGTCTGGCGAGTTGTTAGGCCGACTGATTTCCCGGAGGTATTGGGTAGATATTTGCTAGACATTGGCAATTAGGTAAAGCTTTGGGTCTTCACACGTCCTACATCAACCCTGCTCCATCGATAGTTCCTTCAGCTTCTCCTTGACGTCAACCAAAACTGGCTCGGTCGTAGTCAGCTTGAATTCTGGTCCACCACGCTGGGCATCGTAAATCTTGTCGAACACATCTGAGTAGGTCTCTGAAAAGTAAGTACGCGAACCCTCAGAGCGAGGGATCATCTCAAGACCGGCGTGCTGAAGGAAAGCTCCGGCAAGATCAAGTTCATCAAAGGCGATGATTCTCCCATGGAGATCAAGTCGGGAATCGAGATAGGCATAGAGTTGGTCGGGACCCAAATCTAGATAGGTCCAAGCATCAATGAGATAGTTCAAATCTAGGATGTTTATCGCCCATGGATATGGCTCGTTCGCTGACTTAGTGAGAAGCAGCGACAGATCGACCGAGATTGGGCCAAAGTCATCGCGGGTCACGCAAATCGCGTAGCATCGATCGAGGTCGGCTGGAGATATCGACGCGGCCTCCCGCCGGTTCTCGTCGTAGAGGGAAACGCTCTCACCTGCCAGAAGGCGACCAAGAATCCGCATAGCCTGACCATAGCCACCTTGGATACCCCGATCGCTTCGGAATCTCCTACTAATCCGTTCGAAGGCTTTGTCAGGATCACGAAACGGCTCTACAGGGGGGCTTGCCTTAGCTTCGATGATAAGCAATGCACCATCAGCGATAATAACCAAATCATGCTCGTGCTGAAGATCCTGCGTTTCGAATACATGTGGATGGAATTCAGCTCCCTCCGTAAACAGCTTGCCAAACGTCTCCTCAACCTCCTGCTCAAGCTCTCTATCGCGCCGCCTGAAGAAGCGATCGCGGAACGAACTATCTTGGATCATATTCTCGTAATTCAATAGCACGGCGGCGTAAAGCGAATTGGCGAACGGGCAAAGTGCTCTGCTCCCATCGTTGACGGTGAAAAGAGGCTTCTCTTCTGCTGCGTTATGCTCGGTCATGTACGTGAATTCTGGCGAATCGCCCCTCTCGCTGACAAACAGCGTCCAGTAGGCATTAGCTGGTTCCTCGCCAAATTCACTGACAAGGACTTTCTTGTCAACCTTCAGGAAGTCGTTAAGGGCTTTCATCATCCTTTGCCCGTGGGCGTAGTATTCCCCTTGGGATGCTTCCTTGCGCATCCTCTCAATCGACCATGTTTCGGCCTCTGTCCTCTCGAGGAATCTCAATCGAGCTTCATATTCCTGCCGAGCGGCGTCTTGCATTTCGATCACACCTTGCTCAAACGTCTTCGTGATCCACCTAGTAATTTCAAGAGCTTCTGTGGCCGATAAACCTGCGATTTCTTCGAACTCCGAATCAAACGGCGCAAGATATCGCTCTACGCGTTTGATGATTTGTTCTACCGAGGCCATAAGGGTGGTGTTGAAGTAGTGGAGAAAGGCGGGCATGGAAACTTCACGCACATGCCTCCAATCATCTGTAATCTGAGGCTCTTCTTCCGGGCTTGGCCAATACATGACTGCGTACGCTTGAAAGATATCGTTGAGGAGAACTACAGCCTTTTGGAACTCAAGATCGCCAAACATCTGTGGTTCCGCGGGCTCTTCTGTCGAGAGCATGAGACCCAGCAAGAAGAATACTTGCCGAGTTGGAGATATTAATGGGCTGACTTCGTCCCAAGTAGAGAACCAGGACATAAGCTTTGATGAACACATGCCCGCAATTGTCTCTGTCGAGTAGGGGCTCAGAAGATCTCTGAGAGCCTCCGTGTCTACTAACATCGACTCATGGATATCTTCGTGCAACACTCACCCCTTCCAGCATTCGGGAACCAAGAGCTCTAAGATGAAGTCGGCCTAACGGCTGCGAGCTGAGCGGCGCAGCATAGGTGCCTCATCCAAATATCGGCCGAGGCTGCGTCCGCTCCAGCGAGAGATTGTGTAAAAAGCCCGCCGAAAGATTAACGGTGGGGATAAATCCCGGTATCGCGGTCTTTTTGCCTGCGCTGTCCCAATTTCCCGTCGAATTTGCCCTGTGCAGTGGGACGAATAACCAATCATCTGATGAATGGACCGACTTTTTACACAGTCTGGCGAGTTGTTAGGCTGCCAAACAAGAGGTCCTGAAAACGACCTGGAACACTGTGTAGCGATCTACTCAGTTCTTGGGTTGTCATCGAGCGCTACGACTGCTGACTCGTCCGAGATGTCAACCACTTCGAGTTGCCATCCAGTGATTTCGCTAGCGAGTCTTACGTTTGCGTTACCTCGACCTAAGGCGCGACGTTTGGGCTTCCAACCGTCGACGTTAATCGTTGCGCGCTGATTGTCCTCATCAATCTCAATATCAACGACCATGTCCGGCTCAAGCGGGTAGAGCGAGGCAATCACCAGTTCGCCTGGATTATCCGTCCAAGCAACGAAATGCACATCCTCCCCCAGTGAAGTCTCGATGGCCTCCAACCGATCATCAGCTTTGCAGCAGGTAAGCGCGTCGATGTCCTTATCCACCGACCGGACAGCGATCTTCGACAGCTGGCTGGGATAGCGAGCTGCGGCAACCGCCTCAATCTTTCCCTCATCAAGCTCCGGGATATTCTCACGGAGCACTTCCAATAAGGTCTCCGAGGGCGCGACCTCTGCTCTCGGGCGCATTCGCAGATTTAGTGCACACACATAGCAGACCGCGGGCTGAAGCGAACCGCTAACTTCCTGCGAGTATTCAAAATCCCCGACAACGTGCAGCATTTGGCCGGACTTCGCCTCTTCAATGACTTGGGCGGCAAGGGCAATGTTCTCGTCGGATCGCGCAAAAACATACATGTGTTCTACGCCTCTGTCCTGGTCAATTTCAATCCGTCGAAGGTAGACCCTAGTGCCGATTTCCCTAGTTCTGGCCCGTGCAACCAGCATAAGGCTCGTCCTAATCCTGGATCCAGGAAACATTAATCCACCAGGCACATCAACCCCGCGCTCTTTTTCCGCAACTGTCTCCAGAAACTCCGCGAAGGATTTGCTTTCATCCCAAATTCGAACATTGGGGGTGGCGGGATATACCTTGTCGCCCAACTGCTTGAGCTCTCGTAGGTAAACGCGCTGGAAAAAGCCTGCGTTGTCTATTCGATCTACTCGGGTCATCTCTTCTAAGAGCTGTGGATCGTCACTTAGCGCCGGGTCGAGATACTCATCAAAGAACATCGGGACTGCCATTTCAAGGCCAGAGTTTCCGAGTACGTCTTTGGCAACTGCAAAATCAGTTGCTTTCATTAAGGTTCTGTCGACATATGCTCGAGCACGTGGTAGTAGCCCTTTCCGGAGATACGCGAGAGTGGAAACTATGAGGTTCCTGTCACGGTTTGCGGAATATTGCATAGTTACGACTAGTTCGCCGTTTCTAAGGGATGTATCCAACGAGTCTGGAGTTTTGACCCATGAAATCCTGATGGGGTACGGTAGAACGTCCGGCGCCGCAGAATCTATTTGATCTCCTACCTTGTTTACCGTCGCTTCAATGTTGGATGCAACATTGCCGTACTCCATCCGCTTGGAAATCCAAGAGAATGTGCGGTAAAACCATGCGACTACGGAGATTAGGGCAGTCCGGTTATTGAAAACCCAAATTGCGATAGCTCCTACGCTCCCGGCCCCGAACAGAAAAATCAGGACATTTTCAATCGCCTCATTCATCCATGCCATCCTTGCTCAAAAGCAATGCAGCACCGAAGCAATCTCTCTTGGAGCAACAGATCTTTGTGACTCCACTAACCATGAAAAGACATTGAATATCGTCAACTTCCACACGGCTGTCGCAGTTGAAGCAGCGCAGACGGCCGTCCTGGATGTCTTCGAGAATTCCTAATTCTCGAAGATTGCTCTCGAGATCACGAATATGGACTGCGTGAACCAGCTCATGATTGATCCATCGATTAAGCATTCTTTCTCACCTTCCGCATCACGTATTGGTCTGCACTGGCAGCCTAACTATTATTGGGTGGATATTGCCGGCATAATCTCCAATATAAGAACATTATGCTGGGATTGTCCGAATAACATCACCTAAGAACCGCTCTTTCTTCCATACTACTTTATCTAAATGGACTGAGCAGAGCACTTACTGGCCAACGTGCCATCCTCGAATGCTCTTTGAAAGAAAAACGCTCCGTTAGGGGCGTTCGATCAGACGCGAGAACGACCCGCCTCTCCCGCCCTGGCCGGAGTAAAGGCGGGGCTTCCGCTCCAGCGCACGGTTTGGCGCACTTCTTCGTCGAATCAGTTATTGAGAAGAGTGTTTCTCATAACCGGTCTCTGAGTTCAACGCACCGGAATACTGATTCTCAGCACCTACTTGCTGAACTACAAGTCACCTCAGAGTACTACCGATAGGCCTATTAGAAGTGCCCATCTAACAATCAATCGGCTGCTGAAGTTTGACCTCCC
>Ga0255055_10002733_pt1 | contig 12206 bp, 7 predicted proteins | sample JV7_2_27_MG_FD_188633 | JGI IMG/M metagenome (GOLD analysis project Ga0255055, IMG submission 188633) | Seawater microbial communities from Jervis Inlet, British Columbia, Canada - JV7_2_27 | ecosystem: Environmental > Aquatic > Marine > Inlet | place: Canada: British Columbia | collected...
AATAACCCTCTTACAGAAGTTTCTTACCATAATTCAGAAAGAAACTATATAAATTTACCTTCCTATCAGGAGAAAGTGAAGGAACCATCACATAGCGAACGACATTCACGCCGGGACTTTTTAAGGCAATTCTCAGTATGGGCTGCTATAGGGGCCGGTGTGCTGGCATCCATAAGCCTGCTCAGGCAATTTATCCCCCGCCTGACGCAATACCAGCGTCATTTTAAAATCGGTCGTGTAAACAATTTCCCGGTCAATACTTTCACCTACATGGCAGACAGAAAATTGTTTGTATACCGTGATCATCAGGGGATCAGGGCTGTATCAGCCATCTGTACCCACCTGGGCTGTGTAATAGAAAAAAGTGATGATGGTTTTCAATGCCCTTGCCATGGATCCTGTTATAATGACCAGGGAGAGGTACTTTCTGGTGCAGCAACAAAAGATCTGCCATGGTATGAATTAAAAAAAGATGTCGATGGGCAAATAGTGGTGGACCTGGGACGGTTGGTACCACCGGAGGAAAAACTATACCTGTAAATGTCACCAGTGATCAGCGACGATAACAGAAAAAGGTTGGGAAGGATCAACAGGAATTTTTTCCTGCACATCCATGCCAACAAGGTACATCCTCATTCGCTTAAAACTGGTTATACATTCGGACTCGGAGTGATTCTGGGGTTTCTATTCATGATCATGATCCTGACTGGTGTTGTCCTGATGATGAATTATACACCGTCAATAGAAAGGGCTTATAATTCAGTAAAGGATATTGTTTTTGTCGTTCCTGGTGGAAGATACATCAGGAATATTCACCGCTGGGCTGCACATGGCATGGTCCTGGTATCATTTCTTCACCTGATCCGGGTTTTCTTTACCGGGGGATACATGGCAGGACGCAGGCTGAACTGGATTATAGGAGTATGTATCCTGGTGGTTGTTTTGTTCATGAATTTCAGTGGTTATTTGTTGCCCTGGGACCAGCTTGCATTCTGGGCGGTTACCATAGGTTCAAATATCGCCGCCTCTTTTAGGGAACTAACAGATATTCTGGGGATCACCCAGGTTATGGATATAGGAGGCTTCATCAAGAAATTACTCATTGGGGACGAAACGGTAGGTCAGGCAGCTTTATCCCGGTTCTTTATGCTCCATGTGATTTTTCTTCCGGTCACATTGATGGTACTGACTGCCGTTCATTTCTGGCGGATCCGCAAAGATGGAGGGATCAGCAGGCCAATGGAGCAGACCGAAGACAAATTATATTCCTGGCCTGTGGTAATGTGGGCTGAATTGGCCATCCTCTTGCTGACAGTAGCCGCCTTGCTTGTAATGGCCTTTCTTTTTGATGCCCCCCTGAGGGAAAGGGCAAATCCTGACTTTGCGGAAAATCCTGCAAAATCCCCGTGGTATTTTCTCGGGATACAGGAACTGGTATCATATTCCGCTTTTGCAGGAGGGGTGATCATTCCTGTCCTGTTCCTTGTTTTTCTTATATCCATACCCTATATGGACAGGGAGGAGTCAAACATGGGCATATGGTTTTCCGGGATAGAAGGCAGGAGGCTTACCTGGCAATCTCTTGGCTTTTCGATGATCACTACCATGCTGTTTGTATTTATCCTGGTACGGTACGGTTGGTTCAGGAGCTGGTTCCCTGATATACCCCAGGTGATCATCATGCTGGTCAATCCGGCCACCCTCTCAGCATTGTTTTATATCATCTGGGCGCTTGCCGTAAGGCGCAGAACAGGATCCAGCCGGATGTCAGCCATTGCCCTGTTTACATGTACAATGACAGGATTTATAATATACACTGCCATCGGGATATGGTTCCGTGGACCCAACTGGGAATTTTACTGGTCGTCATCACAATGGCCTGTTTTTTAAACTCATGAATGAAGTAAAATACATACGGAGATTCAGATGGATTGGCTTCATTTCAGGGTCCATCCTGGTGATCCTGATGGTTACGGCCTGGATCAGGGAGGGATTTTTACCCGATTGGAAACAGGTGCAGTCGGATTACCACGGAATGATCCTTGAGAATTTGGATGAAAGATCCGATCAGCTGGACGCTTCCTTAAGGATACATCAGGTGAGCCCGGTTGGATTGAACAGGACGGACCGTTGCATGACCTGTCACCTGGGGATGGAAAATCCTGCCATGGCAGATGCACCGCAACCCCATACCTTGCACCCTGGTGAGTTCCTTATTCAGCACCCGGTCGAGAAATTTGGATGTACTGTCTGTCATGGTGGCCAGGGAAGGGCTCTCGACAGGATCAATGCCTTCGGGGAAGAACCGTTTACCCATTGGGATCTTCCATTGTTGCATCCACCATATATAGAATCCTCCTGTGGAAAATGTCACCTGGGTATCTTTTCTGATCAATCTGTCCTGGCAGGTACTGAAACATTCATTCATGGGAAGAAAATCTTTCAAAGAGAAGGCTGCCTGGGTTGCCACCAGGCAAGAGGTGTAGGGGGGATCGTTGGTCCCGACCTGACAGAACAGGGTGAAAAAACAAAGCACGAGTACAGTTTTAGGAATATAGAGGGCGAACAGACCATTTCCAACTGGTTGAAGGAGCATTTCCATGATCCGGAAATGGTTTCCCCGGGATCAGACATGTTGCAGATCAACCTGCCGGAGGAAGAACTTGAAGCACTAGTAACCTTTACTATGGGACTGGCGAAACCGGATATCTCATATGAATATATAGGGGTGGAAGCACTGCAGGAATTCCGTGGTATCCGAGGTTCTTTAAATGCGGGACAAATCTATGCCATGACCTGCTCTGCCTGCCATGGTAAATCCAGGGAAGGAAAGGATTATGAGGAATATAAGACGGGAGTGCCTTCTCTGGGCAACTATGATTTTACAAGGGTGGCTTCCGGTGAGATGATCATGTTCACCCTGCTTCATGGACGGGGATCACGCCAGATGGCCTCCTGGCTTCCCATGCATTCCGGCCTGAATATTAATGAGCTGGATTCACTGGTTACCAGCCTTGAAAACCAGTTTACAATACCTTACAGCTTTGAAGAATTCAACCCGGCATCCGGTTCGGCACAGAATGGCCGGAAGATCTATCAGGAAAATTGCCAGATATGTCATGGTGTGGACGGGAGAGGGGATATCGGCCTGCCTCTAAACAACCAGGATTTTCTCTCGGTTGCATCCGACCGGTTTTTGTTTAACACCATCATTTTCGGAAGAAATACCGGAGGTATGCCAGCCTGGACCCATTACAGTCCACAACAGCTTGCAGACCTTATCAGATATATCCGTACCTGGGGTAGTGGTCCACGCGATGATGATCCTATGGATTTGCCTGAGGGAGATCCTGTAGAGGGCGATCTGCAATACCATTACCTCTGCTCCAGGTGCCATGGTGAATTTGGAGAAGGGAATACAGGACCGGCAATCCTCACAAGAGATTTTCAGGACCTGGCAGGGGACAGGTACCTGTATGAGACCATTTCTTCCGGACGGTCTCACACGGCCATGTTCGGATGGTCGACAGATGTGCAGGGAGCCGGGAAGCTTGACAGGCAGGGCGTTAGCGATATCATTGCTTATATGCGTGAGAACGCAAGATCAGCGAGGGATTATATCTACCAGGGAAGCAATCCGGGCGATGCCAGAGCTGGCAGGTATCTGTTTGCCGGTAACTGTGCTGAGTGTCATGGGAAAGATGGCGAGGGACTCAAAGCACCGGCCCTGAATAACCAGGAATTTTTGAGTGCTGCAAGCAACGGGTATATCATGGCTACCATAAGCGTTGGCAGGGAAGGGACAAAAATGCCTTCGTGGGGCAATGGATCCGCAGATTATAAAGCACTTACATCAAAGCAACGAAAAGATCTTGTAGCCTTGATCCGTTCCTGGCAAAGGTACAGGATAAAAAAATAGAAAAAAGCAAGTTTACATTTGAGGTAAAATATATGTTCTAAGACGGAATTGGATGATATGGGAATTTACCTTATAACCATCTGAACTTAAAGCCTTTGATTTTTCAATCACATACAATAATTCAAGGCGCCACTTCGGATTGAAACGATAGCCCAGGCCCATTGAGATCCTGCGATTATTAACATATCGTTCCTCGATAGTTTTACCTAGATCTATGAAAAACTCTGCATTTATTTTGGCAAAAAGGGTCTTGTCCATAATACCTTTATTATTAATAGGTACGGTAAAATTAAAACGGTACCTGCCCCTCAGGGCAAAGGTCCATTGTCCTGCATCTACCAGGTCAAGGTTGAACCGCTCCTCCAATCTGGCATAATGATCGAAATCGATCCTTCCCAGGTGGGGCCAGTTTACTTTAACCCCCTGCCATGGACGAATCTCGAAGGTGTTTGGCAGATCCTTCTGAAAGGTATACCAGAAACCAACTCCTCCGGTGAGATCTACAATACTTCCCACCGAATATTGTACCCCCGGTCTGTAATGTATCCTGGTCCATGAATCATGAGGTGTCTCCTGCCGGTATCCAACGTCATGTATATACCTGAACCCTGGCTTAAAGAAGTGATTATAATGCCAAAAAAGCCAAATCTGAGTAGTGTTGACAGGATCATCCTGTGCGGTAACATTTTCAATCTGAGAGAATAACAGAAAACTAATCAGAAATAAACAGAGCCAATTTCTGAATACCCTTAACATGGATTTGAATTTAGTCCGTAAAGATAGCTGATCTTGATTTTATTTCCAGAGGAAAGCAACTCCTATTGGTTATTTTGCGTCTTATTTAAGGGATCTGGCAATGATGCACCAGCTATGCCCTACCACTATGAATTTGAAAATCTCCGGATAATTGCGTAAATTAAATACAAACATCCTAATATGAAAAACATAATTACCCTCATTTATGTGCTCTTCCTCTCCACAACCCTTTATGCCAATGGTGTGATTATACCCGATTCAGCCGGTATCAAATACCTGCCATTGATATCGAGTACAGTTGAAGTATCGGTAGATGGACAGGTAGCCATAACAAAAGCCACCCAGATTTTTTTAAACACTACAGAGGATAGTCTGAAGATCCAGTATGCCTTTCCCATGCCATTGGAAGCCTCTGCCCTATCTTTGTTCTACAAGACCAACAGCCAGTGGTATGAAGCGAAATTCTCGGCCACCGAACAGGACAGCATCTCAGGAGGTGGGGAAACAACTGTTGACTATGAATTACTTACATACCTCGGCGAGAATCCCTTGATTTACAGCATGGATCAGCCAATCTATGCGGATTCCACGCTTACGGTCGAACTGGTCTATGTTGAATTGCTGGAATACAAGCTCGGCAAAGTGAATTATAACTACCCAAATGACTACGATATCATTGCTGACAGCATTGACAGGTCGATAGACTTGCAAAAATTGCAGTTCAGGCTCCTGTCTGACCGCACCATCACCGACATTAAACTGCTGAGCCATACCGCGGATTCGATTACCAACACTGGGACAGGAGCAAATATATTTTATTCGATAGCCGGGCAGAAGGCAAACCAGGATTACTCCATACAGTATATGCTCAGTCAGGAGGAACTGGGATTATATAGTTACAGCACTTTCCTTCCGGATACGATGATCCCTGATCCCTATGGGAATGGATTTTTCCTTTTTGTGGCTGAACCCGATCCCTCTGAAAACCAGAAGGTCATAGATAAGGTATTTACCCTGATCATTGACCGGTCCGGAAGCATGTCAGGCGATAAGATCGTCCAGGCACGGAATGCAGCAAAATTCATTACACAGAACCTGAACCTGGGCGATAAATTCAACATTATTGATTTCGCCAGTGATATTACCAGCTTCAGGGGAGAACATGTGGATTTTACAGGCGAAAATGAAACAGCAGCACTCGCTTATATCGATAACCTGCTGGCCACGGGATCTACCAATATTTCAGGAGCATTTGGTGAAGCCATCCCACAGTTTTCAGCGGCATCATCCAACACCGCCAACATCATTATTTTTTTCACAGACGGGCAACAGACTGCCGGCATCACAGATACAGATCAGCTGATTGAATATGTTGATAACCTGGCAGTTCAGAATGAAGCGAAGATCAGCATTTTTACTTTCGGGATTGGTTCTTCGACCAATGAAAGACTGCTTACAACTCTGGCTGCCAATAATAACGGCCTTGCTGATTTTCTTGGGAGTGATGAACTGGAAGAAAAGATCACAGAATTTTACCTGCTAATCCGGAACCCTGTACTGATCAACACTTCCATTCTGGCTGAACCTGGCCTGCTTGCTGAGATCTATCCCCGCAGGCTTCCGAATCTCTACAAAGGACAACAAATGATACTGGCCGGAAGATATGATGAGGCTGTACCGTTTCAACTGACCCTTGGCGGGGAAGCATTCGGTGACCCGGTAAGTTATGCTTATGAACCGGTATTGTCTGACAGCATCATCCCCCAGTATGCATTTATCCCGAAGATCTGGGCCAAACAAAAAATTGCAGATTTACTTACTGAATACTACCAGTTAAATCCCGGCACAACTGAGGCAGATTCCATTAAATCAGTGATCATCGATATCAGCCTTGACTACCGAGTGATCAGCCCCTTCACCAGTTTTAAAGGGAGTTTTGAAACCAATGGTCGTGATGACCAGAGTTATACCGGTGGTTATACGGCAGTAGGATCACTCGAATTTGATAATGTCTCTGAAGCTGTGAACAGGCTCCTGCTAAGCTGCCGGAATTTCCCGAATCCCTTCAGACATTCCACTACTATTGCCTTTGAAGTGACGGAAGGTATTCATGGTCAAGCGACAATCTCTATATATGATGCCCTGGGCAGATTGGTGGCAGAGTATATAATCACCGTAGAAGGAGAAGATGAATATGAACTTATTTGGAATCCGGCCGAGAGCCAACCGGATCTTGCTGCTGGATTGTTTGGCTATACCATCCACCTGAATGGAGAAACTTTAAAGGGAATGATGATATACCAGAAGTAATTCATCATATTTGGTTTAATGCTTATGGTTTCAGAACTGAAGTATATTTACGGGATATCTTTGCGTGATGTTAAAAGGGTGTTAAGTTTTTGTGATTTGAGTGCCAAACCTATTAAGATTCAAACATAATTGGTTAAATTTATTTCCAGTTTTTAAAGTACATTCAACGGAGAATAGGTTAGTATTCCTATCTCGAACGCTTTAAGGCTTGAAGCCTGGAATTAAATAATCCTGGTGACGGAAGCTTTGTGAATACCACTACGAACCTGGTACCATACCACTGGCACCAGGTTTTTTCTTGAATTAAAAGGATACAGGAATCAGAAGATTTAATGCGACTGGTAAATAACCTGGTCCTGCCGGGCAAGTATCCACCCTGAGGCGATCAGCAGGAATCCGACAGAGAAATAAAGTAAATGCAGCGCCCCGTTAAATTCCCTGATCATAATGATCTGGATGGTCAGCCATCCGACCAGTATGAATCCCTGGAATATTACAAGCCAGGAATAATTCATGAACTTGAGCAATGCCATAACCGCAAAAAGAAGGCTGAATAATCCATTTGTGATAAACAGGATGATACCCGGAACCAGGAAAGTCTCAAAGGGGGAATGTTCAAGAAAACGAATGGGTATATCCAGGGTTTCCCCGCTTGGATCTGACATCAGGACCCAACCACCGAATAAAGCTGAAATAGCATTAAAAAGTAAGAGGATGAAAGCAATAATTCTGAAACTACGATGCATGGTTACCTGTTGAAAGCAAAATAAAAATATGGTTTTTGTACGTAGATCAGAGCATCCGGGTTATTAAATTAATGCTAATTCTGATGAATGGCTTAATCAGGCGGATGAAGGTAATCTAATCTGCTATCAGTGATTATTTATAAGCAGGGCATGGATTTTTGAAAGGGCAGAAGTGATATCCTACCTTGAACTCATGCGAACCATAACCATATTTCTGCATGGAGGTCAATCCAAGGTCATATCCATAGGTAAAAGAAAAATTGTTATAATAAAAGCCTGCATATATCAACAGGGAATTTGGTTGCCCGGGTAAATCATACCATACATGCCTGTAGGAGAGCATAGCCCAGTAGGAATCCCGGTAAGTAAACCTGGCGTTGATATCTGACTGAACCTGTTCTGAAAGATATTTGATTGTCAGTCCCGGTTGAAGGATCAACTCCCTGGACACAGGATGGATATATCCACCATAGGCAAAGTATCCCCGCTCTCCACGGTGAGGGCTCAGGTATGAATTGGAGGCCAGCAACTGAACGCCTGAGAGTCCTGCAAAAAACCGATCTCCATAAAGGTAAACACCGCTTGAAACATCCGGACTTATCTCCTTTTCGATGCCGTGGTGAATAATCGGGTCATTTATCCTGCTAAAGTCCGTTTCATCGTAGGTTGATTGATATACTGTTGCCATCAATCCGAATCCCAGCCTGAGGGAGCCTTCACGGTTCAGTGATATATGAAAGGCATATCCGAGATTGCCTGCCAGCTGTTTATAGGCACCATTGGCGTCATTGACCAACTGTAATCCAAGGCCGTGGGACCGGGAGTTTTTTGAGGCGAAGGATGATTCAGCACTCAACACCTGAGTCCTTGGTGCACCTTTGAATGCACCAATCCACTGATGCCGGTCGATCAGCATGATTTCAGTGCATTCCGTGGATCCGATAATGGCCGGATTGATCAGGGATGGCTGGTGAAGATACAGCTGGTATGCCGGTAATTCCTGGCAATGAATCCGGGTAGAACTGAACAGTACAGATAACAATACCGTTACCACAACCCTGGTAATTCCTGCACCGGTAATGTGAGATGGGGATAACACCTTACCCTGTGATTTTCTTATCTTTTTAATGTAACGGATCCTTTCAGTGGTTTTGTATCATTGCTCATCTTAATAACGTACCAATAAGTATCCGCTTTTACGGGCTGTCCGTTCCTGGTACCATCCCATCCTCCCTCTCCATAGAGATAGGTTGTGATCAGGTTTCCGAAACGGTCATAAATATAGATACGGGCATCGGGGTTATTTGACAGGTAGGGGATATTCCAGGTATCATTTACCCCGTCACTATTAGGGGTGAAGAAATTCGGGATACCCTCCTCCATGGTAACAATGATTTCATCTGTGGCTGTACATCCATACTCATTGGTAACGACTATCGTGTAGGTTCCCGGACCGCTGATCTCGATAGTCTGGGATGTTTCGCCGGTGGACCATTGCCACGCTGCCTGCTCACCGGCATCCAGGACCAGGGTTTCTCCCGGAGGGAGGAGGGTGTCATTGCCCAGGTCGACCTCCGGGCTTTCGAGTACGACTACATTCTGACAGTAATTTTGCTGTTGCGGGGTCCCTTCATCCAGCACCAGCTGTATGTTGTAATTACCTGGTGAGTTGTAGGAGATCTCGGGGGGATCCCGTTCCGGGTAGGAGGAGATAGATGCATTATCGCAGCCCGGGAAAAAAAGCCTGGTGATGGTAGAATTGTCAATGTTTGCCACAAAGGTATATAGGGTATCCCCCACACGGAAAACATCAGATATGCCATGAGGATTAAATAAAATCCCCTGGTCCCCGAGGGAAACGAATTCCGGGGGCTGGTCAATCCCCTGGTTAAACTCCATCCTGATAATATCATTGAAACGGTTCAGGACGAATCCGAACAATCCCTCGCAATCCCTGAGGATGGTCAGGTCAAATGGAAAAGCCAGGATGCCGGGACCACCTATACTGGTGGGGACTGGGAGATCACCAAGAGAAGCACCCAGCTCCAGGCGAATGATCTCATGCGAAGTATTGTTTGATACGAAGATGTACCAGATGCCATCCTCCCAAATTGGGAAGAGGCCGGTTGGTCCGTTCAATCCCATAAGGTCGCTGAATGTCCGGGTTGCGGGGACCAGTATAGATAAGTCTGGTCCGAATTCAAACCGGGTGAGCCTGTTTGTGTTATAGTTTACCGTGAAGCCATACCAGTCATCACCCTCCTGAAGGATGTAGAGATCCACCGGGTAATCCAGTTGACCACCGAAATTTCCAAGATCTGTTGCTACCGGGTTAGGATTTGAAAGGGAATTGCCGAAATCAATCCTGACCAGCCTTGATTCGGCCCTCTGTCCACCAATTACGAAAACATACCAGTTGCCATCATCGTTTACAATCTGCACGCCCTGCACATGTTGCGGGATAATACCGTTAAAATCTCCCAGGTTCATAGAAACAGGAGTACTGAGGATATCAGTCCCATAATAGTTCCTGGTGATGGTCCCGGTATTATGATTGGTGATAAATGCATAGTACTCCCCGTTCTCCTCGGCAAAATCAATGAAAGCAGGTTCACTGAGGGTACCCTGATCGGGCATGGTATTTCCTTCGGGAGGATAGTAAAGATTCCCTGAGCAGAAGGACCAGTAATAAAAGCCCGCGTCCCTGGAATTATTGGTGATGCTGATCATCTCATCAATGCAGGCCGTATCTTTTACCTCAAACGAAGCCTGTGAAAAGGTGACCACAGGCATCATAAGTAGCAGAAAAGAGATATTTTGCCTGATACAGTTCAATTTTTTTCCGGAAACATATTATATCTTCAAGATACTACTCTTTTACCAATCTACCTGTTACCTGGAGTGGATTTCCCCCCTTTCTAATAGCTATAAAATGGTAGATGTATATACCATTGGGAAGCTGATCAAGCCGCTGTACGGCCTGGTGTTTTCCCGCATATGCAGGATAGTCAGTGGATTGAAAACACATTTTTCCGTCCATGTTATAAATAGTCAGGCTGACCCGGTCACAGCGGCTATCCAGGCTGTAATTCATGTAAAGTTCATGGTGGACCGGGTTCGGGTAGATTGCCAGCAATCCGTTCCCTGCCAACAGATCCTCGGTGGCCGTCTGGTGGAAGCTGGTTTTCAGCTGGTTATTGACTTCAATGATTTCATAGATGCTATGTCCGTCATCGATGATGGCAATGAATTCAACCGACTTGTCCAGTGAGGGCGGTTTGAACTGGCCCGAAAGCGTAATGGTCTGGTTTGTCTCAAATGTATCAATCAGCATTTCAGCAATCGGGAATTCATGCGAACCCCCGCCGAATATCGGGTAGATCCTGAACCATAGATTACCTGTTGGCATGGCCCTGTTCCCTGCCCTTGCTGTGACATTGACAACGGTATCTGAAATCATTGAATAGGTCAGTTCCTTGACTTCCAGGTCAAAGACTTCAAGCAGTACCTTGCTTGAATCGGCAAAATTAAATTTTGCCTCCACAGCCGTGCCCTCGTAATCAAGCTCCGATGAGAAGATGATCGTGCGCAGATCCACTCCTTTTGGTATATCCGGGCTAAGCTTAAAAGGCAAGACCTGCTCGAATTTATCTCCCGGGATCAGCAAGCCGGCATCAATTACCAGCAGGCCGTCTTCGACGCGGCAATTGGCAGGAAGGCTATCCTCAAGTATAACAAAGTAATTTCCCGGATGAATGGTTATCTCCGTATTGGATGAAACATCTGATCCGCTGTTCCGGATCCTCATCAGGGTATGGACGAAGATATCCTCATCGGGCTCAAATTGCAGGCCATTCTCTATGGTCACCCCGTTCACCATATAGACCCGGTTGCTGATACTGATTCTCGGTCCCACAGGCATTACCCAGAGGGGCTGGGATACGACAAAGTATGCCTCTTCATCTTCATTCTGGAAGTCGAGCTGCTGTCCATTGGTGATCTTCAGATTCTCAGCATGGTTATTATAGCTGTCGATTACACCCTGCTGAAGGATGTATATTTTTGTTGTGTCAAGCGTGGGGAAGCGGCCGAACCCGGTCAGGTTAATAACTTCCTTGCCGGATTCCTTAATTACCTCCAGTGTATTGGTCAGGTCGTCGAAGTCCACTGACTCCACCTCGCTCAGTGACCACTTTGCTGTTTGAAAGCTACGGAAATTGTCAGTTATTTTAATGTCAAGTTTCTGGGGACTCCCATAAGCAAGGATAAGCTGTTCAAATGATTTGACCTGGCCATTCGCATCCTTTTCTGCAATACTGAATTTGGCTGTGGGTACCTGGAAACTGGCACCTCCGTTGTTGCTTCCGGTATAATGAACCCTGCTGCCATTCATGGTGAAGGGGATCTCATATATGCCATCCTCGAGGGAGGGATCAACGCGGAAAAGGAAGACAAAATAGGCTCGCCTGGTAGGC
>Ga0255055_10002736_pt1 | contig 12193 bp, 10 predicted proteins | sample JV7_2_27_MG_FD_188633 | JGI IMG/M metagenome (GOLD analysis project Ga0255055, IMG submission 188633) | Seawater microbial communities from Jervis Inlet, British Columbia, Canada - JV7_2_27 | ecosystem: Environmental > Aquatic > Marine > Inlet | place: Canada: British Columbia | collected...
CGGGTATGCCAAAAATGATAATAGCAGGTATTCCTAATGATATTATTTTCTCAACCTCATTGATTAATTGATCTAACGGAAAACGAAATTGACCCGGCATCGCATTTATTGGTTCAGGAGTAGTTATACCCTCCTTCACAAAAATTGGATAGATAAGGTCTTTTGAGGAAAGTTCAATTTCTCTTATGAGATCTCTAATTGGTTTATTATTTCTCAATCTTCTCATTCTTAATTGAGGAAACACGATTTTCTACCATTCGAATTTTATTACATTTAAGAATATGAATACAAATATCTATTACTGCAATTTCCGGTCCTGATTGACCATAAAAATTACTTACTTTACATTTTAGAAGATTTCTACATTTATAAGGTTTCAGATTTGCGATAAAAAATATTAAATTTGTTACGCTTTCAGTAACATATCTTTTTTTAATATAAAGATTTCTACATTAATAAAGTTTCAGATTTGCGATAAAAAATATTAAATTTGTTACGCTTTCAGTAACAGTTTTTTTTTTATAATTCAAAACTTGGTTCTATTTTTATAAGGCGTGTTGTAGCTAAAACCTCAATTTCCTCTATACCAGAGATGTCTTTTATCTTTTCTTTAAGGATCTCAAGACCTTCCATATTTTTAACATTAGCTACAGCAAGAAAATCATATTTCCCAGTACATTGGAATATATGAAGTAATTCATTTAAATTTTTTAATTTATTAAATGTATCTTCAGAGGTTTTTGGAGATACTTTGGCCATAATGACCCCCGTTATAGATAATCCTATTTTTCTCGGATTTAGTAAAGCTGAAAATTGAATTATAACCTGTTTCTCAACTAATTTTTTCACTCTAAATCGTACAGTTGCTTCATTAACCTTTACTTTACGCGCAATATCTGCATAACTTCTCCTAGCATCTTTTTGTAAAATACTTAAAATTTGCCTATCTAATATATCTAACTCTTCTGCCATTGAAATCACATAATTATTTTGGAATAAAAATTTTTAAGAATTCAAACATTCTGCTATATATATAATTAATTTTAAAACATAGAATTACCTTACTAAAAAAATTTATTTTTGTAATAAAAAAAAACTATAAAAAAACTAAAATATTAACTTTCTAATTTTTATACTTTACACAAGTATGAAATGTTTTTATAAATTATTCTTCACTTATGGGAATAAGAAATCCATATTCTCTTAAATCGAAGATGTTTGCCATAATTTGCTCTTTAGAAACTTTAGGCATTGCTGAAATCAAATAATTGAACAACGTACTAATAAAAAATGATGATTTGTCACTTTCTAAGATATCAGCAATAGATAATACATTCTTCTGAAAAAAGTTCAGCTTTATATTTGGAGGGTTTTCATTAACTACATGTTGTTTTGCTATGGAAGTTCTAAACATTTTATCAATAATCTCAATGCTTCCAACGAATTGACTTATTTCTCCACTAAAATCCTCTAAATATTTACTATATTTAATTTCAAATTGTTCAATAAATCTTTGAAGTAAATCATTTAAATTCTTAGAAAGTTCTGAATTTAATACTAAAGCTACTTTTATTAATTCTCCATCTTTTAGAATAATCTTATAATCTTGATAATCCAATATAATTGAATCCTTAATACCTTCAGTCACCTCTTGGGGTATTATTTCTTTTTTAAAAGTAGATATTGCTTGAAAAAAGCCGCTAATTAATTGACTATCAGACTTGATTTGACCAAATTCTTTTTGGACTATTGCGATTCCACTGAGTTTATGTATAACTAATATATATTCAATTTTTAGTACATCTAATAACATATTTGTTTTCTCTTGCCACAAGGTTCTTCGCTTCTGGTTTTTAACCCTTTTAACTACCACATAAGAACTTATTCCAATAGCTATTCCTATTATCACAGGAATATACGGTAAAATAACAAGAAAAATATTTTCTAGAGGAGACCTAACATCAATGTTTCTTATATAATCTGCAGAACTGAAATAAATAGTTCCTTCGAATATAACTTCAAAATTAAATTTTTCAATTTCGCCTACATGATAATTTAAATAAGCTTTCCCTTCGTTATTCGTTGTTTTATTGTTAAAGCTTACTGCTATATTTCCATTTGGAAAAATTTCTGTAATCTTAATAATGAATGTTTCGTAAATCAAAGGAGTTCCTCCAGTCGTTAAACTTATTGTCGTGATTAAAGTATCTTCCCAAACATAGTAAGAATTTAGTCCAGAAATTGAGATTATTACTTCAGTTTTTTCTAATATGATTCTAAATGAATAAAAATCAATTCCTGCCATGGTTCCGTTAAACGACATTATCTGTATACTAATTAATGTGTTATTTTCGAGAGTAGATGTATTTAGTTCTGGACTCCATATTGGAAAATAATGCGTATTTCCTGTAAGATTCTCTTGAGTTGTTATATCTAATCTCGTTGTTCTGACGTACATTAAAGCTTGTCCGTTTGAATTATTAAATATTGCTGTAATATTTATGTAATCCGTAAATTTAGCAAAATCTTGAACGTCATTCCAATTAATTTGGTCGTTGCTCGATTGAATAGTTTTGTTTATTACTGAGTTAGTTTGGTTATACATTACGATCCATTTATGATTAGTGGCATCTATGACATCGATGTAATTAGAGTGGATATCAATATTATTATGAATTATAGTGTTATTATATGCTTGATTATATTTCCAAAAAGGTGGTCTGTAGAATCTAGCTATTTTGTTATAAGATTCGTTTGAAAATTCGTTTATTGCTCTAGTTGAATTCCAATTAACATCTTTTTGAAATTCTGCTTTAAATTTGGTTTCTGCATATGTGTTAAATTTAAAATTTCCCACAAAAGTAGCGTTATATTCAACATTGCCGAACCAATGTGAAGAAACTGTTATTAGAAATTTATTATTATCATGTTGTATAAATGTTGTATTTTCATAAAATCCAGAAGCATTTATCTGAGTATTAAAGACGGTTAGATTGATTTGATTAGCATTAGGTGATTCTGATATTGGAGCTAAAATTGTTTTTAGCATTCCATTTTTCCCATTTAAAGAGTTCCAAGCCCCAAATGACCCGCTCCTCATATAAAAAAGAAGATCATATTCATCATCAAGTTTTTCATTAGCATAATATATGTACGAGTCCGGTGTTAAACCCATTAAAGTGGGATATTTAAGTGATCTAAAAACTACAAAAAATGTATTATTAATTGTTTTAGAAATATTTAATATTCTGTTTGTAAAATTAGATTGATACCAGCGTGCGGGTTGATTTACTAGTTCCCTTGTCAAATTGAATAATGTTTCATCTAAAGAATCATCAATTGGAGAGTCGGGCACTAAATTATTAGAACTAATTGTAGTGTTGTAAATTCTAATAGAAAATTCAGATTCATCCAGTCCTCCTGATGTACCCCAATATTGAAGAAACATAGAAACTTTTCTGACAAAACAAGTATTTGGAATCTCAAATGATGTAGCAAAGAATTGATTAATACCAATAAAACTTTCTGAACCGTCATTTCTTATTTCAAACTGAACATTTTCTTCTGTAGCATAAATATCTGTAAAATTCAGCCCGAATTCAGTCATATTCCACTCATTTTTTGTATTATATACGACTAAATCGCCATTCTGAGTATCTTGATTTGTAAAAGACTCATTTCTCATTTCAAACAGAGAAATATTTTGAGATATTCCTTCTTTTATAAAATAATTCTCTCCTACTATTAATGCGCTATTTGGATCTTGAATATTATTAGCATGTTGAGTTCCAAAATAATTTTTATCCATTTCAATATTAGAGCTAAATATAGAAAGTGAAATAATAATTATCATTAAATAAAAGAATAGACATCCTTTCTTATTCAGAATCATTAATTTTATCCTCATCTTATATTTATATTGAGTCCAATCAAAATTTATTACTTATTATTATTGAAATAATCGGAATCACTTTTTAGGAATAATTTCTTTTTGCTTCCAGTTTTTTCGCTGTAAATGAGCCCTAAATCACTCAACTTTTTAATATGATATTGAATTGTTTTACGATTAATTTTCATTTTCTTTGTAATTGAATTATTCCATATTCCTGGTTCTTTTTCAATCATTTCCAGAACTTTTAATGTTAATTCGCTTTTTTGTAGTTTTAAATCTAAGTTAGAAATTGGATTGCTTTGATAGTAAGGAAAATAAATGACATAATGTTCAAATCTTTCCTTCTTAATAACCTTGTATTTTTCTAAAATATCTAAATGCCAAACTAAATTACCTGGTGAAAGGTTTGTCTTCCTAAGCAATTCATTGAAATGAGATCCAGGGTTCTTTAATATAAAATCAATTATTTTATCCCGATTTTCATTATCTAAAACGTCCTGTAATGTTAAACGGTGGAACCCTTTTTCAATAGGAGTTCTCCTATTTTTAATATAATCAATGTAATCTTCTTTTGAGATAACTATCAAAAGTGCAATTAAAATCACAACAACCGGTATGATTATAAACCATAACCAATCATACGACGCTGGAATAACCTCATCACTAATTTCATAAACAGTTATAAAATAGGGAGTATCACTCTCAAGATTAGTAATTGATGCTTCTAAATATGAATCAGAGGTGGAGTTATCTATTTTCTCTTCTGTGATTAACGGTTCCCAAGATGTTAAATTTGGATAATACGCTACTATTATATAATTTTTATCCGGGGATAACCCCGATAATGGAAGTTTACTAAATTTTAAAGTGATTCTTTCAATTGAACTATTAGCTACATATCTATAAATACAATTATACCGATAAATTAATTCTGTATCGTTCAATTTAGGATCATCTGGTAAATTTGAAAAAAATTGTGAGGGATTAAACTTTACTGTTATATTTAACGAAATTGGATTGCTATTGTTAATATTTATCGAAGCTTGATGATTAAATATTAAAGATTGATAATCAATACTTAAATTTACATCAACGTCAGTTTTTATTTTAAAATGTATGTCGTGTAGAAAATTAAGAGTAAAATCGTCATCAGGAGTTATGAGACCTTGATAAGATAATCCAGGAATATCTATATCAATAGGTAATCCATGACTGAAAACCATATTAAATCCTATAAAAAAGATGGTTATACTTAACAATATTTTATTTCTTTTTTTATTTCCAATCATGAGAATAATTATTTAGTAATTTTTATTTATTAAAAATTTTTTAAAAAAAAAAAAAATTAAAATTTAAAATTTTAAGCGGGTACTTCAAAATCTAATTCAACTGGAGTTAGGGTTTCCTCAAATATTACTGAGTTGTATGGGGCTGGAAGTGTAACTTTAATAGATATTGTTATCGTCAAATAAAATGTTCCGACTTCTCCATTTAACTCATCAGGACCCATTAATATCATTACCGTTTTTAAACCGTCACCGTTTAAACCTTGAGGACTAAAACTGAATGACAACGAGTTATCGGAAGGAGTTGTCAACTCGAAAGTAATTAAGATCTCTACTATCGCTGTGCCTCCGGTTTCTTCTTCAACAACATCTACATTTCCGTCTAATTTTGAGAAAACATATTCATAAGCACTTATTGCTTTTGGGTTTGCTTCAACAGCAAAACTGCTTAAATCGTAACTAGAAGGTAAAGAAGAGGATGTAGAAAGATCACCTGAAGAAGTTAATCCTATTCTCGCTTCGATTTCAGTGACATTGACGGAAAAACCATACATGAATACAGGAATTAATGCTACTACTGAAACCGCAAGGAAAATTCCTAATAAACCAATAATAAGTTTTTTTGATCGCATTTTTTTATCACTTCTTATAATTTATATTTTACGTTTTAATTTTTAATTTAGTTGTAAATATCACGACAATTATCTTTATAAAGGATTTAGGTATACTTTTTTCCTTATTCTGAAAATTATAAGAAATTTAGATGAGAGGAAGTGTCTATTTGATCTTTCTCCTTGCTAAACGTTATTTAATTATAGTCACCAAATTAAATAAAAAAAATATTTTTCTTTATGTATTAAAAATTATATTAGCTAAGAAAGATATCAATAGTAAAACATAACAAGAAAGAGTAGAGTATCACATAATACTCTAATTTAATCTATTCAGGATTTTTTTTTAAATCCTTAGGCCATCATACACTTCTTTATTTTTTTAAGTTCTTTAGTAAGGTCTACTTTAAGTGTTTCCATATCTCTTATAAAATCATGATTTCTTTCCTTATTAACTAAATACTGAGATGAGATTTCATTTTTTCCCTTATTTTTTGAGAATATTTTTATTAATTCTTCTTTTTTTTGGTCAGCATATTTTATTTTGAGTTTTTTATAATTACATCTAATATGATCCCTCTTGTCTGAGTTAAAATAGGAGCATTTGTGACAAAAGAAACTCTGGATATATAAACTAGTTTTTGGACACAAAACTATATCAATGTTAATCTTCTCTAAGTTTAAACTTTTTTTTTTAACTTTCATCAAAACAATCACATCTTTTAAGATAGATAAAAAAATTCAGTTTATAAAGGATTTAGGTATACATTTTCCCCTATCCTAATTTTAAAGAAAAAGTTTGGAACTTAATAGAGCCATCAGTATTCAAAATTATGAAAAAAAAAAAGATTTTTTCCTATATTTATTGTTCAAATTATAGTATGAGCATATAAAAAGCGAGAACAAACAGAATCTAACAAATAATCTTAAATAGTATTAACATTTAACATTTACATCAAGTCTTATAGGAACTAATCAATAAACGACTTTAATTGGTTTTAGAATCGGGTTATAATGAGAATAAATTTCACGAATAAATACATGGTCTGGTCGGAGTTATCAATAATTTTAATATTGTGCTTCATATTTGGCGTTTTTATACCCATTCTTTCTCCAGAAGCGAGTAGCATTATTTTATTTATCCTAACTGTTTCACTATTTTTCGTTCAATTTTTTCTGTTATTGAAGTTTGTTGGCGATAGGTTAGACAACCGAAAAAAGGTTGGGATATTGTTATTCCATTCGTTAAATTTATTTTTCGCTGTTGTTATAGGATTTTCTATTCCTTTAATGGAATCTGATTTTAGAAATAATTTGGGAATAATAATGATGCCACTCCTATTGATTTTAGGCATCATTATAACAGATAAATACGATAAGAACATTAAAGGTATTGCAAAAGATCAAGATTTAGAAGAAGTAGAACAAATACTCAACAGACCAGTAATCGAATTTGAAAATAAAAAGTACGTGTTCTCTTATAACTCGTTAATAATTTTGGTTGTTGGTACCCCTCTATTAGCTTTAGGAATATACTTTTTTTTTGATATAGAGGCACAATTTTGGTTGCACGAAATTGTGGTTAAGCAAACAATATATTTTCTCAACCTATTATTTAATATGAATGTATCACCAATTTATACTCCTTTTCTTGAACATCATTGGAGTTTTAAATTTGTTGACGGCAATTATCTTGGTGATGACTTAATCAACATTTCCTTTGAGACCTTTTGTACAGGTATTCAAGCAATCTGCGTTTTTGCGGCTATTATAATATGCACTCCCCATTCTCAAGATAAAATTACGAACAGAGATATAATTTGGAGAAAGGCTAAAGCATTAATCGTTTCATCTGTCATCTTTTACGTGGTTAACATCATACGGATGTTAATTCAAATTGAATTATATTATCTTGGTTATCCATGGGATAGTATTCACGTATCAATTAGCGCAGCAAGCTCATTTATCGCCGCAATAATTATCATTTTACTTCATAAATGGATACCCGAGTTTATAATTAGCATTATTTATATTGGCACTTTAATTAGCAAAAAGTTTAAACAACTAAGGAATCCAAAAGAAGATTAGTAATGTTATAATGATACTAATTGTTCACTTAAATCAAATTTTTTGAAAAAAAAAAATAATAATGTTAAATTTTGAAAAAGAGCAAAAAGTAGTAGAAATTGGAAATACCCGTATAGGCGGTTTACCCGGAGAAAATCCAGTTACGATGATTGCTTCTGTTTTTTATACGAATCACGCAGCTTTATTAGACGAAAAAACGGGTAAAATAGATAAAAAACTTGTAGAACAGGAACTAAACGAATATTCTGAAATCATCGAGGAAACTGGAATGCAAGGGGTAGTTGACATAGTCGGAGGTTATCCAGAAGCTTTATTGAAAGAATGCGAATATGTTGCTGATATTGTTGATTATCCCTTCTTAGTTGACGGTCTGAACGACGATTCTCGAATTCCAGCAATGGAAGGCTTAAAGGAAGTAGGGCTTTTGGACAGAGCCATCTTAAACAGCATAGATGAAGCTACAACTGATGAAAATTTAGCTAAATTAAAAGAAATTGGAGTAAAATCCGCAGTATTATTAACGTTCGGAAACAAGTATATATTCCCTCAAAAAAAACTAGAATTTCTAAAGACTACATTGATTCCTAAAGCACAAAAAGCTAACATAGAAAATATTATCGTAGATACAGCTGTATTAGATTTACCTTCAATTGGGATTAATGTCGAAACAACGAGATTGGTAAAGTCTGAGCTAGGACTACCTACGGGATTTGCCCCTGCTAATGCGATTTATGGATGGGATTTTGTTAAAAAATACGGCGATAGTTCTAGATGTGGTGGAATTGCTTCATTAATGGCCTATTGTGTTAATGCTGGAAGCGACTTTGTATTATTTGGCCCTATTAAATTTGCTAAATGTGTTATTCCTGCCATGGCGCTCATCTCAGGGATAAATTCGTATTATCGTAAACGGATACTAAGGAAAAAGATTTCAGATCGAACCCCATTGAACCACATATTTTAAGAAATGTACCTTATTAAGAGATCTTGGGTGCGTTTTAGGAAATCTTGTAAGTTTTGATTAATCTGTTCTTTTTTGTTTTCTTCGTCTAAAAGAAAAAGAATGTACATTGAGTAATTTAATACTTGTATTTTCTTAAACAAAATAATCGAGTCTGAAACTTTAAAGATTGCTTCGTCTTTCTCTGTGGCTTTGAATTCAGAAAATATTTTAAGCAACATCGTAAATTGTGGGGCCACTACCTCAAATACATTCAATAAATCCTCAGACTTTTGCATCTCAGTAATTTGTAGTGCTCTAGGCGTAAGAGATTCTGCTAATACTAACCCATCACTACTAAGGAGGAGGATTAAAGAAGCACCCGTTGCCAAAGAAAATTCTTGAAGATTGTGTTCAACTAAACTTTTATTTGGGCTGAGTTTAGCTACTCCTGATGAAAAAGCTCGTAAAATCGAGAATATCTGAAATAGACTCGTTATATAAATTTCGGGGGGTCTGTCCGGAGATAATTTAGTTAACTTACTAGTTACGGTTTTAATGTTGCTTTTGATTTCTTTAGATTTAACGATGTCAGAGTCTCCTTTCGATAAAACGTAGATAATTGGTGTATCTTGTTCTAATTGCGCTAACGCTTTTTTCATATTTTTGAGATACTCTATGCTTTCTTCAAAGCGATCTTTATCCCTAATATCAATAAAATAGAAAAGTAAGTCGGCTTCGAACAAGTAAATCTGAGCTTTTTTGAGATATTTCTCATGGTATTTCTTTTGACCCCCAAGATCCCATAAGAAGATCGTTGCTCCTAGCGCTTCTATTGAACTCACGTCTGCTCCTCTGGTTGGGCTTAATCCGATTAATTTTGAGAACTTTCTATCAACTGAAAGCAAGAAACTCGTCTTACCGGAATTGTCTAGCCCTGCTAATAATATTTTCATTTTTCTCTGGGTAGTTATAGGAGTAAACGGCGTGTGTTCGATGGTAATTATTTTTTTTAGGAGCTTTTTAAAGTCTGGTTCTACCTTTGATTGGGGTAGAAATTCAGCAGTAATTTTTTTATCAAATTCGGAAAAGAAATCGATTACAATATTTTTAAGCCGATTTATGTTGTTGTATAAGAAACTCCTTTTTTTCTCGTCTACTAAAATACAAAAAGCACTTGCTGTTGGAATCTCAGTAAACTCTGTATCGATAAAATGAAAGAATGTAAGAGACGTTATTTGAATATCAGGAAATGGTATAATTCCAAAGTATTGGTATTTTTTCAATACCTCAATTTCTTTATTATATACAGCTCCATCACCAATTAAGAGAGATATATTTTTAATCGCTATTTGCATATAATCTCTCAATGAAATTTCGAGTATTTTTTTAGGTTTCTCCTCTTTTTTTTTATTTTCTAATTCTTCTACCTCTAACGGTTGAGGAAACATGTAAATTGGTTGAGGACCTAACTTATCGAAAGCGCAAAAAGCTAATCCTTTGACGATTGAAGACTCAATTAATTTATCCATTAGTTGGAGTTTCTTGTAAATTATTTTTTATAATAATATTAAATTATAAATTTAATTATATATAGCTTTATTTTAGAACATTAATGCTGGAAAAAATTGCCAACTTTATTAAAAATAATCGAAATATTATCGAAAAAGAAGAGCTAAATCCTATTGTTAATTATGTTAACGCGCATTCTTTTAAAAGTGCTCGCATCTTTTCAGACATAGGACAAGATTCTGCTGCTATTAAAAACGATAGTGAAATGTACACCTTGGTAACAACTGATAGGATTAAAACGAGCTACATTGAGAAATATCCCTTTGGTGCGGGATTTAGTTCTATCTTAGTTGGGGTTGATGATATTTTCGCTTGTGGTGGTACGCCTTTAGCTGCATCCATTATTATTTCCTTTAAAGAACAAAAAATTGGTCAAAAAATGATTGAAGGAGTTTGTAACGGTTCAAAAAAGTTCAAAGTTCCTATTATTCGAGGCCATACTAATCCTAAAAATTATTACGAATTAAGCTCTACATTAATAGGTGAAATCAAGAAAAGTGACTATATCTCAGCAAACAACGCTCAAGAAAACGATAACATTATTTTAGCAGTAGATTTTGAAGGTCAACTAGGGAGAGCTAGTATTCTACATTGGGACACAGTTACGCACAAATCTTCTGAAGAAGTTTTAAATAAAAGAACATCTATGAATGTTATTGCTAGAAAACATATTGTAAACTCGTCTAAAGATGTGTCAAATGGTGGAATTTTCGGCACGATTTTACAATTGATAAAATATTCCAAAGTTGGAGCGGACATAAATATAGAAAAAATCATAATTCCTCCAAAATTAATAGATAAGACTTATAATTTAGAGACCTATGTTCAGATGTATTTAACAACCTCATATATTTTAACCGCACCAGAAGATACATCTCAAGAAGTATTAAGGATTTTCAGCGATCATGGCATGTCTGCTGTAGTAATTGGGAGGATTAGGAAAGAATCAGAATTAAAAATTAATGATGGTAAGGATTCAATGAAAGTTATAGAATTTTAATAAAAAACAATAATATAAAATATTGATATCTTATGAATTTTGATTTTAAAAGAAAATTTAGGGGAACTATCTCTGTTATTGGTACGAGCGAAATCGATTCTGCAACAGAGAAGGTTACAGTTGAATTAGGACGATTATTAGCCAAGAATCACTTCGCTATTTCTTGTGGAGGACTTTCTGGTGTTATGGAAGCAGTATGTAAAGGCGCAAAACAAGAGGGTGGCTTTACAATCGGCATTATACCCTTTGAAGATAAGAATTTAGCAAATAAGTATGTTGATGTCGTGATTCCAGTTCCATTTTCCCAAGCTCGAAATATTATTGTCGTGTTAAGCGGTGATGCGTGCGTTGCGATAGAGGGTAAAGCAGGGACGCTATCTGAGATATGTTTTGCTTGGATATATGGAAAACCAATTATTGCACTAACTGGGGGAGTTGGGGGGATTAAAGGTTGGTCATCGAAGATGGCAGGAAAGAAAATTGACGATAGGAGAACTGACACAATTTATGGCGCTAAAACGGCTCAAGAAGTAGTTGAAAAACTTAATAATATATTTAAATCTCGCCTTAATATTACGTATGATATGCCAACGGAGTTCTAAAAACATTTATCTTATTAATCATCTAATAAGTGGAACTTCATTTGAGGAAAAATCGCTTTTTATTAATAAAAGATGCTAAGGGTTTTATTATTTAAGTTAAAGATAATTTTATAAGAACGAAGGCAATATTATCTACATAAGAATATATACAAAAATTACTATTGTCTATCTCAAGGTGTAACTATTTTGGCAATTCAATATT
>Ga0255055_10002737_pt1 | contig 12190 bp, 11 predicted proteins | sample JV7_2_27_MG_FD_188633 | JGI IMG/M metagenome (GOLD analysis project Ga0255055, IMG submission 188633) | Seawater microbial communities from Jervis Inlet, British Columbia, Canada - JV7_2_27 | ecosystem: Environmental > Aquatic > Marine > Inlet | place: Canada: British Columbia | collected...
TGGATCTGGAGTTGAGCGATGGCCTGGCTGGAGGCGGTTCCGATGGCAATGTGGCAAGTCTCTATGCACCGACGCTGGACGGTCTGGGTCCGATGGGTGATGGGGCCCATGCCCCGCATGAGCATGTCGTGCTGGACAGCCTCATCGAGCGCGGTGCGCTCCTGGCTTTGATCCTGCTGGCGCCACCGAGTCGTCGGCAGGACGAGGACGCCTGATCGCGCGAGTCTGAGATACACTCCATCGCGATGAACCTCGTCAGTATTCTGGGTTTGGTGGTCCTGCTGGGTCTCGCCTGGGCCATGTCCTACTACCGGCGCGAGGTGAACCTCAGGCCGATCCTCTGGGGTATCGGGCTGCAGTTCGTTCTCGCCCTGATCATCCTGCGTCAGGACTACTGGAGCTTTGTCGGCATGGCGGTGCTGGCACTGCTGATCATCCTCTACATGCTGGAGAAGCCGCAGGCAGAGGGCGGTGGTCGCTGGCAGCACGCGCTGGTGGTCATCGGTGTCTGTCTGGTGGTGGGTGGATTACTGATTCAGGCTCCGGCCAAACTCCTTGGTTGGGGGGCGGTGGTGGTGTTGGTGGCTCTGGCCATCAACTCCCGTTTTCGGTTCGCGAAGGCGGTGCAGAAGTACATGGCAGTCGTTTTCGTGCTCCTGGGAGTCGCTTGGCTGATCTCCGGCCAGATCTACGGTGAGCGGATCTTTGGGGCCTTCAGCACCAGGGTGGCCAGTTTCCTCAATCTCTCGGACTACGGGGCCAGATTTCTCTTCGGCAACTTGTCGGTCCCGGCCTACGCCTTCCCCAGTGCCGATGGCGGCTGGCCAGGATTCGGCGCGTTGTTCGCCTTCAAGGTGCTGCCAACCATCATCTTCTTTGGTGGCTTCATGGGGGTGCTCTACCACTTCGGCATCATGCAGCGCCTCATCGAGACCCTGAGCCGCTTCATGCGTTGGACCATCGGTACGAGCGGTGCCGAAACGCTCTCATGCACAGCCAATGTCTTCGTGGGACAAACGGAAGCGCCGTTGTTGATCCGTCCGTTCCTGAATGGGATGACCCGATCGGAGCTTTTGACCATCATGGTCGGAGGCTTTGCCACCATTGCGGGTGGAGTCCTGGCTGGCTATATCGCTTTCGGAGTCCCGGCTGGTCACCTGATCGCTGCCAGTGTGATGTCGGCGCCGGCGGCGCTGGTGATCGGCAAGATCATTTTCCCTGAAAAGGAGCACTCCGAGACCGCTGGCGACGTCAAGATGCCCGATGTCGATGTCGGCAGTAATGCGATCGAAGCTGCCACCAACGGCATCTCCGATGGTCTCAAGTTGGCCGTCAATGTCGGTGCGATGCTGATCGGATTCATCGCCCTCATCGCGGTTGCGGATGTGATTCTGCAGTTTCTCGACCGCCTGATCGACGGCAAGCTTCTCGGTGGCACCTACATGGCGTACGCCGCCAGCGGAATGTCACCGGCAACGGGTGAATTCCAGGGCTTTTTCCCGGGATCGCTGCAAACGTTCTTTGGCACGGTTCTCAGACCGCTGGCCTGGCTGATGGGAGTTCCCTGGGCCGATGCGGCCCGAGTCGGCAATCTACTGGGCGTCAAGCTATCGCTCAACGAGTTCGTGGCCTACGGAACTTTGGGCAGCTATATCCAGGAGGGCGTCATCGGCGAGCGAGCGAAGATCATCGCCACCTACGCCCTGTGCGGTTTCGCCAATTTCTCTTCCATCGGGATTCAGATCGGTGGGATCAGTGCCATCGCGCCGGGTCGCAGGGCGGACCTGGCCAAAGTCGGGCTCAAGGCCATGTTTGGTGGAGCGCTGGCGTCGTGGATGACCGCCACCATCGCTGGCCTCCTGCTATGACCGAATGGCAGGTCGACCTTCCGAGCGGTACGCGAGATTCTATTCCGTTGTAAACGGTATTCCTTACGGGCAAGTTGCCACCTATGGCCAGGTTGCTGCATTGGCCGGGTTTCCGGGGCACGCTCGGCAAGTGGGCTACGCTCTCCATGCTTTACCAGAGGGCACCCATCTGCCCTGGCATCGCGTCATCAACTCTCGCGGCGAAGTGAGCCTGCGCACCGAGGCGGGCTGGGAGCACTATCAACGCCACCTGCTGGAGGAGGAGGGTGTGGCGTTCGACACCAACGGCAGAGTCGATCTCATCCGGTTCCAGTGGGAGCCGCCCTCAGGACAACAGCGAGAGGACTAGTGGGCGTTACAGTCCACTGGTGGGCTCTAACGCCCACTAGCGCGCTAGACTCGCTGCCATGGTCGGTTACCCGCTGCTGTTTGCCGCCGGCCTGGTGGCCGGTGTCTTGAATGTGATCGCCGGTGGTGGGTCCTTTCTGACACTCCCGATTCTCATGTTCCTCGGCCTACCTGCCGGGGTGGCCAACGGAACCAACCGGGTGGGAATCCTGCTGCAAAACGTCGGAGCAGTATGGAGCTTCCAGCGCGATGGGGTGCTGGATTTGAGGTCTCTCCTGTGGGCGGCGCTGCCCTCGATACCGGGCGCTGTGGTGGGTGTCTGGCTGGCCCTGATCGTCAGCGACCAAGCCTTCCAACGAATTCTGGCCCTGCTGATGGTGACGCTGTCGCTGTGGACCCTGTGGTCGAAAAGGCGGACAGACCTTGCCAACGCCACGGCGGCAGGCACGGCACTTTCACCGGCCAGATTGGCCAGCGTGGCGCTGGCCTTTTTCTTTATCGGTGTCTACGGTGGTTTCGTTCAGGCCGGCGTCGGCTTCCTGATCCTGGCTGCGACCACGGCGCTGGGACTGGATCTGGTGCGCGGCAATGCGGTCAAGGTCTTGACGGTGCTTTGCTTTACCGCCCTGTCGCTCGCACTGTTTGCCTGGAACGGCCGGGTCGACTGGCTGATGGGTCTCGTGCTCGCGGCTGGAACCACGACCGGTGGCATCATCGGGGCGCGTCTGACAGTCCTCAAGGGGCACCGGTGGGTGCGCACAGTGGTGACCGTGGCGATGGTTGCCTTCGCCCTGAAACTCTGGTTCTCGAATTGAGACCGGCTCACCGCCGGAACTTGATCGTCAGCTGGGCCCACACGGTGACGGCAACGCCGTCTTTGGTGGCCGGCCGCCAGGAGGTTCGCTTGGCGGCCGACAGGGCTTCCTGATCGAACCCCATCCCTGCCTTGCGTCCGAGCGTCTTGGCTTCGACAACTCGCCCCTCGTGGTTGATCAGCAGACGCACGTTGATGTCGGCCTCCCTGCCCAGGCGCAGCGCCGCGGTGGGATAACGGGGCTGGGGCTGGGAGAGTAGAACCGGCGCGGTCACTCCAGGTCCCTGCTCGACCAGATCGCCTGACTGAACCGTGTCCACGGTCAAGGGTTCGACCAAGGGCTCGGGCGTCGGATCCACCATTTCCTCGGCGAAGTCGTTGCCGGCCTGGCTTGCCGCGGCGTTGGCGGGCAGGGTAGAGCCCAGTGTCGGCGGCTCGTCACCACCTGCCGTAAGCTCCCTCTCCGGCTCGGTCACCTCGACGATGTCGGGCTCCGGTTCGGGCTCGCGGGCGGCCTCCATAGCGCGCTCGAGCTCCGCCTGCTGCTTGGCCTGCTCGGCCTGCTCCTCCAGGTCACTCAGTCTTTGCATGGCCGCATCACGTTCGGCGGCGACGCCCTGAGCCTGCTCGAGCTCGGCTTTGAGCGTTGCCAGCTCGGCCTCGTAACGCGCCTGCATCTCGGCATCTGGGTCGGGCTGGCTCGCCTGGTTTGATTCGTCCGCGATCTCGCCGGTGTCTGCAGAGGCATCGAGGTCTTGATTCAGCGGATCCTCAGGCAAGAGATAAGTGTTCTCTTCAAGACCCAGGCTGTCGACAGGCTGAGGTGCTGGCAGGGACTTCTCCAGACTGGCACGGTCGGCCGTGCCCGCCGCCGGCTCGGGGCGGAGGAAGAAGAAGTAGGCCGAGGCGCCGAAGACGATGAGCAAGAGGGCAGCCGCGGCAGCCAGCAAAGGAGTCTTGGTCTTTGTTCCGGACCCGGTCCCGTAGTAGCGTCGAACGTCGGTCTCCGAGGAATCTCTCGAGTCGGTCAGAGACTCATCGACGGTCAACGACCCGGTAGTTGCGGCCGGTTGGGATGAACCGAGACCGGTCTCTCCGAGATCGGCCTCTTGGAAGATATCCGCTCCCAGAACGTCGTCGATCTCGCGGGCATAGCGAGATGCCTGATCCCCGGATGTCTCCTGGCTGTCCCTGCGCGCCTCGTCCAGTCGTTTGGCGCCTTCCAGGACCACGTTGGTGACATCGATCTCGATCGGCACCATCGGCTGGTTGGGCAGATCGTCGGGAACGAAGTGGAATTCGCCGTCGGTCCAGTTGAAAAGGTCGTAGATGCTCTCTTCGGTTTTTCTTCGCAGGATCCGATGGAGCTCTTCTTCGGTGATGGTGCCGAGGGTGACCAACACCTTGCCGAGCAGGATCTGAGTCGAATCCTGGAGCTTGACAGCCCGGGAAAGAGTCTGCTCGTCGATGAGGCCATCGCGGATCAAGAAGCTGCCGAGATGCTCGTCAGGATTGTTCGACTCGGAGAAGATGATCTTCCCGGAGCGGAAATAGATCCGCTTTTCCATCTCGCCGCTGTTGATCACCAGGGCACCAGTCTTCTGTCCCTGGGCGAGCCACTGGAGGAGCTCTGTGAATTCGAGGGTTCGAAGATTGCCAGTAATGCTCATGCTCAACCGCCTCGGTCGACCGATTGGGGATACCTCAGCCGGGTTGTTTGATCCGACTTCGGCATCGCCTGCAATCATTGTACGACCAGTTTTTGGCGCTGAATGTGGCGTTTGACACAGTGGGGGAGGCTGAAATTTCGGCTTCCCTGATCGTTTGTGTACACTTGGGCCTTCCTCATGGCTAGGAAAGACGAAAGAAGAAGACACGAGCGGTTCTCTGCAGACGAGGTAAAGGGGAATTTCTCCTACTCGGTCGAGGCCAATGTGCTCAATCTCAGCTTGGGTGGCTTGGCGGTTCGTACCTACACCCAGCTCAATATCGGCAGGAGATACCGGTTCCGTGTCGGGGGTGGAAAGGACTCGGTACAACTGTCCGGTGCGGTTCGTTGGTGTCGTCTGGCCGGAACCGAGAAGCGATCCACCGGCGACATCGTGCCGGTCTATGAGGCGGGAATCTCCTTTGACGAAGTGCTGTCCGACAAGGCGGAAGAGCTGCTTGAGTTCATGGAAAGGAACATCATTCTCGATCTCAAGCGACGCATCTTCGGGCGCTTTCGGGTCCAGGTCAAGGACTCGGTGATCCTGGAGTCGGACTCCAAGTACCTGGTCAAACAGCTCAGTACCTCGGGGATGATGATCGAGGCCGATGTGGCGTTGAAACCCGAGACCACGCTGGACCTGGAGATGCGGCTCAGCCGGCGCAAGTTCATCACACCGGCTCGGATCGTCTATCTTGCCGAGGTCAAACTTCAGGACGAGGCTCTGAAGTACCGCATGGGGGTGGAGTTCATCGGGACGGCGCCCGAGCAGGCCGCCAAATTGGAAGATTTCATCCGCACCGAATTGGCGAAGGCCGGCGAGCCGGCCACGACCTAGTGAGGCTGCAGTGAAGACACTTAGAAGTCATGTTGGCGGCCGCTGGTTCGAGGCCGCAGAGGGGTTCACGCCTTTGGTCGATCCTTCGACGGAGGAGGAGATTGCCCAGATCTCGAGCGCGGGCCTGGATTTCGCAGCGGCTGTCGAGACGGCCCGCAATCAGGGTGGGCCGACGCTGCGGGCGATGACCTTTATCGAGCGTGGGGCTCTCCTGAAGGCCATGTCCAAGGCACTTCGCGAGCACCGGGATGAGCTGCTGGATCTGTCGCGTCGCAACAATGGCACCACCCGGTCGGACGGTGCCTTCGATATCGACGGCGCCGGCGGTACCCTGGCCTACTACGCAACCGTTGCCAAGGGGCTGGGTGAGCGCCGGGTTCTGTTGGAGGGAGACAAGATTCCGCTCTCTCGCGAGGGAGGCTTCTGGGGTCGACACCTGTGGGTGCCTCGCCAGGGAATTGCGGTCCACATCAACGCCTTCAACTTTCCGGCCTGGGGCTTCGCTGAGAAGGCCGCTTGTGCGCTGCTCGCGGGGATGCCGGTGATCACCAAGCCGGCATCATCCACCGCAATGGTCGCTCACCGCTGTGTGGAGATCGTGACCGAAGCCGGGATCCTACCGCCAGGTGCGCTGCAGCTCGTCTGCGGTCCCACCGGCAATCTCCTCGACCTTGTTGGCGCGCAGGACGTGCTGGCCTTTACCGGCTCGGCCGATACCAGCCAGGTTTTGCGCCAGCGCTCCAGGGTGCAGGCCGTCAATACGCGGTTCAACGTCGAGGCTGAGAGCCTGAACGCCGCAGTGCTCGGACCCGATGTCGAGCCCGATAGCGCCACGATGGATCTGTTTCTGCGCGACGTGGTGCGCGAGATAACCCAGAAAGCGGGACAGAAATGCACGGCGGTGCGGCGGATTCTGGTCCCTGCTGAATCGATCAGCGCCACTCAGGATGCCTTGATTGAGAGACTCGAGAAGGTCGTGACCGGCAACCCTGGTGACGATACCGTCACCATGGGACCTCTGGCGACCGCTCGGCAACTCGCCAGCGCCGTCGAGGGGATTGCAGCACTCAGGAACGAAGCGCAGCTGATCCACGGTAGTGGCGACCGCATTGATGGAGTCGGTAGCCCTGCAGGCAAGGGATTCTTCCTGGGCCCCACCCTATTGCGTCTGGACGATGCCTTCGATGGCGACCGCGTTCATCAGCATGAGGTCTTCGCCCCGGTAGCCACCGTCATGCCCTACGACGGGACTGGGGGCCAGGCGGCGGAGATGATGGCGCTAGCAGGCGGTACCCTGGTGACCTCCGCATACTCGGATGACAGTGATTGGGTGGGCGAGCTTCTCGCCCGCGGCGGCTCTGCGACCGGTCGGATTTACGTCGGCTCGGAAGAGTCTGGTTCGGAAGCTCCCGGCTCGGGAGCAGCTCTACCGCAAACCCTGCACGGCGGCCCGGGCCGGGCCGGCGGTGGAGAGGAGCTCGGTGGGCTCATCGGTGTGCAGCTGTATCTCCAGCGCCTCGCCATTCAGGGTGGTCCATCCCTGGTCAGTTCCTTCGAGTAGCCTACCTCTGGATCCGGGCCACGATCCTGCGAACGACCGAGCGGGGAGTGAAGCGCAGGGCCAGCACGAGAAGCTTGTTGCGCAACCCGGGTACGACTACGGCCTTGCCGCGACCCAAGCCGCGATAGCCTGCCCGGGCCACCTTGCGGGCATCCAGGACGGCCACCTTGAACAGGACGGACTCCTCGACCCCGGCAGTGGCTGCGAAGCCAGTGGCGACCGGTCCCGGAGCCAGACAAGTTACCTTGATCTCGGTCTTGACCAGCTCCTGGGCCAGGGCTTCGGAGAAGTGCAGAACAAAGGCTTTGGTGGCGTAGTAAACCGCCATGTGTGGCCCGGGCTGAAACGCGGCCGTGGAGGCTACGTTGAGGATGCCGCCCCAGCCCCGCTCCATCATCCCGGGCAGCAGCCGCCGCGACAACTCGACCAACGAGGTCATATTCACCTGCATCATCTGCAGCTGGCGCTCCAGGCTGAGCTCGGCGACCGTGCCATGGGCGCCGAATCCAGCGTTGTTGACCAGCACGTCGACGTCCACACCCGAGGACTCGAGGACCCCGCAGATGGCGGCGGCGGCCCCGGGCTGTGACAAGTCCGCTGGCAGCACTCGAGCGGTTACGGCGTGCACCGCGCGCAGCTCATCGGCCAGATTCGACAGCTCGTCCTCGCGGCGTGCCACCAGCACCAAATCGGATCCTGCTGCAGCGAAGAGCCTCGCCAGCTCGCGACCGATACCCGAAGAGGCTCCGGTGACGAGAACGTTTTCGCCGCTCATGCGACCCTCACTTGGTTGCGTCCTGACCGGGAAGCTGCGCGAGACGATGGAAGAAAGCGTGGAAGGGCTCGTCCGGATCGTAGAAGTCGAGGAACGCATCGATCTGATCCGCTACGGCCGGGATCCCCAACGTCGATGCCCACTGGAGGAAGGGCACCAGAAAGGGCTGGGCGTTCTCCAACTCGAGCATGAGGAGTTGGGCCGTGACGCCGCCTTGCTCGAGGAATCCGGACGATTCGTAAATTGCGAGGATCTCGCCAAGATTGTAGTCCGCCTGCCGAAATTCGATCTCAACGTCCTCGTCGGTGATCTGGAAAATCGCGTACTGAGCACGACGGTCGCTGTTGAAAGGCAGACCCACGGCTCCGACGTTGACCACCAGTCCGGTCTCGAAACGGTGCAGCAAGGGTCGATGTGTGTGACAGCAGACCAGCACCGACTCGTCGATGGAGTCGAAGTGTCGTGCCGTCTGTCGTTCGGATGTCCAAGGTCCGATTCCATCGTTGGTGCCGCGGGGGCTGGCATGGACGAGCAGGATCTGGGGTGCCCGCTCACTGGTCAAGGAGAAAGGGAGTGCTTCGATATAGCCCACGTCTTCGTTGCTGAGCTCGTCGGCCATCCAGCGCGATGCCGACCACTCATCGGCCTCGAGCCAGTCTTCTGGAACCTCGCCCCGCCGAAAGGTGAGCAGGTACTCCTCGTGGTTGCCCCGCACCGACGGCCAACTCAACTCACGGACTCTGGCAATCACCCCGCTGCCTTGCGGCCCCCGCCCGACGAGGTCGCCACCTACTAGAACCTCGTCGACATCCTGGGCGGCAATGTCAGCGATCACCGCTTCGAGCGCCGGCAGATTGCCATGGATGTCGGAGAGAACCGCGACGCGCGTCATGATCCTGAGAGGGTTAAGAGCTCGGTGCGCAACTTGTCTCGTTCGATGATGCCGAGAACGAGACGGGCCTTGCAGACCTCGCGCTCGCCGACGAAGGCAGTCCCTTCGAGGCGGGCCGCGCGACTGCGCAGATTCACCAGATGGACCTGGAACCGCAGGCGGTCTCCCGGCTGAGCTGGTCCGGGGAAGCGAGCGCTCTCGATCTGGAACGCCAGGATGTCCTTGTCGGCGTGCTCTTCCAAGTTGTAACGGACCAGGAGCGTTCCGGCCTGGGCCATTCCCTCGCCCACCAACACTCCCGGCATGATGGGCAGACCCTCGAAGTGAGCCCGAATGTAGGACGCGTCGGCGGGGACGGTGTAGTGAGCTTCGACTTCGGTCGTTGTGAGTTTGGTGATTTCGTCGACAAAAAGGAAATCGCTGCCGTAGGGGAGAATGGCGCGAATCGCCGCCCGGTCGAGCCGGCCCTCGGTGTCGCGCAGCTCGTCAATGGCGGCAGCACCCTCAGCCATCGAGCTTCCGGATCACGAGGGTGGCGTTGGTGCCGCCAAAACCGAAGTTGTTCGACATGATGGTATCCAGTTGCCTCTGCTCGGTCTCGGTTACCAGTGGCAGACCTTCGACGGCGGGATCTGGAGTCTCGACGTTGATGGAGGGTGCGATAAAGCCCTTCTCCATCATGCCGAGACAAAAAATCAGCTCCAAAGACCCGGCAGCGCCGATGCCGTGACCGGTCATGGACTTGGTTGAGGAAAACGGCGGCATCTGCTCACCAAAGACCTGCAGCATCCCGCGAACCTCGGCCACGTCGCCGTGGATCGTGGAGGTGCCATGGGTGTTGATGTAGTCGATCTGGGTGGGCTCGACGCCGGCATCATCGAGGGCGGCCTGCATGCAAGCCGCGACCTGACGGCCCTCGGGCTCGGGCAGGACCGTGTCGAAACCGTCGGAGTTGGCGGCATAGCCGAGGATCTCGCCATAGATCTTCGCTCCCCGTGCCCGCGCCTGCTCCAGCTCTTCGAGCGTGACGATGCCACCACCCCCACTGACGACAAAGCCGTCGCGGTTGGCGTCAAAGGGCCTTGACGCCTTGGTCGGGGTGTCGTTGTAGTGGGTGGATAGCGCCAGTCGCAGCCCCTGGAAGGCGGCGGTGATGAGCTCGCTGATGTCCTCTCCCCCGCCGGCCACCGCGCGCTCCGCGACGCCGGCGCGGATCAACTCCACCGCGTGACCGATGTTGTGCGCCGAAGTCGCGCAGGCGGAGCTCAGCGAGTAGCTGCGGCCACGGATCTTGAGGAAGTTGGCCACCCCGGCGCTCGAGGAGCTCGACATACACCGCAGTATCGTGTAGGGGTCGACCCTGCGGATCCGATCGCTGTAGTAGAGGTGGGCGGCCAGCTGCACCGCATCCACACTGCCGACTCCCGTGCCCACGATGCAGATCGTCTCAGAGGACTGCAGCTCATTCTCGCTCCAACCCGCATCGTCGATGGCATCTTTGGACGCGATGCAGCAATAGCGGGCGGCGTCGGACATGCCCGGGAGGAGCTTCTTGGAGATGCCGGCGTTGTGTTGCTTTTCTTCCAGATTCTCGATGGAGCCGACCACGAGACTCTTGAGGCCGTGACCCAACCACTCGTCCGGGACGCTACGAACGCCGCTTTGCCCCTCGCGCACGGCGTCGAGCACGGTCTCGTAGTCGTGACCCAGACAGGAAACCAGGCCGATGCCGGTGACGACAACTCGTCGTGCCATGGCCTTGTCCTAGCCAGCCTCGGCCATTTTGGCCTCGATGATCTTGAAGATGTCACCGACCGTCTCGATCTGTTCGATCTCCTCGTCTTCGATCACCACTGCAAACTCATCCTCCAGGTCCATGACCAGCGTGACGGCCTGGAGCGAGCTCAGATCGAGGTCGTTGCGAAGCGAGGTCTCGGCGGTGACATCGGCCGGTTGAACGTCCTCATCGGAAGCTTCGAGAAGATGTTCGATGACCTTTGCCCGGATGGAATCGGTGTCTGTCATGACGGATTCTCCTATCCTTTCCCGCGTGTCGCCGGGAATCATAGCTCAAGCCTCGCCGATCCTGTGACCTTTCCATCAACCTCCCGGTGCGATCAGTGCAATAATGTTTGCCGGGGTGCGGCATATGGTTGCGATCACGGAACAAAGAGCCAGCCGAGCAGCGGTCGGTGAGCGTGGTGCCATCACCGTTGAGCTCCTATCAAGCCTGCTGAGCGTCATTCCCCATGCCGGTGGAGAGACCGGGACGATCCCGGTCCGTATGCCCTTTACCGACGAGGTGCTGGGTGAGGTGCCCCGGTGTAGCGCCGCGACCGTGGAGAGAGCAGTGCACCGGGCTCGACGGGCCCAGGAGGAATGGTCCGAGAAGAGTTTTGGCGAGCGAGGTGAGGTCTTTCTGCGCTATCACGACCTGATTCTCGAGCGCCAAGAGGAGATTCTCGATCTGGTGCAGCTGGAGACCGGCAAGGCCCGCAAGCACGCTTTCGAGGAGATCGCCGACGTGGCGATGTGCTGTCGCTACTACGCCCTCAACGCCGAGCGGCACGTCGGGCCCCAACGTCGCCGGGGGGCTCTACCCGGGTTGACGTCCGCCACGGAGCACCATCCACCGCGGGGCGTGGTCGGCTTCATCGCGCCCTGGAACTATCCGTTGACGCTGGCCGTCACCGACGCCATCGCAGCGCTGATGGCCGGCAACGGGGTGGTGTTGAAACCCGACCAGATGACCCCTTTCACCGCGCTCTGGGCAGTCAAGCTGCTCGAGGAGGCAGGTCTGCCCTACGACCTGTTCCAGGTGGTCACCGGCAGCGGCTCGGAGCTCGGGGGGCCGCTCATCGAGCACGTCGACTTCATCACTTTTACCGGCAGTACCAGGACCGGTCGCATCGTGGCGCGCCAGGCGGGCGAGCGGCTGATCGGTTGCTCACTGGAGCTGGGCGGCAAGAATGCCATGCTGGTCCTGGCCGACGCCGACCTGGACAAAGCCGTGGAGGGTGCTCTGCGGGGCAGCTTCTCCAACGCCGGCCAGCTGTGCATCTCCATCGAGCGGCTCTATGTGGAGCGCGGGATCTTCGATCGCTTCACGGCACGGTTTGCGGCCCGGACCGAGGAGCTGACGCTGGGAGCCAGCCTCGACTACGACTTCGATCTCGGCTCGCTCACCTCGCGACAACAGCTCGAGACTGTCCAAGCCCATGTAGAAGATGCCGTGGCCAAGGGAGCCAAGATTCTCGCTGGCGGTCGAGCCCGGCCCGACATCGGTCCCTTCTTCTACGAGCCCACGGTGTTGACCGACGTCACCGAAGGGATGACGCTGTGTGCGGAAGAGACCTTCGGTCCGGTGGTGGCCGCCTACCCGTTCG
>Ga0255055_10002738_pt1 | contig 12186 bp, 12 predicted proteins | sample JV7_2_27_MG_FD_188633 | JGI IMG/M metagenome (GOLD analysis project Ga0255055, IMG submission 188633) | Seawater microbial communities from Jervis Inlet, British Columbia, Canada - JV7_2_27 | ecosystem: Environmental > Aquatic > Marine > Inlet | place: Canada: British Columbia | collected...
CCTATCAGGACTCTCCCCATCGGAATATCACATGCGTGGCCTGTCATGTCGGGTCAGGGAAGCAGGCCAAGCTGCAAGCCAAGCTGAACGGCATCAGCCAGATGATAGCAACTCTCCTGGACAACCATCCGCGCCCGATCCCCACACCCGTTCACAATTTGCGGCCGGCCCGCGAGATCTGTGAGACGTGCCACTGGCCCGAGAAGTTCGCTGGTTACCGTCTGCTCGTGTTGGACAAATTCGCACAGGACGAACAGAACACCTGGACGAAGACGGTCTTGGTCTTGGCGGTGAGCGGAGCAGCTGCTACTCAAGGAATCCACGGATTCCACACGGCACCTGGGGTGAAGGTCGAGTACAGATCCGATGCGAGCCGACAGAATATCCCCTGGGTCCGCTACACGAACCCGGCCGGGGAATCAGTCGATTACTTCACCGAGGAATGGTCCGCGGCGGAGGACGACAGTCTCGGACTGCGGGAAATGGATTGCATGGATTGTCACACGAGACCATCTCATCGGTTCCAGGTACCAGGACGAGCCCTGGACAAAGCGCTAGCCGCGGGTGTGGTCGACCCATCTCTTCCCTGGATCAAGCAACGCGGCCTGGAGATCCTCCGCGCGGAATACGCCACGACGGAGGAAGCCGAGCAGCGCATTCCGACGCTCGTGACTGACTACTATCGAGAGGAGTACCCCGACATCTTTGGCGACAAACGGGATGACATTGAGAGATCCGCGCTGGGCCTAGTCTCGGTTTACCGGCGGAACGTGTTCCCGGAAATGAAGATCGGCTGGGCGGTCTACCCGGATAACAGCGGACACACAGACTTCACAGGTTGTTTCCGCTGTCACTTCGGCAAGCACGAATCGGCCGACGGTCAGAGAATCAGCGACAACTGCACCGCCTGCCATCAGATTCTGGCACGGGACGAGCCTGAGCCGGAGGTGTTGGAGAGGTTCGGAATCAAGCGATAGTCCCGGTAGCCCGTTACCCCGGCTACTATTCCTCCCCGCCTCTAGCATCCCAGAGTACGGGGCACCGAGGATACGGGATACCGGGACCGAGTATTATCCTGAACCCAGACCCAATAGTGGGATCCCAAATCCAAACGACAGGTTGATGTCGTTCTGAGTCCTGCCTTCGAACTCAGTCTGATCGTAGAAGCTGGGATTGTAGATGTAACTTTCTCCCGAGAGCCGCAGTTGGATGAGCTTCCCGAGATGGAAGCCAATAGTCGCGCCCACGGTGCCGCCAATGTCCGTATTGTCGTCGAGATTGGCGTAGGCAGTACCACTGCGGTTCACCAGACCAACACCTCCATTGATCAAGAACGACACCGGACTGGTGGGTGGAATCAGGTAGACCATCAATCTTCCGCTACCCATGAAGATGTTGGCGTCCTCTTGGACGGGATTGACACCCGTTTCTGAGACCGTCAGCGACAGCTGCGACGGAGCGTATGAGCCAGTTGCCTGAATGCCTACCCGGCTGCCGAACCAAATGTCCAGCTTGCCGCCAACCGACAGGCTGATCTGTTGCTGCAGTGTTCCGCCATCGACAACGTCGATCAGCGCCTGGGTGGGTATGTATACCCCAATATCAGGGACCAGTGCGATCCGCTGCGCCTCAATTGAACTGGTTGCGATACTAGCCGTGAAGAGGGCTGCCGCAAGAACAGAGGTGCACCTGCTACGCGATCTATCCAACATAGTTACTCCCGCGTGGACTGAAACGGCCGCCACCACAGATGCGGTAGTGGCCGAGATTGGCGTCGTTGCGCGGTCGAACCGAGATCCGACATCCCTAGTTGCAACAACGCTCTTCAATCCACAGTGACCGGGATCACTAGCACGGTATCCCGGCACCCCGGTTTCCCGGAATCAGACAGGCATAGGTGGGATGGGTGGCCGGGAAACCGGGTCGCCGGTTACCGGGGAGCCGTCTACTTCACTTTGATGGGAACCATCACCCTCGTATGCTCCCACTCGAGCAGCAGCGTGACGCCAGCTCCCGTTGACTCGGTACGCATTGTGAAGGTCTCAACATGGTTGTCCATCCTCTCGCTTCGCACGGTGCCACGCCCAACCTCCTGGGCCTTGACCTCTTCCGTGTAGCGCCCCTCGTGACCCCACTGTGTTATCGAACGGTTCAGGACGACTTCCCACCCGTCTTCCCCCGGAACAGTGTAGAACGAGTACGATCCCGGCTCGATCTCGACCCCCGCCACATTCAGTGCTGTCGACGTATGGATCATGGTCGGCTCGTTGGCACCCGTGCGCCAGAGCTTTCCGTAAGGAACCGCCTCTCCACCGATCATTGTGCGGCCCTTGGCCGAAGGACGACCGTAGCAGACCTTTACGGCATGCCCCTGTACGTCGAACGAGACCGAGTCTAGCGGGCTCGGTCGGTCCGCGAGGTTCTCGTTCATGATGACGCAGTCCAGGTCGGCGACGGCCGGCTCGCCGAGGACCACTGCACCGGCCATGAGTGAGAATGCGAACAGCGAGGCGGTGCTTATTACGGACATGTGTTACCTCCTACCGGTGAAGCTGAATTCCCAGGCTGGGCGAAGCGCCAAATCTAGTCAGGGTGCTCCCGACGCGCACGGGTGAGCCTCCACCATCTCCCTCTTCCCTCCTTCCCCTCCTAATCCGGGGGGCAGTCCGGGGCCAATCACTGTCCGCTTTTGGGATTCCGGTTTACCGGGAATGAACAGTCCCGAACCAGACGACGCTGGTTCTCGACCAGTAACTCCGTGTCACACAACGAGTTGGCGGCCTCGGAAGATGCGGCATGGCCATTGCTTATGTGGCAAGTGACACACACAGTAGACCGAACACCGAAGGCACCGATGGTCACCTTGGATCCGAACCTGGCAAATCGTCGAGACAGTGGTAGGCCGCCAAGTAGGGCGGTCGCCTCGAAGTTCCTGGCTAGCTTGTCGCACCGGTACGTCGTGGACCGGCCGCTCGGCAGCGGCGGAATGGGTGCCGTTTACCTCGCTCGGGACGCCAAGCTCGGTCGGCCCGTGGCGATCAAGGTCGTGTACTCCGAAGTAGCCGATCACATTGACCCGGAACGTTTCCTCGGCGAGATCCGCTTGACCGCCGGACTACAACACCCCCACATCTTGCCCGTCATCGACTCGGGATGTGTGGATGGTGTGCTCTACTACATCACGCCGTACCTGGCAGAAGGCTCCCTTCATTCACTACTCGAGCAAGACGGTCCACTACCTCTCGAACGCGCCATAGGCATCGCACTCGATGTCTTGGAGGCGCTGGAGTACGCCCACGCACAAGGTGTGGTGCATTGCGACATCAAGCCTGAGAACATTCTGCTATCTCACGGCCACGCGATTCTGGCCGACTTTGGTATCGCGACCACCACGACGGCCATAGGCCGCCGCGACCGCAAAGACGTGTGGGGTAGCCCCGCGTACGTGAGCCCGGAGCAGGCGAGCGGCGAGCGGCACCTGGACGGCAGGAGTGACCTCTATAGTCTCGGGTGCGTGCTCTACGAGATGCTCGCCGGATCTCAGATGTTCACCGGGGCGAACACGATGGCAGTTGTGGCAAAGCGCTTCAACTCCCCACCGCCACAGCTAGATACCGTGTGTCGCTCGGTCCCACGACGGGTCAGCGCCGCCGTCTCGCGGGCGCTCTCTGTCGATCCCGCAGCCAGGTTTGACACCGCGCGCGCACTCGGGTTGGAGTTGGCCAACGCGTTGAGGGACCCGCGGCTAGCTTTACGGTCGGGATTGAAAGATCCGGGACTGAGACCTAAGATCGCTAGATGGGTCCGAGGAGCCGCGCTACTGCTGCTGGCGCTCTTCGCGGGCTAAGCCGTGGAGCCGGATAGTCCCTGGGTGTCGCAACACCCGTCCTCCACCTTAAGATTCCTCTCGTACACCTTCAGGATCCGTCGATGATCACACTACATAACGTGGAAAAATTCTATCCCCTGGGTGCGACCAAGCAGTACGTGCTCCGGCAGATATCCTTGAACATCAGAGATGGCGAGTTTGTGACATTCATGGGACCATCAGGAGCGGGCAAGTCTACCTTGCTGGGTATCCTGGGGATGCTGGATGGTGCATGGTCTGGTGAGTACTACTTCCTGGATAGTCCCGTGCACGAACTCAAGACGAAGCATCGCAATGAGCTACACAAGCAGTATATCGGATTCGTGTTCCAGCAATACCATCTACTGGACAACCTGACAGTTTATGAGAATCTCGACATCCCTCTCTCGTACAGAAATGTCCGCCGCCCAGAGCGGCAGGCCATAGTCGCCGACACACTCGACAAGTTTCAGATAGTGGGTAAGAAGGACCTCTATCCATCTCAGTTGTCGGGTGGACAACAGCAGCTGGTTGCAGTTGGACGAGCAATGGTTGCCAGTCCCAAGTTGATTCTCGCTGACGAACCATGTGGCGCCCTGCACTCGTCACAGGGGACCATGATCATGGATCTGCTCAAGAGCCTGAACGATGACGGTACGACCATCATCCAGGTCACGCACAACCAGGACTACGCCAACTACGGCAATCGCGTTATCCAGCTGCACGACGGTTGGCTCGTCGACGGTTAGCAATTAGGAGGTAGCGGTGCCGGAAACATCGTCTTCTCTACGGGTTCTCGTCGCGGACGACCAGCAGGATGTCCTAGAAGCACTACGCCTGCGACTCAAGGGCGAGGGATATCGCTTAGAAACAGCATCATCACCGGCGGGTGTCCTCAGAGCGGTCGAGGCTAAGGACTTCTCTGCCGTTCTGATGGATATGAACTACACCCGCGATACTACTTCGGGACTCGAAGGCATGGATCTGATTTCGCGCCTACGGATCATGGACGCGAGCCTTCCCATAATCGTGATGACCGCTTGGGGTAGTGTTGAGGGCGCGGTCGAAGCGATGCGGCGCGGAGCCAAGGACTACATCGAGAAGCCGTGGGATAACGCGCGACTCCTGGCTACTCTCAACACACAGGTCGAGTTGGGTAAGGCACTCAGACGAAGTCAGTTACTGGAGGGCGAGAATAGACTCCTGCGCAAGGACGGGTTTCCCCATCTGATTGCTGAGTCGCGGGTCATGCAACCCGTCCTCCAGGTAATGGAGCGTATCGGTCCATCCGAAGCAAACGTCCTCATCACCGGCGAGCATGGTACCGGCAAAGAGGTCGTGTCCCGTTGGCTCCATGCCGCTTCCGATCGTTCATCCAAACCCTTGGTAGCGGTCAACGTCGGTGGCCTGTCTGAGGGCGTGTTCGAGAGCGAACTGCTCGGACACGTCAGAGGTGCATATACCGACGCCAAGTCCGACAGGGTGGGAAGGTTCGAGCTGGCACACGGTGGAACCTTGTTTCTAGACGAGATTGCCAACGTACCGCTCAAACAACAGGCCGCTCTGCTGCGCGTGATCGAAACGGGGGAAGTGCAACGAGTCGGATCGTCGAAGACTCGGCGTGTCGACATCCGCATACTCTCAGCCACCAACACCAATCCCCAAGAGGAAGTCGCCGCCGGCAGATTCCGTGAGGACCTACTCTACCGCCTCAACACGGTCGAGATCCACCTCCCACCGCTGCGAGAACGGCGCGAAGACATACCAGTACTGGCGATGCACTTCCTGAAACTCCAGGCAAAGCGGTATCGCAAGAACATCGTTGGCCTCGCGTCCGATGCGACCCAGCTGATGCTGGAGCATCCCTGGCCCGGCAACGTGCGCGAATTGGAGCACGCAGCCGAGCGGGCCGTACTCATGGCCCAGGGAGAACAAGTGCGTGCCCACGACCTCGGTCTCGCAACACCAACCGGTGGCACGTCTCGCATGGAGGACCTCCCCCTCGAGGAAGTCGAGAAGGTCCTCATCGAGAAGGCGCTCGAACGGCACGACGGCAACGTCAGTCACGCCGCCGAAGCACTTGGCTTGAGCCGTAGTGCGCTGTACCGCCGGTTGCAACGCTACGGACTGTGAGCGACGAAATGGGGACCGGAAGGTCTCGTTTATCGTACGACGCCCTGATCCTCATCCTCGCACTGCTCGCCGGTCTGCCGGGTAGTGCGGTCGCGCTCATCCTTCTGTGGGTAGGCGACTTCACCGCCAAAGTACAGTGGACTCTCATAGTCCTGGTCACTGGTTTCTGGATCGGGTTTGCCGTCGCGCTCCGCGAACGGGTCATCCGCTCTTTGCAAACACTCTCCAACATGCTGGCAGCTCTGCAAGAGGGAGACTACTCCATCCGGGCACGGACAGGACGTCCGGATGACTCACTCGGACTCGCGATGCTGGAAGCAAACACGCTCGGTGAGACACTGCGACAGCAGCGGTTGGGTGCCCTCGAAGCCACGGCACTCTTGCGCAAGGTGATGGCAGAGATAGACGTGGCCGTACTCGCATTTGACAGCGACGGCAAGCTGCGCCTCATCAACCGTGGTGGTGAGCGACTCCTGGCCAAGCCCGCCCCCAGCATTCAGGGACTCAGTGCCAGCGAACTCGACATTGCTGACTGTGTAGAGGGTGATTCACCACGCATCGTTGAACGTGGTTTTCCCGGCGGCTCAGGACGCTGGGAGATTCGCACAAGCACGTTCCGCCAGGATGGCCGACCTCACCAACTGGTTGTGTTGTCTGATCTCAGCCGAGTTCTCCGTGAAGAGGAGCGGCAGGCCTGGAAACGGTTGATCAGAGTGCTGGGCCACGAGATCAACAACTCACTTGCGCCGATTCGCTCCATCGCCGACAGCTTGCGGAGGATTGTCAAACAAGCTCCTGACGATCCCGAGAATCAGCATGACCTACAACAGGGCCTGGCCATAATAGCCTCACGTTCCGAGGCCCTCAGTCGCTTCATGGCTTCTTATGCCAGGTTGGCTCGCCTGCCGGCCCCCGTGCTCGAACCACTCGATGTGAGGACTTGGATCGAACGCATCGCAGGTCTCGAGACCCGTCTGCCGGTACAGATTACCCAGGGTCCTGACATCACCATCATGGCCGATGGTGATCAACTCGATCAGTTGCTCATCAACCTCATTGACAACGCAGTGGATGCGGCACTGGAGACGGGGGGAACGGTCGAGGTCGGTTGGCGTAAGAGCACCGAGCACGTGGAAGTGACGGTTGAAGACGAGGGGCCCGGAGTTGCCGGTACCTCCAACCTCTTCGTGCCATTCTACACCACAAAGAAAACGGGCTCGGGCATTGGCTTGGCGCTGTGTCTGCAGATAGCAGAGGCACACCACGGCACGATCACTGTCGGGAACCGGCAGGATCGTACCGGATGTCGAGCCAACCTGAGACTTCCGCAGGACCGGTCACCCGATAAGCAGTTGTGATCCTCGTCACAATTCACTTGACCGCACTCGGCAACGGTCGCTGCTGTTTGCCTCACGGTACAGATCCGTGCTGCCGCCACTCCACCATATCTAACACGAACGACGTCAAGGACTTATCTTCCTAACAGCCCAGTGCTCAATGGTGTGGTCTAACTCTTGCCCCCAATGTTTGGTTGACTCGTAGGAGCCAATTGTCCAAGCTAACGTAGCTATGCACTTACCGAGAAGCCGGATGGGCTTTACGCTCATCGAGCTGGTGATGGTGCTTTCCATCGCGGCGATCTTGTCATCGATCGCCATTTGGCGCATGGGCCCAAGTGTGCGTCGGGCAAAGGTCAATCGCTCGGCCAGCACCCTGGCGGCCGATCTGCAGTACGCCCAACTCGTCGCTGCTCGCCAACGCAGGCCCGTTGTGATCATCTTCAGCGAGCCACTCAAGAGCTATCTCATTCGTGACACCGATACGGCAACTGTTTTCCGTGAACGATATCTCGGTCAGGACACCGAGTTCGGACTCGATTTACTCGACGCCAACCCGACAATACTGGAGATCTTCCCCAATGGCGTAGTGCGCAATGCCGCTGACATCACTGTGGAAATCGCCGATTACGGTCGCAAAGTTCGGATAACTCGTGCAGGCCAAATCAGAATCACCGGGACTCCGTAACCGCTTTCGCGGAGAGCGGGGTGTATCTCTCATTGAGATAATGATCGCGCTCAGCATACTGAGCGTGGTGTTGTTGGCCTTGGGTAGTATGATGTTCCAGGTAGCACGCTATGCCCGCCGATCGACCGCGGTGACGTATCGTAGTGCCGTACTCGAATCGTCCACTTCCTGGGTACAGGGTCTGCCGTGGGACAGTCTCCCCGGAATCGTAGGATGTACCGATAGCCTCACAACTGGACTGCTCCAATACACCCGCTGTGTAGAGCTGGTGACGACGACGCCCAATTCCCGTCTCGCCCGGATCATCATATCCCCAAGTGGGCCCCTCTACGCCCGACCCGATACGGTCACCGTCGAACGCACCAAGGCTCGATCCCCGTCACCGTTCACGCTCTAATGAGGAATCGCGGGTTCACGCTAATCGAGGTGTTGATCGCTATCGTGTTGATGGCGATCCTAGCAACCGCGCTCACACGCATCCTGCTCAGCGACTCTCGTTTCGTGAGCCGGCAAGAGGCAATGATCACGGCGCGACAAACGGCGCGTGCGGCCAAGAACGTGATGAGTGTCGACCTGCGCATGGTTTCGGACAGCGGCCTCCTTGCAGTGTCAGCCGATAGCGTGTACTTCCGCAGCCCTTTCGCCTACGGTATGGCATGCACCGCATCGGGTGGTGAGCGCATCGTCTCTTTGCTGCCGACCGACTCGGCAATGTATGCGTCTGCCATCCCCGGCGGATTAGCTCGGCGGAGGACTGGGATGTTCAGCTTTGTAGAGGGGATCACCGTAACCGGTTCGGCCAATACCGCAGCGTGCACCGCGGACAGCGTGCGGGTCATACCCGATGGATTTCTCGCCGCCATAACCCCGGACACCGCAGCCATGTCCGGTGAGATCATTTACCTGTACCAGAATGTGGCCTACCGATTCATGGCGTCCACCGACATGCCGGGCAGAAGAGGACTATGGCGCCGCGTGGGTGCAGGCGCGTATGAAGAACTCGCCGCGCCATTCGACTCGACAGCCAGATTCCGCTTTCTGGTCGGGCCTAACCTCACGAGGATGGACACGCCACCTGCGGACCTGACCACCGTGAACGGCATCGAACTCGGCATCGTTGCCGAGAGCTACGTGGCACCTCAAGGCCAGTCGAACTACCACACGTTTGATCTGCCGATCCAGATAGTATTTATGAACAAGGCGAATTAGCCATGATGTACGCGCGAAACGAACGGGGCTCCGCCCTCCCGCTGACGATTCTACTCGTCACAATCATCACGTTGATGCTGACCTCGGCATTCGTCCGCGCGCAGGTAGAACGTCGCATGGCCGAGAGCAGTGGATCCACCGTCGATGCACTGGCTATAGCTACCAGTGGCCTGCAACGGTACATGGGTTTCTACGATTCAACACAGGTCCGGCCTCTCGATGGTGACTCACTCAGAGTCAACGTACCCGGCGGATACGCCGACGTTGTCGCACGCCTGGCGCGGGTCCCAGTGGATTCCTTTCAGCCCCACATGTACGTCATACGCTCGCGTGGCAGGGTCATCGAACCCACACGGGGGCAGGACCCACAGGCCACGAGAACCGTGGCGCAGTTCAGCACATGGTTTCAGGGTGGGATCACACCGGTAGCAGCCATGACATCGCTTAACCGCACCGCGTACCTATCGCAGCTGAACACGGACGTGGTGATCGATGGCAACGACGGGTGCGGCATCGCTCCGCCTACGATGGGTTTCCGTGGAGCTTGGACGTCGGATTTGCCGGGTACCCCAACCGGTACACCAGGGTGGAAGATCCAGGACAATTGGTCGGTAGTGGCGGGGGAGGCTGGAATCGATTGGAGTTCGATTGAGAACGGTGATGTGCAAGCCGATTACACCAGCATTGTGAACGGCGATGCCACGTTCGCGACCTATATCATCGACGGGTTTTCCGTTGACCTCACAGACGTCACTGGTACCGGACTGCTGATCATCCTCAACAAGCTCAATACTTTCGGTGCCCGCTTCGAATGGGATGGGGTCATACTCGTGGGCGATGACATCGATCCCGACTCCGATACCACAATCGTACGCGGTCTAATCGTCACTGGGCTCGACGAAACGATCGGTGGCTCAACTGTTGAGAACGGATTCGCCGACGTAGACGATAACATCTATCTCTACTACAGCTCATGCAACGTTGCCCGTGCACTCGCACGGTTCCGCGGATTCGATCCGATTAGAAATGCTTGGGTGGATAACTGGGCGACGTATTAGCATCGTGCACTGAAGGGGCTTCCGAGTTATCATTTCCCTCCGAGAATTCACCAACGCCAAGAAAGAACCATCTCCGGCTGATAGCTGACGGCTGACAGCCGATCTGGAGTCAATCATGAAGCTATCAACCCGGCTGAGCACGGTCCCGCTGCTGGCCGCCATCGCAACTGCCGGATGCATCCCTGATGTACCGCCCCGACCGGGGAACTGCGCGGCGCAAGCTACTCGGACCCGCTAGAGAAGCCGGATTTCACACTTACCACAACGGGCGGTGACCCATTCACCTTCCGGGCCGAGACCGACGGGTTCGTGACGCTACTGTTCTTTGGCTATACCTACTGTCCCGACGTCTGTCCCATCCACATGGCCAACATCGCAGCGGTGTTACGGAAGCTCCCACCGGATGTGAGCAGAGAAGTCAAAGTCGTGATGGTCACAACCGATCCGGACCGTGATACGCCGGAGAGGTTCGGCCCTTGGCTAGCGAACTTCGATCCGACGTTCGTGGGTCTGATTGGCTCACTCGATGAGGTGAATGAGATCCAAGGCCGCTTGCGGCTGCCGCCGGCAAGTCGGTATGGAGAGGACGAAAACACCTACACGGTTGGGCACTCGGCTCGAGTCATCGCGTTCACCGCCGACAATCGCGCTCACGTTGGCTACCCCTTCGGGACACGTCAGAACGACTGGGCCCACGATCTGCCGCTGCTGGTGAAGTCGAACTGGGGGGCACGGTGAGGCCAAACAGGGTGGGAGTGGCGTTGGTCGCCTTCGCGGTAAGTTGTGGTGCGCCAGACGACTCACACGAGCGAACGCCGGTGACACCTGTCGGCGATCTGGAGATAACAGATGCATACGCACCTGCACCGGCCGCACCCGACGTGGGATCCTTGTACTTCACAGTGATCAACCGAGGTTCAGAGCCCGAAACCCTTCTAGCGGTTGAGACATCCGCCGGAGGCACGGCGAGTCTACACGAAATGACCCGGGTGGATGGGGTCATGCGGATGCTCGCCACGGGGCCCTTCTCTATCGCCCCAGCTGACACTCTGAAGATGGCCCCAGGTGGATATCACGTGATGATGGAGCAGATCTCGGTCCGACCTGAGGTAGGCGACACACTCGATGTGGTCTTGTCCTTCTCTCGTACGGGACGAATCGAGCTGCAAGTGCCGGTGCTCACCTACACCGAAGTTGCGCGGCTGCTGCAAGGCCCCGGAGACCACGAGCATTGAACTGGTGGTGTGCAGCACAGGACACGGCTTGGAACTGGACCTGGCAACCCTATCCCGGTGTCTGGTTGATGGTTGCCGCGCTGATCGGCGCCCGACTCCTGGCCGTGAAGTACTGGGCTCCAGAAACAGGCGAATCCGAGGGCGGTAGAGCAGCTGTCTACGTTCTCGGAGTGGTAGTTCTCTGGATTGCTGCAGACTGGCCCGTCGGTCCGCTCGGCGCAGGATACCTGCTCAGCGTACATACCGTGCAGTACGTCCTATTCGCCTTTGTCGCTCCACCGCTGCTGATATCAGGAACCCCTCAGTGGTTATTGCGTCGTATGATAAGGCCACGGTGGACATTCAACATCGCCTGGGTCCTCAGCCGGCCATTGGTCGCGTTCCTGTGCTTCAATGTCGTGCTGCTGGCGACTCATATGCCTTCTGTGGTTGACGGACTCACCGCCTCGCAACTCGGTTCATTCGCGGTCGACATGTCCTGGCTCATCGCCGGCCTGGTGTTCTGGTGGCCGATCCTCGGGCCTCTACCTGAACTGAAGCCCATGCCCTATCCGGGCAGAATCGTGTACCTGATCGCCAACGTGTTCGTTCCCACCGTACCCGCTGCGTTCCTCACATACGCCCGATATCCCATCTACGCTCTCTACGAGCTGGCACCACCGATGAGTGGACTCTCAGC
>Ga0255055_10002739_pt1 | contig 12186 bp, 7 predicted proteins | sample JV7_2_27_MG_FD_188633 | JGI IMG/M metagenome (GOLD analysis project Ga0255055, IMG submission 188633) | Seawater microbial communities from Jervis Inlet, British Columbia, Canada - JV7_2_27 | ecosystem: Environmental > Aquatic > Marine > Inlet | place: Canada: British Columbia | collected...
CAAATACGCCGCGCCACTCTTCCAATAACCGTATATTCCGGATCCATTCCGTTTGAGAAGAAAAATGATAAATTGGGCGCAAAGCTTTCAAGGGGCATGCCGCGGGACAGGTAATATTCTACGTACGTAAAGCCGTTGGTCAGCGTGAGCGCCAGCTGGGTAATCGGATTGGCGCCGGCCTCGGCGATATGATACCCTGAGATAGAGACACTGTAGTAATTGCGGACGTTGTTATCAATAAAGTATTGCTGTACGTCCCCCATCACCCTCAGGGCAAATTCGATCGAAAAAATGCAGGTGTTTTGTCCCTGATCTTCCTTGAGGATATCGGCCTGTACGGTACCCCGCACATTGGAAATTACATCCGCTCGGATGTTTTGATACTGCTCTTTGGAGGGCGCTTTTCCGTTTGCGGCCTTGAACTTGTCCACTTGCTGGTCAATGGCGGTATTAAAAAACATCGCCAGCATCATGGGCGCCGGTCCATTGATGGTCATGGAAACCGAGGTGCCGGGTGCGCACAGGTCAAAACCGTCATACAGGACTTTGACGTCGTCAAGCGTGCAGATGCTGACGCCCGAGGTGCCGATTTTCCCGTATATATCCGGTCGTGGATCCGGGTCACAACCATACAGGGTGACGGAATCATAGGCGGTTGAAAGCCGTTTGGCTTCATAATCGGCCGACAGCATCTTGAAGCGCTGATTGGTGCGCGCGGGGTCTCCTTCACCGGCAAACATGCGGGTGGGCTCTTCATCTGCCCGCTTTAACGGAAATACACCTGCCGTGAATGGGAATCTTCCGGAGACGTTTTCTTCCCGTATCCAGCGGTATATCTCTGCGGGATCTTCAAACTTGGGCAGGGCAATCTTGGGGATGCGGGTATGCGATAAGGTTTCGGTATATAAGGGAACCCTGATTTCTCGATCCCGAACCTGGTACACCAGCTCATCTTTACTGTAGGATTCTTTGATTTTTTCCCATTCCTCGATGGAATCCAATGTCTCTTTTTTCAGAGTCGCTTCGGCTTTTTTAATTTCATCTTTAAGCTTTGAAAGCAGCGCCTGAGAATCTTCTGTTTCATCATTTGCGCCAATCGCTTCGCTGGTTTCTTTTAGGTGCCAGACCTTTCTAAGATTTTGGGCCTGTGCGCCTGTTTGTTCGTGGTATTTCCTGACCGTGTCCGTAATTTCGGAAAGATAACGGATACGTTCCGGCGGGATGATGATGGTTTTGGACGATGATGTTTTGATTTGAGGTCTTGGCAAGCCGGCCTTGAATTTAGCAGCTGTCTTTTGGGCCGCTTTATCGATGATCGCATGATACAAGGATGTTACGCCATCGTCATTAAACTTGGAAGCGATGGTTCCAAATACCGGCATGTCTTCAGGATCCATATCCCATAATTTTTGATTGCGTTGGACCTGCTTGCGAACATCGCGAACCGCATCCTCTCCGCCGCGCTTTTCAAATTTGTTGATCACCACCAGGTCGGCAAAGTCAAGCATATCGATCTTTTCAAGCTGGGTGGCGGCACCGAATTCGCTGGTCATCACATAGATAGATAAGTCAACTATATCGGTGATACTGGAATCGCCTTGCCCAATACCGGCTGTTTCAGCAACGATCAGGTCATAGCCGGCCGCCTGTGTCACCTCAATCGCTTCAGTGAGCACGGCCGGCAATTCCGTGCGGGACCGCCGGGTCGCCAGAGAACGCAAATAAACACGCGGGTTGTTGATCGCGTTCATCCGGATCCGATCGCCTAAAAGCGCTCCGCCGGTCTTTCGCCGGGAGGGGTCACAGCTGATAATGGCAATATGAACATCTTTAAGATCATGCAGCATCCTTAATATCAGCTCGTCGGTCAAAGACGATTTGCCGGCACCGCCTGTTCCCGTAATACCGATAACCGGGGCTTTGCGGTTTTTAATCTTCTTTAAGAGCTGGGCTCTAATGGCCTCGAAGTTCCTGTTTTCCCGGGCTTTGGCTTGTTCGGCGGCGGTGATCAGTTTGGCCACCAAAAACGAGTTGGCGGGGTTCAGAGCGTTTAAATCAAAATTGTGGTTTGTGACCGTCGGAAAATCGATCATCTCAACCATGTGGTTAATCATTCCCTGGAGCCCCCAGCGGGTACCGTCTTCAGGTGAATAAATCTTGGTAACGCCGTATGCCTCCAGCTCTTTGATTTCATCCGGTATAATTACACCGCCGCCGCCGCCGAATACCTTGATGTGAGAAGCGCCTCTTTCATTTAGAAGATCGACCATATATTTGAAAAATTCGACATGTCCGCCCTGATAACTCGACACGGCCACTCCCTGGACATCCTCTTCAATGGCGGCTTCCACGATTTCCTGCACAGATCGATTATGTCCTAAATGAATAACCTCTACGCCGGTATCCTGGAGAATTCTACGCATAATATTTATGGCTGCATCATGGCCATCAAACAGAGACGTAGCCGTCACGGCTCTTACATTATGCTTGGGCTTATAAACTTCAACTTCAGGGTTCATGCCGTCTCCTTCATATCCAATTAGTTTCCATCCGAACACATTCCCAGGATTAATTTTATCTGAAGGTTTGTATAGTCTTCGATACTGTAATGTCGGGTCAAGAACCATCGCCGGAAAGTCCACATATGCCCCAGAACGACAATATTATGCGCGGTGAGCTCGATGGAGCGATCGTTGAGATTCGGAAGTTCGCCGGTTGAAGCGATTCGGGCCAGCGCTTCGATGAACAGTCCGGTAATGCGCAGCTCATTTTCTAAAACTCGATTTTGCCATTGGTTAGGCAACGATTGCGTTTCCTGGTAAATCAGCAGGATAAAATCACTCATGCGGTCGCAAACCATAAAGTATTCCCGAATTACCTCCCGCAGAGCGCTTTGCCCGCCGGTGGCTCTCGACATCGCTATGGTCACGCCCCGTTCGACTTCAGCATGAATGGATTCGCACACCATATACAATATATCTTCTTTGGATGCGAAGTATTCATATAATGAACCGATGGAAAATCCGGCGGCACCGGCTATCTGCCGGGTTGTGGTTTTATGGAATCCTTTATCGATAAACAGCTGCACGGCCGCGTCGGCAATCTGGCGTCGTCTGCGGTCCACCAGCTCCGGGTCTTTGACCTGGGTGGGAATATCTTTGATTCTGCTGTGTTCCTCCATTTTAACCCCGTGATATTATAAAGTATTTAAATATTGAGGCATCTTTGCATGTAGTCTGAACGAGCGCTCAATCAATAAACTAACATGTCCTTTTTTGGGTTGTCAAGTTTTTCACAAGTATGATTTTAAAATATATTTAACTATTAGAAATTATTATATTTAAACAAATACAACAACAGTCCTATGTACTTGCTGAAAACTGTGAGTCAATTGGAAAGATTAAACGAGACAGCCCTTTTTGACTGAGCGCTCATTCATAAGATCAAATTGATGCTATGATAATTTTTTTTTGCAAGCCTGTGAAAGAGGCTGATCAGGTGAGCGCAGGAGGTTATATTAGGATTTTAGCAGGAGAAATTGGATTGATGTTTAAATGAAAGTGCAACTACAGCCGGCGCTAGTGTTGCGTCCCGTTCAGGTTTCGGGCCTTCGCCGCGCCGTAGCGGCTACGGCCCGCGCAGGCGGGTGTCGGGCTTCCGATCGCTGCCTGCTCGCTGCTGGTTCCTGGCAGCCGCAGAGGGCTGCCCTACTCTCCGGTTTTCATCTGTCATCCGACCTCTGTTATCTGTCTCCGACTAGGCTGCTTTCGACACGCTCAAGCCCTGAGCTTGCCGAAGGGAGCTCGTCTCAGGCTGTTATCTAACCTCTGAACGCTGAACTTTGAACCTTGGAACCAGATAACTGACACCTGAAACCATTGTCATTACGACTTTTGTAACTTTTTTGGGGGATATGAAACTATCTGCAGAAAGAAAATGGGTGCATACCTGCCTCCAAGCCGGGGCTCGAGACAGGCATGCACGCCACGAGGATTTATTTGTGAATGAACCAGCCGCCATCTTTTATCTCGGCCACAAAAATCGGTTTGTCGGCATCGCCATCGGCATTAAAGGCCACGGGTCCGACGATACCTTTAAAATCCTTGATGGTGCTGAGCCCTTTCATAATTTTTTCACGATCCAGAGCAACCTCACCGGAATTATTGGTAACCCCCATCTTCTCCATTGCATATTTAAGAAAGTAAATCGCATCATAGACATTGATGTCATACATAATCGGTTCGGGCGGCGCAAAGCCTTTGGCTTTTGTTTTTACGATTGCGTGCTACTCCTTTGCCTGATTACGAATCAGATCCAGAACCGATTTGGCCCTGCGGCCGCCTTCTTTATAATCCAGCCACTTCACCACCGGTCTGGGACGCTTGCCGCGGATCACATCATCCAGCCAGAGCAGGATCTTGCGCGCATGATGTGAATATTTTGCGGATTTGACACCGATTCTGTGATGCAGCACATTCGGGCGGTTCCATGGGCATACGGTTACACAGCGCGCGCAATCATTCCATCTTTTTGGATTTGAGCACCAGAATCGCTGGCAGGCTTCATCATCAATCTGCCACTTTTCAGCCCCCCGCACAGCAATTTTATCGCCGTGGGGGATGGCCTGGGAAGGACAATTCTGGGCGCATTTGCCGCAAATTTTACAAAATTTAACAACCCCAATGTCGACCGGCGAATCCACTGCAAGCGGAAGATCCGTGGTAACCGTGGAGAGCCGCTGTCTGGGACCGAATTCACGCGACATCAGAAGGCCCAATCGACCCAGTTCCCCCAATCCGGCGGCCTCGGCAATGGGCACATGCTGGACCCACTCATTGATAAAAAAATGGGCCCTGGCGGCGTAGCCGAGCTCGCGGATATAGGCCGCAAGGGATACAGCGACTTTAGCGGCATTCAGATATCCCAGGCCGACCTCGGCGTTGTCGATCCAGCCGGGGGCATAGCGCATGCGTTTGTAGTCCATTTCGACGGCCAGCGATACGGCATACTTGTGGGGCAGGTTAATCTCCTGACCGTCGCTGCCCTTGGCAAAATCGATTCGCAGACCGGTGTGACTGTAGACATAGGCAGGGTTTAGCTCACATATACCGGCCAGGTCGGCTCCCAAAAATTGGGCCGCGTCCTTGATGATTTTGGACATATGTTTGGGATCGGCAACCTCTATCTTATTCGGACTCAGAGGCCCATCAGCCACCTTGTACCAGGACCGCATGGGTACATTCATGGCTCTGGTTTCCGGAAAAAATATGCGTCTGAACGGATCGATGGACTCCCGGGTCCAACGCTCCTTCACTTTTTCGCCCAGCCCGCCGATGGCCGCCTGGGTGTGCATCTGTTTTCTCTGGTCAAATTTTTCCTGGGGGCCCACGATTCTGGTCGTAGATTCCACTTGGGTTTTCATTTGTCTCCTTATAACACCTTAACTATGGTTTCAGTGTTCGGGTGTCAGTCGGTTCTCGAGGACGAGTACGAGCGCGAGTACGAGTACGATATTTTATTCTCCTCATTTTACTCGTCCTCGTCCTCGTTCTCGTACTCGGGTGCCATCTAATAATACCTCTGACACCTGAAACCTACTTATTCCTGACCCCTGAAATAAATCCGTATTTTGCAAATTACTTCGGGGCGCAACCCTAAAAAGGGATATCCTTTCTCTCGTCCACAAAACGCTTGGCTTTATGGCCCCAGCGGGGCAGGGTGCCGTGTTCCTGCATTTCCACTTTGGTGCGGATGTTGAGCCCGATCTGGAGGGCATTGACAATTTTTTCTCGGAATCCATCCAGGGAGTCAAGATCCAGCTGTGGGACCGGATCAATTTTTACCAGGATTTCGTCGAGATCACCTGCGCGCTTAAATAGCACCTGAAATTCATCAACGTCTTCAAATCCTCTTACAATTTCTTCTATGCGACTCGGGTATACGATGATGCCTCTAATTTTTTTCATATCGTCCAATCGGCCCAGCACACTGCCTTCCAGCGCAAAGAGGGTGCGTTCGCAGGGACAGCTGCGGTCGGTCACGGTAACAATATCGCGTGTTCGATAGCGTATAAAAGGTGTCGCCCGTCGGTCCAGATTGGTCAATACCAGTTCGCCCGTACCGCCGGGGCCGACGGGTTCATCGGTTTCAAGATCCAGTACTTCCGGGAAAGCCCAGTCTTCGTTGACATGTGTCACGCCTGATTGAAATTCACAATTGTATCCCCAGGGTCCGATTTCGGTGGACCCCAGAAAGTCGAACGCTTTGCAGCCATAGGAGCTCTCAATTTTATTTTTTACACCCGGGATCACCGCGCCGGGTTCGCCTGTGTGCCAGGAAAGCTTGATGCGGGCTTTCTTCGCAAGATCGATGTCGTTTTTTCTGGCAGTATCAGCCATGTGAATGGCATAGGAAGGTGTGGAGCCTATGACCGTGATCGGGTAAGTGGCCAGGGCATGGATGCGTTGGTCGGTCTGCATGCCCCCTGATGCGAAAAGCAGGCAGCCGATTTCCTGGCAGGCATACCAGCCCGCCCAGAACCCGATCCAGGGACCAAAGCTGAATACCGGCATGACCATATCGGTCTTGCGAATTCCGTAGGCATAGAGCATGCGAGCATAAATATGGCAAAAATTTGACCAGTCCTGTGCCGTATCGAGTATTTTAATTGCAGTGCCGGTGGTTCCTGAGGTCATGTGCACCCGCTGGGTCTCCTGCATGGGGACTGCCAGCATACTGCCCCAGGGCGGATGGGTTTCCTGGTCTTTGCGCAAATCTTCTTTGGTTATAAAAGGCAGCCGGGCAATATCATCCAATGAGCGAATCTTACTCGGCGTGATATTGGCCTCCTGGAAACGCTTTTTATAAAATGGGCTATGATCCCAGGCGTGTTGAACCAGGGCCTTGAGTTTGTGTTCCTGCAAACTCCTGAGCTCGTCCCGTGATGCGGTCTCAATTTCAGGATCGTAATAGCGGCTTTCCATAAATCCTCCTTCGTAACAACATGAATGTTATAGGTTAAGTATACGGGCCGCATTTTCACCCAGAATCATTCGTTTGGCTTTTTCTTTTATCCTTAAACCCTGCAGGGCTGTTATATTTTCTTTGATGGTGGGCACTCCCGGCCAGTCAGAGCCGTAGACTACCTTATGCGCGATGCGCTCCAGTTCCGGAAAATAGGTTAACAGATTTTGCGGCGGCAGACCGGAAACTTCCATGAACACATTTTCATGAATGCGGGCCAGCGCCAGCGCTTTTTCATACCAGAATGGGCGCCCGCTGTGAGCCTGCAGCAGTTTGAGATCTGGAAAATCCACCGCCACATCATCCAGGTAGAGGGGATCTCCGTATTTCAGCCGGGCACCGGTAAATATTGACGAGCCGATATGCAGCAACACCGGGATGCCCAACTCCTGGGCTTTGGCATACAGCGGATAGATTTTGGTTTCATTGGGATAGAAATGTTGATAGGTCGGATAAAGTTTAAGGCCCTTGAAACTCTGATTGCGCACCAATTCCTCCAATTCATCAACCGGATTTTCAGATGTGTTCGGATCAATGCTGGCAAAAGGAATCAGGCGCGGACTACGGGAGCAGAATTGGGCCACATCCTCATTGGCGGCGATTCCGGAAGTGATGGGCGCCAGTTCCGCCAGTATTACCGCATAATCAATACCGGCTTCATCCATGAGGCCCACAAAGGCCTGCGGCGAAGAATAGGTCTCAAGCATCCAGTCCATACGGTCGCCCCACCCCCGGTGCAATAGCTCCATATAATCCGATGTGCGGCTGCGGTAATAGGCGGTGTGGACATGAAAATCGATAATCATGATGAACGGCCTGTTTTGACTTTAATTCTGGCGCAGGCGTAATTACAATTCTGGCATATTCCGCCGTGATGCTGGCGCAATTGGAGATGGCCTGTGTCCAGTTTATTTTTGAAAAAGTAGTGCCGGTTGCACACGTGACAATATCCCCTCAGATAGAGAGGCTCAATTTCTTTGGTTTTGCGCTGCAACGCTTGCTCTCCTGAATGATGTGAATTAATCCTGTGTCAGTTACCTGGTTCCAAGGTTCAAAGTTCAGCGTTCAGAGGTTAGATAACAGCCTGCGACGAGCTCCCTTCGGCAAGCTCAGGGCTTGAGCCTGTCGAAAGCAGCCTATTCGAAGACAGATAACAGCGGTCGGATGACAGATGAAAACCGGAGAGTAGGGCAGCCCTCTGCGGCTGCCAGCAGCAAGCAGCCGGCGACCGGAAGTCTGACACCTGACACCTAAAATAAAACCGTGTTTTGTAGATTACTTGCGGGACACAACATTAAGCCCTGTACAGGGGCTTTACGGTGGCAGCAATGGATCCGGCTGCAGTCGCTTGCGATCGATGGCGTAGCGCCTGGCAGCTGTCAGCGCTTTAACGGCGATCAGGGTGTTCTCGAAAAAAGGCATGTTCAACCCATCGACCTCTTTGAGCCATCTCTGCTTGACTGCGCCTCCCAGCGCTACGGTATAGAGCGGCTTTTCAGGATGAAGCTGCTTTGCTTTCTGGTAAACTTCACGAATACCGTCAAAATCCGCGTTTGCCAGAGCCAGAAGGATGACCAGCACGGCATCCACATTTTCGTCATCCAGGACCGAGTGGATCCCCTCTGCATGAGTGAGCCGGTTCCCGGATCCCAGGGCAGCCCAGAGATCAAGTGGATTCATGGGCGGCTGCCACTCCGGTATAAACTTATTAATGCGCTCCCGGGTCCCGGGGCTGAATTCAGACAGCACAAAACCGCGCGTTTCCAACTCATCCGAGGCCATCACACCATTGGCGCCACTGAAGGTCACGATGCCGACCCGATTTCCCTGTGGCAGCGGCTGGTATTGAAATGCCTTCATATACTCTAAAAATTCCTCGAGATCATATGCACGCGTAATTCCGTACTGTCGGTAGGCATAATCAACGATGGCATCATCCAGGGCCAGGGAACCGGTATGCGAGGCAGAGGCTTTGGCGCCTGATTTTGTCCGGCCCGGTTTTAACACCAGAATTGGCATATCCGCTTTGGCCTTGTTGGCAATGGAGAAAAAGCGGCGGGGATCTTGCATGCCTTCCAGATGCATCGCCATCATGCTGCTGCCCGGATCTTTCCAGGCCCACTCCAGATAATCACTTTCGTCCAGATCGATCTTGTTTCCAAATATGACGCTTTTGCCGACGCCAATGCGCTGAACCGTGCGTGCCATCACCTGGTCGGCCACCGCACCGGCAAAAATCCCGGATTGGCCTCCCAGTGCTATGGAACCATCTTCCCAGTTTTCGAACAGAATGAAGCTGGCCACCAGTTTCTGGTCCATGTTGATGAATCCAATAGAGTTGGGGCCCAGACAACGAACGCCGGTCTTTCGGATAAGCTCGGCCAGTTTCTGCTGCTCTTTTTTACCTTCTTTTCCGACCTCGGCAAAGCCGGCTGCTATGATGACCGCTGCTTTGACGCCTTTCTTAAAGCAATCCTCAAACAGGGTCGGTATGAACTTGCCCGGCAAAAGAAAGAAGACCAGGTCGATATCACCCGGCACATCGAGTATCTTGGGGTAGGCCTTGAGACCGATGATCTCGTCGGCATTGGGGTTGATGGGGTACACCTTGCCTGGAAAACCGTTGACCACTATGTTTTTCAGCAAAACGTGGCCGGTCTTCGTTGGATTGGTTGATGCGCCGATGACCGCCACGGACCTGGGCTCGAGGACGGCCCTGATGTCATTCAGGGCTGCACTTTTAGCGGGTTCTTTTTTAGGGTCCCTTTCTTTTTGTTTGAGGGTAATCAATGCATCCAGGGCCAGAATCCGATCTCCGTTGACAACAAGGGGGTTGATGTCCAGTTCTTCGATGTCCGTGTGAAACTTGACCGCCAGTTCCGAAAGCCGCGCAATAGTTTTGGCCAGCGCAGCTCTATCGGCGCCCGGCCGGCCGCGGTAACCATCGAGCATTTTTGACCCTCTAATCTCGTCCAGCATATCGGCCGCACCGTTTTCATCAATCGGTGCCAGGCGCAACGTGATATCTTTCAGCAGTTCGACGAATACGCCACCGAGACCAAAGGCCAGCACCGGGCCGAAAGGCGGCCGGTTGGCAACGCCTAAAATCGTCTCCATACCGCCTGCTACCATTTCCTGAACGAGAATGCCGTGGATTTTCGCTTTGGGATGCTTGGCGGTGATGGCAGTTATGATTTCCTGGTACGCCTGGCGAACGGCCTCATCGTCAGCCAGCCCTATCTTTACGCCACCGGCATCGGTCTTGTGCAAAATATCCGGCGATGAAATCTTCAATACGACCGGGTATCCGAGTTTTTGTGCGCTTGATATGGCCGCTTGCTCACTGGTGGCCAATTCCTCACGCGTAACGGCAATCCCCGCGGCAGCCAAAACTTTTTTGGCTTCAAATTCGGTAAGTTTGGTCCTCCCATCCCTTCGGACGTCTTGCAAGATCTGTCCAATCTCCGCCATTATTTTACCTCCTAATTTTTTCTACTTCCTGTTTTGTCTGCGAAAATACCTAATCCGGATAAGCCGAAAGAAATTGCCAGAAAGGCACCAAGACCCAAAGTCCGCCTTCGGCGGATTAATATTCATCTTTGCGTCTTTGTGACTTGGTGGCGAAAATTGTTTTACATAACATGCACCGAATTCACAATTAAGCGCCTATCATAACGCATACGGGATGAAAATTTAGCCACTCGCCTGGAACTCAGTACGAAATCATAAGCCATGGCGAGTGGCTAATTGAATTCACAAATCCGTTTTTGAACAACCTCGTCTTACTTGGCTACAAATTTCCCACTTTCGACGGCCAGTGTTCTGACGCCTCCGACGCCGTCACCATTTTTGTCCATGGTGGTCACGCCGGAGATGCCATTAAAATTAGTCAGTTTTTCCCAGCCCCGGCGGATTTTATCGCGATCCTTGGCAAGGTCGCCGGGTTTATTGGTAACCCCTTCTTCTTCCATGACCTTCTTGATGATATAAATATTGTCATATGAGCGGGGTCCGCCGTAAGGTGGCGCTTTGCCGCCCCGCGAACGCGCTTTGAATTTCTCAAGATACTTGACCATTCTGGGGTCGGGGTTGCCGCCGACCCAGGCAGCCGTTGAACCATAATAGCCTTCTACAGATTCTCCGCCAATTTCGATCAGTCCGGGAGTGGTGTTGCAGGCGCCGCCCAGCATGGGTGCTTTGAGGCCCTGTTTTTTGGCTTCGATTGCAATTTTGGCGCCGGCTTCGTAGCAGGAGCCAACCGCAATACCATCCGGGTTCAGCGCTTTGATCTCGGTCATAAAGGGCGCAAAATCAACAGTTTGAGTCTGGAATGCAAACATTTTTTTAAGCTCAATGCCGTGTTTTTTGAACAGAACCGGCATGATTTTTTTGCCTTCGACCGTAGAAACGGCATCTTCCGAGTTGTAAAGGATAACTGCCGATTTGATACCATATTTTTCTTTCCATTTCGTCACAGCCGGGTCAAGCTGCTTATCGCTGGTCAAGGTGTTTCTGAATGCCCAGGGACTCAGGGCAGACAATCCCGGTTTGGCTGAGCAAAAGGAAATCATAGGCATATTCAATCGGTTAAGCTTCGGGAAGATAACCTCACAGACCGAACTCTGGCAGGGCCCATTGACTACAAGAACCTTATCCTGTTTGGCTAGTTTTTCGACCACCGGGATGGCAGGTGGTGCTTTACAGCCAACGTCGTACCACACCATCTCGATTGGAACACCGCCGATTCCGCCGGCGGCGTTGATTTCTTCTACCGCAATTTCGGCTGAAATTTTTGCGGCCGTGCCCCATTCGGCGCAAACCCCTGAAACTGAATAAATACCGCCGATTTTGACTGTATCGCCGGAAAGCTTTCCGGCCTCAGCGGACGGAACAAGGGCCGGGCTTACGACCAGAAAAAACGCGGTTATTACAATTGAAAATTTTTTTTTCTTTTTTATCATGGTATCCTCCTTTCAAGTTGAAGTCATCCTACCCAGACGAGACAGGTTCTGCACATCATTTAGTTCTATCACCTCCTTTTTTACGCCACGTGAGTTTCTGTAAATCTGCGGTCACTAGAAAAATTTTTATTTCATTTCACATCGGCCGTACTAAACTCGAACGCTTCTGCCAGCTTTTCCCAGGTACGCTTTTTGAACCTCT
>Ga0255055_10002740_pt1 | contig 12183 bp, 12 predicted proteins | sample JV7_2_27_MG_FD_188633 | JGI IMG/M metagenome (GOLD analysis project Ga0255055, IMG submission 188633) | Seawater microbial communities from Jervis Inlet, British Columbia, Canada - JV7_2_27 | ecosystem: Environmental > Aquatic > Marine > Inlet | place: Canada: British Columbia | collected...
CCGTCCAGGTCCTCAATTCCACGAAGTCGGAGTCTCCATAACACCGGAGTATACAAAACGGCTACTAATCACGGACGCCCCCAGTGTGAGATGCTCTCACAGTGCCGCTACAAGGAACCGGCAGCGGTTGCGGTAGTGTGGTAACCGTCGAACGATATCGAAACCACGCTGCCGTTGCTCTAGTCATGAACGTGCGTCGGCCGACTGCTATATGTCATGCTGATCTGGCCACGTTCGATTCTTCTCCTGTAGCCAAGCTCTTCATGCATTCTGATCCCCAAACTGTTCTCTGCATCACGGGCAAGAAAACTCCGGGCAGCACCTTCAGATGCCCCCCTTCAAGAGCCATGACCATCAGAGCGAGACCAATCTTCCCCGAGCGGTACAATGGATCCACCGTCTATTCGCGTAACCACATGGTGGGGCCCTCAGCATAGTCGAAGCCGTAGATGCTCACGCAGCATAGCCCGACTGTCGTACTACCCATCAAAGAGACATACGCCATCGAGTGTTCTCTTTCGCTCCATTCTCTGATCCAATCCGAGGTCTCGCCGAGATATCATCTCGATAACCCTCTGCACGCCTGCGTTATCTCAGCCGCTCTGGCATATTCGTCTTTGGTGGCACGCCGAGCAACCAGGCCTTTGGGCACGTCTATTCCGATGGCATCGATCGGAGTCTTCCAATAGTCAGCCCATTCTCTTAAGGTGGAGAACCCTATCTGTTCAAACGCCTCGACGCATGCCTCCGGGACAGACTCTATCTCGGTAGCTTCCTTGCTGATGCCAGTCTTGGCGAGGACCCTGACAGTACTTATCAGATCATGAACACCTTTTACGGCCCGGTGCACCAGCATCCTCTCGTTGCATCCGGACTGGATGATCAGAGCGGTATCATCATCTCTCACAATGCTGAAAGATCCCGGTGCCTTGGCATCAAGGTAGTTCATAGAACTGAGCTTGAAGCGCATGGACTTCTGGATGAGATGCGATGCTTCTCCTTGTGTCATTGGATCAGCCAGTCGTGATCGTGCTGCTCCGCAGGCACATTCCTATTCAACGATACCGCACACGGAGAACCCAGCCCTACTGGGATTCAAATCTTCCGATCTTGAGTATCCGGGCTATATTGGCATCAGGTGATATGCTCGGTCTCAGGACAGGCCTGGCGCTGGTCATTACCGTTGTCACGCCCGGCCCGTGACCCGAGTATCTACAGTCGCTGTGGATGACCACTCCTACAGTGACAGCGCCTTTTCTGTAGCATCTTCCGTATACGTTGTCATGATCCTCAATCAAAACCAGGTCGCCGAAGCGGAGCTTGTCCAGCCCGTTCTTCCTCAGGGCCTCCTCATCGGCAGTCATGATGTCGTAATCGCCCGTGCCTATGCTTGTCGAGCCCACACCCGAGCCCATCAGGAACGAGGGGACAACAGCAACGACCGGTACGTGCAACTCTCCGCTCTCCTCAATGATACCAATTCCCTCGAGGAGATTCGGATCGAGGTTGTAGACGCGAACGTCGGGATAGTCCAGTAGCTTCAGTCCCTGACCAATACCCTTGATCAGAAACTTGTCATCGTGCGTAAGCTGTTCTAAGATGTCCTGGCCGAAGTCAATGAGTACATGCTCCGCCCCCCCGTGATGGCCGGTAACCACACCCGTCTTCCCCTTGGCATCGCCTGTCACAACTCTGGCTTCGTTCCCTATGCAGGCATAGAAGTTGTAGCCCAGATTGGGAGAAGAGGATCTCTCCTTATCATCAAGAATGCTCGAGACCCCCGGCTCGACATGGTCTACTTCCCAGCCCAACGCCGGATCTCCTACTCGTACGTTGTAGGTGATCCCACCTGTACCGGGAAGCATAAAGGGTTCTCCATTATGTGAGACCCCATGTCTTCCCGAGTGCCCGGGTCTGGAGACCGTGCCCTGCACCGACATCATAACCAGTCTATCCTTGTTCGTTCTCATAATCGTCACCTCGCTCCACATCTTAGCACAGCGAAGGAGGTCTTGCGTATATCTGAACCCCAGGACCGTCGCACCTCTAAGGCATACTGCGAACCGGGTATAACATCGCGGAACATGGCGCAGAGATGGATTCGGGAAGCGAACGCAGCTATAATTGGCAGGATAGTATGAAAGCGTTGGTGCAACGGGTTTCCAGGGCCTCAGTGAGCATCAATGATCAAGTTGTGGGGGAGATCGACCGTGGACTAGTAGTCTTCCTCGGTGTCGCAAAAGATGACTCTCAGGATGACGCCCGTTATCTGGCCAACAAAGTAGCTAACCTGCGTATTCTTGCCGACGAGGCGAGCCATTTCGCCCTGTCAGCGCTGGAGATAAGGGGAGAGATTCTGGTGATTAGCCAGTTTACTCTTCTCGCCGATACGCGCAAGGGAAGACGACCCAGTTTCACTGAGGCGGCTCCGCCCGATATAGCGGAAGAACTGTATCAGTCTTTTGTTGAGGAAGTTCGCTCCACAGGGCTCAAGGTAGAAACCGGCGTCTTTCAGGAGCATATGTTGGTGGAGATCCATAATGACGGCCCGGTGACAATATGGCTGGAAAGCAGGATGCGAAACCAATCGCATTAGCAACTTGTTGCAGCAATTCTGCTGAACTGTTATAGTATTCGGTGGTAATGGGCTGCCACGAAATCCTTCAGAAGAACGGGCATCGCCTAACGCTGCAGCGCATGCTGGTTATCGAGGCACTTCACGACGCCGAGACCCACATCAGCGCCGAAGAAATCTACGAGCAATTACATAGTCGTCATCCCTATGCCAACATATCCACTGTCTACCGCACCCTGGGATTGCTGAAGACACTGAATCTGGTTACTGAAACCGACTTCGGCGAAGGGTGCGTTCGCTATCATGTGGCTGAGAAAGGACATCACCACCATCTCATTTGCCATAGCTGTGGAAAGACAGTGGACCTGGAGGAGTCTGCACTGCATCCGTTGAAGGATGCTCTGCTTCGTGAATATGGCTTCGATGCCGACCTGAAACACCTGGCGATTTCTGGGGAATGCAGCGCGTGTCGCAAGAAGAGGAGGGGCCCAGCCGACCGCTGTGAATAGAAGCACTGGCTTGACGGGGAACGTCTTTGCCTCATAGATACACCTCGCTGCAATTACGCGGAGTATCAAAGGGAGGAATCATGAGAAAGAAGATTCTATTAGGCTTATTGGCAGCAGTGGTCCTGGGAGTTGTGGTCACGCTCCTGATTCGTGCCCAACCTTCAGTTGATATTGTGGCCGGGAGCTCGTATATCACCAACATTATCGAAGATGTATCCGATGGCAAGCTGGAGACTCGCACCTTCGCAGCGCCCGCTATGTGCCCGAGCCAGTCCGATGTGAAACCGAGCGATATCAAGGCGCTGGCCGGCAGCAAGGCCCTTCTTATTCACAACTACCAGCAGAGTTTCCAGAATATCGCTCGACTGATCGAAGCTGCAGATAACCCCGGCCTCATTGTTTGGGTTGCCGATATCGCGGGCAACTGGATGACACCGCCGGTCCAGGCTCAGGCAGTAGACACGATTGCTCAAGCCTTAGGCGAGATAGACCCGGAAAACGCGGCCCATTATGCGGAGAGGGCCGCAGAGAGGGTGCAGGTTATCCTGGCTAAAGGCGATGAGGTGAAGAGCAGACTGCTGCAGGCGGGGGTGGACGGAGTGAAGGTGATCTGTGCCGATATGCAGGCAGGCTTCGTCATGTGGACCGGGTTTGACGTTGTTGCCACCTATGGCAGACCCGAAGACCTGAGCCCCCAGGAAATGGCACAATCGGTAGATACAGCCAGGGAGGCTGGCGTAGCCCTGGTCATTGACAATCTCCAGAGCGGTGCAACAGAAAACAGCGAAACACTGGCAAGCGATATTGAGGCTATCCAGGTAACTATATCCAACTTCCCGGGTGGCTTTGCAGACACCGAAAGCTGGGAGAAGGCGCTGGACAAGAACGTTGACTTATTGCTGGAAGCTCTGGCTGAGTGGAGTGAGCAGTATGGATAACACAGTGATCAAGATTCAGGATGCTGTGGTTTCCTACAGGGAAGATGTGGCGTTACAGGGTGTGTCTCTGGAGGTGAAGAAGGGAGAGTTTATCGGCATTATCGGACCTAATGGTGCCGGCAAGACCACATTACTGACAGTGATCAATGGCCTGGGCAAACTGGTTCATGGAGAGGCGTGGGTGTTGGGGGCACGGCTAAATGGGAATAACGGCACTGACTTACGGAAGTGCATAGGCTATGTGTCTCAGGTGCAGAATATAGACCCCAGGTTGCCCATCAATGTTAGAGAGACGGTGATGGTGGGATGCTATGGTCGCCTGGGGCTATTCCACCGACCGACACGGGCTCACTGGGAAAGAGTAGATGACGTGCTGGCAATGGTCGGCATGGGGCATCTGTCCCGGCGCCCGATAGGGCATCTATCGGGAGGCGAATACCAGAAGGCAGCCATGGCCCGCGCTCTGGTTCAGCAACCTGAGATACTGCTTCTCGACGAGCCGACAGCTTCGATGGACCCGCAAGCTCAGCAGGAGATAATGAGCCTTATACAGCTTATCCACAGGAATTACGGCATGACCGCTTTGCTTGTTACTCATGACCTCAGGCAACTGCCATCTGTTTGCCAACGCGTGATCCTGATGAAAGAAGGAAGGATATGGAAGCAGGGAAGCCCGGAGTCGATGCTCCGAGAAGATCTACTCAATGAACTATACGAGGCTCCGAACCCGGAATCTGTTGAGACTACATCGCTCTGCTGATAGATGATATGAGTGTTGTGGATACATCTATTCTGCAATACCAGTTCATGCAGAACGCCGTGCTTGCAGGGTTGCTGGGCGGCATAACCTGTGCTGTGATAGGCGTCTTCGTGGTGACCATGCACCTATCGTTTATAGGAGTGTGTATCGCCCACGCCGCCTTTGCCGGCGCTCTGCTCGGCCTCTGGCTCGGATTCGAGCCGTTAATTGGAGCGTTGCTCTTCAGCCTGGCTGCAGCGGCCATTGTCGGCCCCATGGCCGACCGCGGCGAACTGAACCCAGACACGTCCATCGGAATCGTGTTCTCTCTTATGCTGGGACTGGCTTTCTTGTTCATGGGCCTTATGCCCGGAGCGAGGGCCGAAGCACTCAGCCTGTTCTGGGGGAGCATCTTGACTGTCACACGGCAGAACCTCATCTTTCTGGCCGCGACGACAGCGGTGATACTAGGGCTAGTGGTGGCTTTCTACAAGGACATCCAGGCAGTGCTCTGCCATCGCGACGTGGCCATTGCGGTGGGCATACCGGCAACCGTCGTCTTCTACGGTCTGCTCTTCTCCGCAGGAGTGACCATAACGGCCTCGCTGCAGAGCATAGGAGGCCTGCTCATCTACAGTCTCATCCTGAATCCCGCCGCAGCTGCCTACCAGCTCACGTACAGCCTTAAGCGGATGCTCCTGATCGCCGCCGCCTTCGGCGTCGTCTCTTGCTGGGCAGGACTCGCGGTCTCTTACGCTCTCGATACCCCGTCTGGGGCCTCGATCGTGATAACCTCTTCTGTTATCTTCGGGCTGGCAACGTTGTTCTCTCCCAAGAGAAAAGTCAAGCAGTGGAGGCAGGTCCAGACATCAGGCTAGCTATGGAACTGCGAGAATACTTCGACGAACTCGCTCCGACCTGGGATGAGCTTGTCACCGAAGAGAGCCGGGGCCGCATCGCCGGTATCGTCAGGCAACTCGACATCGGACCGGGATGTAGTGTGCTTGATGTCGGCAGCGGCACCGGCGTTCTCCTGTCATTCTTGATCGCGGAAATGGGGAGTCAGGGAAGGATCATCGCGACGGATATCTCAGGGCGGATGCTTGCGCAAGCGAAGTGCAAGAACTCAGGCTCGATAGTCGACTTCGCTCAGGCCGATGCCATGGCCATTCCCCTGGCTGATCGTTCTGTAGATATGGTCATATGCAACAGCGTCTTTCCTCACTTCTCCGACAAGGTCAGGGCACTAGAGGAGATGGCCAGGGTCCTGAAGAACAGCGGATCGCTGGTCATATGCCACACCATGAGCCGTGCCATGATCAACGAGCTTCATCAATCCATCGGTGGCATGGTGGGGGATCACCTCTTGCCGGCGGAGCCTCAACTAAGAGAACAGGCGAGGCAGGCCGGGCTCACCATAAACCGCTACGAAGACCGTGCAGAACGATACCTGGTCATCGCTGAGAAGAGCCGTCGCTGATCCGGGGCGACGTGTCGACCTAAGCTTCGTTGGTGATCGGAACCTCAAGCTCAAGACTGATGTCCAGAGCTACAACCGAGTGGGTTAGGGCACCGATCGAGATCATGTCAACGCCCGTCTCAGCTACAGCGCGGACATTGTCAAGGGTGATGCCACCCGATGCTTCAAGAAGGACGCGACCATGAACGGCCCTCACCGCCTCACGCATATCGTCGAGCTTCATGTTATCAAGCATCACACTGTCCGCCCCGGCATCGGCGGCATCCACAGCCTCGGCGACATTCGTGACCTCGACTTCGACCGGCATCTGTCGTGCCCGCTGACTGCTTCGTCGCTCCGCTCCTCGCAATGACTCAGGGGGAAACTCCGATAAGGACGGGGCGTCTTGCCTCGCCCTGGCGATGATCTCCTTCATAGTATAGCCCCTGGCACGAAGGGCCCCCAAATGGTTGTCCTTGATCAGTATGCCATCGCTTAGAGCGTCACGGTGATTGTGTCCACCTCCTACCCTGACGGCATACTTCTCCAGCGCCCTCAGACCCGGCGTCGTCTTTCGAGTGTCCATGATGCGCACAGGCATCCCGTGCACGCATTCGACGTAGCGGCCTGTCTCCGTGGCTATACCGCTCAGACGCTGAAGGAAGTTCAGGGCTACCCTCTCACCCTTGAGAATGCCGGCGATGCTGCCCGTCAGCCTGGCTGCTATGTCGCCTGGTCCGACTCTTGCCCCATCCTCAATCAGGATCTCCACCTTCAGCTTCGGATCGGCGCGAAGGAAGACCTCCTGGGCCAGGCCTGTGCCGGCCAGAATACCCTCTCCCTTGACTACGATGAGGCCGGTCCCGCTCCAGCCGACGGATATCAACGACTCAGTCGTGACATCGCCTTCGCCGATGTCCTCGGCCAGGGCACGCTCGATTACATCCTTGTTCACAGCCCTATCCTGCGACATTCTTCCTGAAGACGATGTGTCGCTGCCATTCCGGAAGAGTGTGCGGGAAATCAGTACGAAAGTGGGCGCCCCGGCTCTCCTTGCGGATCAAGGCGGCCTCAGTCACAAGCCTGGCGCACAATACCAGGTTGCTCAGTTCATAAGAGGGACGGTCGCCTGGTTCGGACAACCCCTTCTCCCACGCGGCCAGAGTCCGGGCCGCATCCTCGAGGTCATTGCCAGAGCGGATGATGCCCACCTTGTCCCACATCAGTGACTGAAGGCTGGGCAGGTTTAGAGACGAGGGAGTGGCAAACGGCTCATGGTCGGGCAGACAATGAGCGTCGTCGACAGGAGAGGGCACCATTCTCTCTTCGCAGGCTGACCTCTCGGTCGCCTGCACTACCCTCTTGCCGAAGACAACCGACTCCAGCAGCGAATTGGATGCCAGCCTATTGGCACCGTGCACCCCTGTGCAGGCCGTCTCCCCGGCGACAAACAACCCCCGGATGTTCGTCTCTCCCCAGTTATTGACCCTGACTCCTCCCATCAGATAGTGTGCAGCCGGTGCCACGGGAATAAGCCCTCTGGTGATGTCCAGACCGTGTTCCCTGCAGAAGCGATATATCTGCGGGAAGCGCGTCGTGACCAGTCGGGGCGACAGGTGGGTGACATCGAGAAACACCCTGTCGCTGTTGGTCTTCTGCATCTCGTAGACTATGCTGCGGGCTACTACGTCTCTCGGTGCCATCTCGGCCGCGGCAACGTAGTCAGGCATGAAGCGACGGCCCTCAACGTTTCTCAGTATGCCCCCCTCTCCTCTAACCGCCTCGGAGATAAGGAAGGGAGCCACCCCCGGCAGGCGAAGAACCGTGGGATGAAACTGGAAGAACTCGGTATCGCTTATCTCGGCGCCAGCCTGAAAGGCCAGAGCTATCCCATCCCCGGTGACCACATCGGAGTTGGTGGTGTACTTGAACAGGCGTCCGGCGCCGCCCGCAGCCAGGATGAGGGAGCGACAACCATACTCCTCGACAGAGCCTGTTCGGCAATCGAGAGACCTGATACCCTCAACCTTGCCGTTCCTAACCATGATGTCGCTGGCCAGACAGTTCTCCAGAACCCTAATGGATGTCGACCGCACACAGTGACTCAATGTGACCTCGATATGCTTCCCGGTGGCATCACCACCGGCATGCATGATACGCGAAACGCTGTGAGCTGCCTCGCGTGTCAGAGTTATCTCTCCGTCCATAGTGTCGAAGGGCACGCCGTAAGTGATCAGATCGGCAATGCAGTCCGCAGCTTCATCCGTTAGTATCCGCACTGCCCCGGCATCAGAGAGCCCATCACCGGCAGCCATGGTGTCTCTGAAATGGAGTTTCGGCGAATCGTCCTTACCCATGGCAACAGCGATGCCTCCCTGGGCATACCGGGTGTTGCAGTCATCTATGCTGCCCTTGGTCAGGACAAGCACACTGCCCCTCTCTACGGCAAGCAGTGCGATATAGAGTCCGGCAATGCCGCTACCGATGATGACGTAATCGCAGTAGTTCCGCTTCATCTCTCAGCAAGATCCCGGGGTTCCCTCGTTCCTCGCTCCCGGAGTTTGTATCTCTGAACTTTCTCTGTCCCCGGAGTCCTGGGCAGCTCGTCCATGAACTCAACAAATCGCGGCACAGCAAACTTCGGAAGGTGTTTCTGGCAGTAAGCCACAAGATCCTCAGGTTCCAGCGTCTCCCCTTCCTTAAGCACAACGGAGGCCTTCACGTCTTGTTCACCAACTTCAGACTGCACTCCGCAGATTGCAGCATCCTTCACGCGAGGATGTGCCCTTAACACATCCTCCGTGTGATCAATGGGAACAAACTCCCCCGCCCTCCTTATGCTCTCCGACCTCCTCTCCTTGAAGACCAGTCCTCCTTGCTTCATGTACCCCAGGTCACCAGTGTGGAACCATAGATTACGCCAAGACTCAAGAGTCTTATCCTCCTGTCTGTAGTAGCCCTTGAAGATGATGTCCGGACTCTTCGGCCTGCACACGATCTCACCCACTTCGCCCTCCGGAAGCTCCTTATCATCATCGTCAAAGATCCTGACCTCGAAATCGTCTCCCGGAGGCCCGCATAGATCGTCAGGGCTACCCTTTCCTAACTGCAGGATGCAGGGAAACCCAACCTCGGTCATACCGAAGGTGTTGTAGCACTTGCTTACCCCAAACCTGTCTCGAACCACTTCAAAGCAACGAGGAAGCACAGCGTTGGCCTTCTCGATTGGGTTCTCTCGATCATCAGGCCTCTCAGGCATGCCCAACAACATGTCGTAGATAGCGAAATGACCAGCAAACACATTGAAACCGGTCTCCCTTGCCTCGTCCCAGAAACGACCGGAGCTGAATCTTCTTCCCAGGACAAAGCTGGCGTCCGATGCGATGGAGGTCATGAAGCCGGTGACCCGAACCACATGATAGAGGGGCAGAGGACAGAAGACCCGATCGTCCCGTGATGTCTGCATGGCGTCAGCCCATTTCCTGGCGTGATGAATGTAGTATGTGTGAGGCAGCATGGCCGCCTTAGGCAACCCTGTGGTCCCGCTCGTAAAGATGAAGGTCGCGACATCGCCCCCTTTCATATCGACTGCGGGAGGGTCATCAGCGCTCGCTGCATTCACCAGACGAGAGAAGCAGAACACGCCTTCATCCAGCCCGCTCGCATCGGTCTCAGAGTACACTATCATCTTGCCAACTGACTCTAGGTCACCGCGAACCTCATCGTAGATACGCTGGTCGATCACCATCGCGTCCAGTTCACAGTGGCTCACTATGTCTCCAAGGAGCTTGCCCTTGAACTGCGGGTTGATGGGAACATCGATCGCTCCCAGTTTCATCGCACCCAACCAGGTGTGCAGATGTTCAGGGATATTGGGAAGCATGATGCCGACCTTGTGGCCCATCCCGATACCGAGTCCCGACAAAGCATTGGCCACCCTGTTCACGTTTCCATCGAACTCACCGTACGTGTACTCCTTGCCTTCGAAGACAAGAAGAACACGGTCATGGTTCTTCCTCACCTTGTCCTCGATCCAGGTTCTCAGGTTCATGTACAACCTCCCTATGTGTGTAGCTAATCTCGGGGAAAACAACAGAGGGGGCCGATCAGCCCTCTACGCCGCTTCAGATCTTCGCTCATCCCGCGATAATCCGCCTGTCAGCGATTGGACACTGAAGTTGATGATAAGTTGTCCTTGATGGTTTGTCAACAGATTGTCCCGCCACGACTGCCTACGCAGACTTATCCAGATCGATCCGAAGGGCCATGCCCTGTTCGTAGACTACGGCTCGCTCAAAACCCATACCGAAGTATAGTTTTTGGGCGGCAACGTTGTATCTGCTTACACCGATTTCGACTCTTCTTGCCCCGTTCTCCATCAGGATTTCCAGGCCCTTGCTCAGCATGATCTTGCCGAACCCCCGGTTCTGGTATCTCTTGTCCACCAGGAGTATGTCGACGTTGTAATAAGCTCTCTTCTCATCGATAGCCAGCACCAGTAGGCCCACAACACGCTTGCCTTCCAGAAGCACATAGGGCCTCCGCACCCTTCGCTTGGCAAGCGCGTAGCACAGGGAGGTCTTGGCATCAAGAACGAATGACCGCTGGGTCTCGCCAACGGCTAGGCTCATCGCATCCCAGGAGTTCTGCTCGGAGTAAGGTCTGAGACTGGTGAACCTCGGATATGTTGTTTCCTCTTCGATCGCCCTGCGCATATCCTTGCGGAACCAGCTCCACTCATCGTTGATTCTTCGCTGGGTCTGAATCTCGTTGCCCATGTGGATGTACGCCAGCTTAGTGTCCTGGTCGAAGTACAGGTTGAACTCGTAACCGAGTATTCCTCCCTCGGCACAGGCAATGCCGTTTGCGTTCTCAGCAACGATCCCCACCCCCTCCCTGTCATACGCCAAAGCTGCCTTCCATACTCTTCCGGACAGCAATCTTCGATTCACGATGCCCTTCATCAGAATCACAAGGTCATCTACCGTTGTCCTGAGGGCGTGGTCCATCTCCTCCGCAACGGGCAGGCGTACCAGAACAGTCTCTTTTATGCATCCGTAGGAGACGGTCGTAGCATCACATCCAGGAACGGTCGCAGTCATTCCCAGTGGCTCGAATATATGTCTGCGCTGATAGTCGATCAGACTCATACCGCTGGCACGTTCTATTATCTCCTGCAGGAACACGACATTGGAGGCACTCCAGTCATTGGTACGACTACCTGGCTCGAACTCGAGGGGAGCATCGCCTATGATGGCGAGCACATCATCGAAGGTAATCGGCGATTCGTACGCATGACTCTCGCTCCGAAACCGGTCTTCGTCGCTGAGAGCCTGATGCTGCTCCGACCGGGATAGTTCGAGCATCTTGTCGCGGTAGAAGTAATCCCGGATGCCGCTGGTGCGATACAGCAGATGTCTGATAGTGATCTTCGATGCGTGCCGGTACTCGGGAATGTACCGGTCCAGGGTGTCCCGGAGCGAGACCTTTCTTCGGTCGATCAGCTGCATCATGCATAGTCCGAGCAGCAGCGGTGACTTGGAGGAGATCAGATAGGTGGAATCGGGCGATGTCCTGATATTGCTATCACGATCAGCGTAGCCGTACATCCGTCTATGTGCTACCTTATCATCGGCAATGACGACCACCGCGCCCGATGTGTCCCACCTTTCCGCGACCTCGTCTATGCGTTGCGAGAGCCTCTCAAAATCAGGGGTCTTGTGTCTCATATCAGAACCTCACAACAATCAGCGATGTGCCACAAACCACGGAGACTGAGCTTCACCGAACAGCAAAGGTCACCCTCGATCATCTTCATGAGCTTCCAACCAGCCCAGAGCGATCACGTCGGGGAGGCACGACGAGCCTGATGAAGAACGCTGAAAGAATGCAGAAAACGCCGAGGTAGATAAACACGGGCAGGAAGTTACCCTCCGTCACATCCAGGATGAAGCCACTCAGAG
>Ga0255055_10002741_pt1 | contig 12182 bp, 10 predicted proteins | sample JV7_2_27_MG_FD_188633 | JGI IMG/M metagenome (GOLD analysis project Ga0255055, IMG submission 188633) | Seawater microbial communities from Jervis Inlet, British Columbia, Canada - JV7_2_27 | ecosystem: Environmental > Aquatic > Marine > Inlet | place: Canada: British Columbia | collected...
TCCACGCTGGAACCGGACCAACGATGCGATCCTAGTACCGGGCATCGCTGAAAACAAAACCCGGCAGATGTTCGTGATTCGCTTGATTACTACTGGAGAAACCCCATAAGCGATGGGCATGAGATCTGGACGGCCAGGGTAAATATTTACAAATCGAACGGTATAAAAATTTCGGCAAACCCTTCCAGCTGTTTAATTGTAAATGTAGTTTTACCTTGCTCCACAATCCCAACTATTGCATATTCTTCTTTGCCTGGCTGGTACACCTTTCCCTTTACCGGAAGTTGTTTTGCAATGCTTACTGAAATATCTGATAAGGGGATTATTTGATCCAATGGAGTTTTTCCAGTGCCGTTAACAAACTGAATTAAATTTCCATTTTCGATTTCATGCATGGTGATTTCAACTGTCGAGGGCGCATTTGTTTTTAACAAAGGAGGATTTGAACCTTCATGGAATATCATTTTATACAACAATTCAGTATAATCCGGATGATCGTAACGGTACATCATCTCACCCAATCCATTACCAAAATAAACCAGATCTCCTACTCCTATTCGCTTGGACCAGAGAACTGCATTATCTCCTTTTTCAACTTTACCAATATCTTCAGGTGTTGCGCGGTAAACATTTTTAAGGGAGGCATTCAACCACACCTTATATTCATTCGATGGTTCAGTCAACCTGTAATTTGGAGAAGACTCATTGGGAGTTAATCCAAGTGGTGCCTGAATAAAATTATGGCCAGAAACAAAATCTGTCGATGGGAGAGCGTAGTTACCTATTCCATTTATTGTTGTCCAGTTAATCCCGGTAAGCCGATGAAACATATCCGGAATTACAAGAAATTCGGTTCCAGCATAGGAGTTGTCCAACATCACCAACCGTCCCCCATTTTCGATAAATTGATAAATTTTTTCAATTTGTTGGTTATTAAAATAAACCATTGAAGGAATAACTATCACATTGTATTTCTCCAATTCATACTCCATTAAAATATGATCGTACAAAACATCGAACTGTATGTGCTTGCAAGCCATTGCCCTGTATAATCCAAGGAATTCATCTCTTAGTCCTATATTCACTTCTTCACTGGTTATCATAACATCTTCAATTCCCATTTTAGGATAGACCAGGGCTACCTGGTTGATCTTCTTAGGGTTAACGGCATACACTTCTCTTTCTTTCATGAATGTATAAATGGACGACACCAGTTCTTTTGAGCGGGTATCCTGCACATTTTGTAAAATTCCATATGTTGGAATTTTCAGGCCTGCGTTGTGTGCAATCGCTTGATAGCAATAAAACTTAAATTCTTCAACTGGTTTTTGAAAGTCAGAATAGTCTAGGCCGGCGGACTGTACCTTCATATTAATTATGGGGAAAAAATCAGGCATTGTTGCATGAGCCAGATCAGCCGATAGACCTATCCAATAGCGAAAGCGGTATAAGTCAATTTTCATACGGCCTGTTGTGAGTAGAAGATTTGTAAAGGCATCTGATAAGCGATAGTTGTCAAAACCTTTGCGATATGCCCATCCAGGCGATTCTGCTCCTGCTATTTCCGCCATTAACAGAATGTTCTCATTTTTATCATGAAGGATTTTTCTATATTCAAGTATCATTTCTTCGACAACATTTTGCCTCCATGAGTTAAACTCGCGTGCCATTTCAGAATTAGGGGTATCCTCTCCCTGTAATAATGATCCATATTTTTCCATCGAAACTTTATCATAACTTATTCCATCAAAACCACTGGCATTAAGATGAATACCGGAAATCTCATAATTTTCAATCAGTTCATGTAGAACTTTTTGTGCAAAATCTTCGTTTTGATAACCTCCTGTCGGGGTTGTGGAAAAACGGGATTCGGAGCCTCTGTGTGATTTATATGAACCATCTTTATTCAAATGGAACCATCCCGGATGGAGTTCTGATAATTCTGAGGATGCACCTGCAAAATCAAAACGGGCAATAATTTTCAGATTCCTCTTCTTCGCTTCTTCGCAAATCTCTCCAAAAAGATCACGGCTACCTATAAATGGATTTGGTTTATGATATTCAATTTTTGATGGATAGAAAGAGTAAATCCCTCCTGCATTAACGACAATGGCTTCAGCATTGACAGCTACACAATTTTCAACAAATCTGGCAACATCAAAACCAGTCACCTCCCAGTTTTTCATATTGGGATGGTAAATCCGGAGCAATTTATTCGAGTACCACAGATTGTCAGACTTTTGCTGGCCATATAAATTGAGCATGAAGAAGGAAAGTATCAGAAACAGAACCGATTGAATTGATACCGAGCTTGAAATATGTGAATTAAATCTTGGCATATTTTTAGTTTTTGAAGCTTCAATCTCGAAATTAGATGAAATTTATTCGAAAACAAAACATGCTCCAATCTAAGCACAATATTGCTATATTAACTTTCGCTCACATAAATCATAAAAAGATCTATAATAGCTAGCAAACTTTGAGCAATACATCAACAAGATGCAATAAGCCCCTGCATAACGTTAATCTACAGGGGCTTGCGGTGTTTAGATGTGGTGCCAGCTACACCACTTAATTCTTTACGGATTTTAATCGATTTTTACGTTGAAAGTAAAAATCCCAGCCATCGATTATGTCACTTTAGAAAAAATCGACATTATTGAAATTATGAAGCTAAATGATCCAATAACAAGAATTATAAAATAAGTTGTCTATAGCTACTTTTCCGATGCTGAAATTATGTTGTTTGGATCCAGGGCAATTATGACAGCAACTGCTAACAATTAAGCATCGTTTTTAGCGATAGCCAAATATGTGCTTTGTGTTGAACGAAACCGGTTTTTTTGGAAGGTATACCTTATATATTGTGGAATCAATTTTTCAAGCTTTCTCAGAACTGAAAATAGCTGAAAAAGTGAATACTAAGATAATGAAAAGAAATAGATATCATAAATTGGGACATACCACGATATTTCGCGGGGTTATATCTATGATGTAGGCTATGTCTATGATCCAAGTATTCCGTAAGTGACATATAACAAAAAACAGGAATACTTATCCAAGATTAGGAGAAGTGATATACAGGATTAGGGAAGCGGTATCCTTTTTTCCGAAAACAGAAAGTCACAATCCTGTGAGTTTTACCGGATACAGTGACTTAACGGTGTTTCATAATCATCAGATAATCAGGCCGATAAATATAAATAAAAAGTCACATGAAGCTAAAAACTCACACATATGTGACTCCCATGAATAATGAAAAGGCTAGGGTATGGAAGGAAGCCAGTCGGAACTGTACATTACAAAGGATATTTAGTTTTCGTCTTTGTGATACCATGGGCAGTCTAAAATCCAGGATAAGTCCAAATATCATAAATCAGATTAGAAGTATAAAAGGCTACCGACCGGAAGGGAGGTTTAGTTCAACAAGTGATAATACGCTGAATTCGTTCCAGAAAGGCATCTCATCACTGATTATCAATTAATTGTCTGACTACTTCTGATCAATTCCAGATAGGGGTATATTATTTTATCTCAGAAAGATTTAAATTGCACACTGGATAGACCGGGAGCATTCCCTTGAACCGGCTGAAGAAACCATCATACATCCAGGCATCTAAAAAGAATGGCAAAACCTGATCCATATTATTTCGATTATGCTGCATCCATACCTCCCTTTGAGGAAGCACTGGAGCGTTATAAACTATACTCATTGAAATACCCTGCCAATCCTTCCTCTGTTCATGCCTCAGGGAAGGAGGCCGGACAGAAACTGCTTGAACTGAAAAGGCGGTTTTGTAATCTTATTGATTTTAAAGATGGCCATCTGCTGTTGTGCTCGTCAGCCACGGAAGCAAACAATACCATTATCGAAGGTCATAGAAGAAAATTCCCGCATGGCAGGATACTCATCGCCGAAGATGTTCATGACTCCATCTGGTACGCTACCCAAAGGTATAAGGATCATATGGATGTCCTACCCCTCAAGGGCATGGATTATCCCCCCTCTGAGACAATGATCAGGTCCATCAAACCTGAGACATCCCTGATATGCATCAACCATGTCTGCAACGAAACAGGAAAAATACATTCATTAGCCCCAATGGCTGAATTCTGCTTCCTGAGGAACATAAGGTTGCTAATAGACGGTTCACAGGCTGTTGGGCATATACCTGTGAGTCTGGATAAGATCCCTTGTGATTATTACAGTTTCTCAGCACATAAATTCGGCGGACCCCGTTCTGTTGGCGGATTACTGATGCGTGACAGGGAATTTGAACCGCTTCTTTCAGGAGGAAAGCAGGAATGGGAACTGCGTGCAGGAACCGAAAACCTGGCCGGTCTTGCGGCTGCAGTTACAGCATTAGAAATAAGCCTGGCAAACATAGATGAAAAAGCAAAGCTACTGGATAAGCTGAAAACTAACTTACTTGATAAGCTGAAAAGACAGGTATCAGAAGTACTGTTAAATACTCCGGATAATGGCCTGCCCGGATTCCTTTCCCTCAGCTTCCCCGGATTCCGGAGCAATGAAATAGTCACTGCACTTTCACTGTCTGGATTTAATATCGCCACGGGTTCGGCCTGTCATGCCAACCGGATTGAACCATCCAGGATCATACTGGCAGCCGGGCGTAATGAAAAGGAAGCTGCCGGGACCATCCGTATCAGTATGGGAAGAGGCAATACGGAAAAATCAGTAAATGAACTTTGCCAGGCCTTATTGGATTATTTTGTTAGTTAGCCTATGAAAGACACTGTATCAATACACCTGCAGGATCCAGATGAACTGGCTGTCGATAACGTCTATCGTAGCCTTCCCAGGATGGGTGAAATTACGCTGACAACTTCATTTTCCGGACTTGACTATCATCTGGAACAGCTTGAACAGACAGGATTTGCCGGTATGGAAATAAGGGCATTCGGTTCGGCTGATGAAAAAATAATCATAAGGGCATGTAAAGGAAAGCAGGGGACTTGCTACAATACAGGAAGATTTGCCAGATACCTTGGGGCAGCATTGGCGGCATTGGATGATGACCATCACCTGCTGCTTGCCAATGAGGAAATGCCAATATGCGAAAAGACCGCGACACTGTATTCCCTACCATCCTACAAGGATCTGATTTATTGCTCTGAAGCTGCAAATGGAATGCTGGAAAAGCTTCAGACCGACCCGGAGCTGTTTGACTGTGATAATTTTGAAAAGTTGCAGGAAAAATTGTTTTCCCTGGTACGGGGAAAGACACCTCCGGAAGAATTCACGGATCTGTTTTATCCCGGACCTTTCAAACTCCTGGTACTGGCGGACGGAACAATTGTTCACCGGGGAAGGATCAATAAAGTACCTGTACAGGAAACAAAAAAATTAATGAAGATTGATGGCCTGTTCGGATTCCATGGACAGGCTGCGGGACAACATGAATCATTCATTGAATTATACCTTGTCGAAGGTCCCAGGTGCCTGCTCAAAAGTGCTCAACGTGCCGTGGTCACTGATAATGACATTGTCCCAGACATGTCCGTGCTCACTACTATATCCCGGGATCTTAAAAGCAGGATGCTCCGTATCATTGAATACCACAAGGATTATTTCATGCTGACCGGCAGCAACCGGGAAGACGAGTTTGGATGCTGCCCGTCTGATGAGGTTACCATGGCGGACAATCTTGTCAGGGCAGGTATTCTGAGTGCCAGCCGTGAGCGTGCGGCCGCTGATGCCTGTCCGGTTACAATATACGCATTCAGGAATGAGATAATGAGCACTCTGGGGGATCTGCAATTCAGCCAGGATAAGGACTTCAGGCAGGAGGTAAGTTACCTCCTAAAAAACAGCAGGCACGGATTACTGAAGATTCTTTCCAGATGGGTTCTGCTCGTATTCGTGGTAGTAACCATCCTGCTGGCAATTATCAGGATATCCGGTCCATCCTTACCCCTTCAGAATATGGGACTGTATAGCCGGCTAGATGTATCAAGGCCAAACAGCATGGTGCTGGTTCTTTTTCATTATAGCAAACGTTGTGAACAATGTCTGGCAATGGAGAGCCATGCCAGGGAAGTGTTGAAGGATGAATTCCCCGGGATGATGCAAAAGAAGCAGATCCAGTTCAGGCAGGTGGTTATGGAACTGGATCAAAACAGAAGACTAATCGACCGCCTTGGCTTATTTACATCCACACTGGTGATCATCAGGTTTGAGGGTAGGAGGGAAGACAGTATCCGGGTACTGAACCGTTCCTGGTCTCTCTACAACGATGAAGTGGAATTTAAAAAGATGCTCTCAGAGGAACTGCATCAGATGATCGGGCAAGAAAATGAATGAATTGATTCTGGCAGCAGGAGCCTGTGTTCTGGCAGGGATTATGACGACCGTCCATCCCTGTCCACTGACAACGAATATCGCTTCTGTTTCCCTGCTCACCGGATGGTCTGCCAAACGCAGAAACACAGGTCTGACATTGTTCTTTTTTATCTGCGGGTATCTTTTTTCCTATCTGGTAATAGCTATCCTGTTGAGCTCCGGAGTGCTGTCGGTCCCCAGGATCAGCTATGCATTGCAAATATTGGTTAATTATTTTCTGGGACCGGTACTGGTTCTTATCGGGATGCTGCTGGCCGATCTTCTGAACCTGAACCGATTTTACAAAGGCCGGATCCTGTTATTTATCCGCTCAAGGAACTGGTCGGGTCTCCATGCCTTCCCTTTAGGAAGCATAATCGCCCTGAGTTTTTGTCCGGCAACCGCCGCTATCTTTTTCGGAATCCTTGTCCCGCTTTCAGTGGATCATGGGAAGAACATACTTTTTCCCCTCCTGTTTGCCCTGGGGGCCTCATTTCCTCTGATTGCCATCAGTGCACTGATGAGCCGGGGAGTCAGTCTAAGTAAAAATCCTGACCTGCTTAAATATCTCCCAAGGTTCAGTGGATGGATCCTTATCATCATAGGGGTCATCCTGTCCATTCAAAGGATTTACCTGGTTTAAGACAGATTGGCTAGGGATCTGCCTTTCTCAATATCTAATATATTCAAAAACACATCCTGTAAAATATCTTTAGCTACTTCTTCATCTTTTACATGTACTATCAGGTAACCACTTAATTTACCTGATAGTTCCCTCCAAATTTCATAATTATTCATCTGGAGTTAATTTGACATATAAAATTGATTGTTGAATGAAATTCGGCTATTCTGCCCGGCGTATCTTGAAAATCTCAATGAATATATATATAATTATACCCCACACTGCCAGGATGATGCCATTAACAAGTAGGAGTAGACTTATGGGAGCATTTGCACTGGCTGCTGTGAGTGATCTTTTATTTGCCCGATGATCAATGTATAAAGGGATACCAAAACTCGCTATCCCACTCACCTCTGCACCTTCAAACATGTCATCTTCCTCTATCCTGGCGAAAATGATCACATTCCCGGCTGAGTCACCCGGCAGATCATGTGGGAATTCAATTCTCACTTCACCGTTTTCATCAGTGGTGTTAAAATAATCTCCAATGGGCAACTGGCTGAAGGTTCTCTGGACATAAAAATAAATGTCCAGTTCTCCAATGGGTTTGCCTATGCTATCAAGATTGTATTCATTCACCTGTGCGGTTATATATTTAAGGGAATCTTCTACCGAAAACTCCAGTTGAATTACCGAAGTGATTCGTTCATCATCCTGTATGAACGCAATGGCCTGTAATTCAAAATTCACAAGAATGAACAAGAGGATCATTCCAATACCTATCTTAATGGACGATCCATCCAAATGATTTTTTAGCCGATTCATTTTCATGTCAATCTTTATTTAATGTCTTCCTTCCTCATCCCTTTTTCCTCCGCAATCTCCCACATCGGAATAACCGGAAATAGTTTCATAATAAGGGTAATAATTAATAATACTCCAGCCACAGAAGCAGCACAAATAGCCCATTCCTCCCAGGTGGGAAAATAACGTCTGTAGGATTCATCAACATCCTGGATAGGCAGGTAGGGATGTTGTAAGGATGGTATGACAATCAGGAAGCGTTTAAACCATGCACCCAGGATTACGAAAAATGAAACTATCAGCATGGGAAAGGGTTTTCTACCCTTCTTCGGAAGTAATACCAGGATGGGCAATATCAGACCAAATATCTGTACCATCCAGTACATCAGGGCATATTTACCAGTAAATAGTTCAGTTATGTGCTCACCTTCTACCCCGACCATTTTAAAAGCCGGTCCCAGGTATTCATTGATATTAAAATAAAGGTAGACGAGTGATAAGAGAACAAGCAATTTGCCCATATGGTCAAAATGTTTCTCGGTGATATACTTTTCAAGGCCCATGGATTTTCGGATAAAAAACATGGCAACAATAATAACTCCCGATCCTACCATGAATGCCCCTGACACAAAATAGGGTCCCAGGTTAGTGCTATCCCAGCCAGGCCGCCAGGTGGTAGCAAATAACCACGATGTGATTGTATGAATGGCAAATGCGACAGGTATGATCATTATGCCCAGAATTCTGATGGACTTCAGAATGATGTTGTATTGTCCGGGCTTGCTCTTCCATCCTACAGCTAATATCCTGTAAACCTTTTTCCTCCATCCGGGTGCTGAAGTTAAATGATCCCTGCAAAGCGCAATGTCAGGAATTAATGGAAGGTACAAAAGCAACAGGCTGATTATTAAATAAGTAAAGATAACTATCACATCCCAGATTATCGGTGATTGAATCCTTCCGTGCAAAATAACATTGAAAAATCGGTCAGGACGACCCATATCCACAATGATAATGATGGCTGCGCAAATGATGGATGCCACGGCAATAATTTCGGAAATCCTTGTAAGCGGGGTGCTCCATTTGGCATTCGATAATTTGAGAATTGAACTTACCAGGGACCCGATCAAACTTACAGCCACGAAAAACACAAAATTGGAGATATATATACCCCAGGAAGTATAGTCCCTCATGGCCGTCACGACCAGTCCAAATCTCACTTGCCGGTAATAGGCGAAAATACCGAGTAATATGATTATAAATAATGCAGCGAGCCACAGTTTAAACCGTGGCGATTTCCAGGAAAGAGTTTGAAATAAATCATCCTTGATCTCGTCCAGGAATCCTTCACCCACCTGGGAATGTATTGATTTATCCATTATTTTATGTAATTATTCTTCTTTATATAAACCTGATTCGATGGATGGTTCATCCTCAAACGGGAACATGCGGTTGGACGGAGGTAAATAATATACCCTGGGTAATGTTCCCAGTTCCTCCAAATACCGGTACCCGGCTTTTTCCCTTAACAATGCAGTAAACCTTACTGTTTCAAATCCATTGGTAACTGCATCATCTATCTCATCTCCAAAATATAATGCCCCATTGGGACAGGCAGGTATACATGGTGGTAATTCACCATTCCTGATGGAATCCGGACAAAAGTCACATTTTTCAACGGTCCCGATTGTACTTGGCGAACTGGTCTCCGGGGAATAGACCTCGCCATGTTTTTCCACCGGGGGGTCTGGCTTACCCCAGTTAAATACCCTTGATGAATAAGGACATGCAGCCATGCAAAAACGGCAGCCGATACAGCGGACGTTATCAACCAGGACAATCCCATCGGAACGTTTATAGGTCGCGCCCACTGGACACACTTTTACACATGGTGGATTATCACATTGAAAACACTTTTTAGGCATCCAATAAGGTGCAGATTTCGGATTGTCCTGCATTTTCAGCACTTTAATAAAAGGACGGTCAGGCGTAAGATTGTGATGTTCATCACAGGCAACTTTGCATTGTCTCGCATTTTTACACTTGGAAAGGTCAACAACCATTACGAACTTCTTCCCTGGAATGCCCTGCCGTGCGTCTTGCCTTGTGGCCGGATCACCTGACAAATGATGTAACTGGTTTTTATCCACCTCCACCAGTTTACCTTCCGTGGTCAGCAATTTTACTTTTTCTCCGGAAGATTCAGTTTCAGGCGTTGAACACCCCCCTGCAGAGCCAGCACCAACCAATGCAGTAGTTCCAAGAGCCAATCCGTTCCTGAGAAACTCCCTGCGGTCCGATTTCTTACTTTTTCTTGAAGACTTCATATTATATGTCCGGTTATGCGATTTTTCTTATATAATGTAGCTATTACACCATAAACCGTCAAACGACTATTGACAATGGAATTAGTCTAAATAATATTGAGAAATATCGATCATGTGATACGGCTAAGTTGCAGACAGGTTATCAGCAGAATTTCGATCTTTTTATTTAGATCTTATTTAGAATGGTAGAAAGTACACAGAGAGACAGATCTTTCAAGATTGAGTCTAATTCACGGATCCCTGCAATCCAGACCAGTCCAGACAGGCAATATATTATTTAGAATGGAGCACGTCGAGCCGGTACTTTAAGAGACGAATAAATGTGTATTTAAGAAGTATTTCATTTACTGACTGGCGATGGTGCCGGGATCATTAAGTGAATGTAAGGGGTATCCTTAAACATTACCCAGGGGCCACCTTGCTGGTTCTTCGTCAAATTTGGGGATCTGTCATCCTGACTGAGAAAGAATCACCTTTTTCCGCAATATTACAGCCTGGATAAGATCAAGGCCCGGACGGAGCTAAATGAGATACTCTGGATCTTCTTCGGTGTGCATACTGCCAATGCAGTCAGGATCGCCAAACGTCTGGCCCAGGAAAAACCAGCCCAACTAGTAGTATAACCAAATTGTGACCAAATAAAATGAATTTGGTTGGGAGAACTATGCCTAAAAATCTTTGATTTTGTGCACATAGTTGGGAAATAGTACCTAAACGGGATCTATAACGAAAAATCCGAGTAGATTTTTGGTGATCTACCCGGATTTTTATCAATGCGTTCTATTTAGCGAATCTCCCTTATTAAACACAAGGCGTTAGTCACAGTTATTATTTAATGGTCTATTAAGCGGACAGGTTCACAACAGGAATTTTATCCTAAACATACTACCAAAGGAACTTACTCTTTCGATTTTTCCGACATGTATTTGAGCGCTCCTTCTACTTCAATCTTCCATGCCTCAAGATCAACTTGATTCCCTTGTATTATCATACTCCAATGCCTTGTTTGTGCACCATGCGCAAGTGTTTCCTTAATTTCTTCATCAGTTGCACCAAATGCTTTAGCAACAGTAATATGGTAAAATACGCAATAAGAACATGGAATTTGGGAAGCTACAGCAAGTTGCATCAACTCTCGATATTTTGGAGGAATTACACTTTCAGGGCTTTGCAAGAACTTAAAGTTTTCCCAGGCTCCTGGGAGGGCATCCTTGGGAAATGCTTCAAACATTGAGAGAAAGGATCCGAACGTTTGTTGAATTTCATTTTTAGCATTTTCATAAGCATCATTATCCTGCGCGGATAATGTCATTGTAATTAGCAACACAGGAATAACGAAAATCATTCTTTTGATGACGGTTTTAATTAAATGTTTCATGGTAATGAGTTTTAAAGGTTAAAGTATCATAATTCATTATTTTTTATCTGGCATTTTATTTCTATGGTCGTGCTTCCAGGATTAAATTGAATGGGGTTTCTGCAGCTCTTCGAAAACGACTGAAACCACCTGAAGAGACAACTTCCTTTAAGCGTTTTTCACCGGCCTGGGCACCCAAACCAAGTCCCACTTCCTGACTAATCGAACTAGGAGTGCAAATCATTGTCGAAAACGCATAAAAAGCTCGCCCAACTGGGTTTAGATTTTCCTGCAACGTATCATTGGCAAAAGGTTCCACAATCATACAAGTACCATCGGGATTCAATGCCTTAACTACATGGGCACATGCCCCGACAGGATCACCCATATCATGTAGGCAATCAAAGAAAGTGACCAAGTCGTATCCAATTGCCGGAAAGGTCTTCGCAGATGCCATTTTAAACGAAATATTATTTAAGCCTGCATCTTTTGCCATGGCAGTTGCATGTTCCAAAGATTCATTATGAAAATCATAGCCTATAAACTCTGAGTTTGGGAAAGCTTGAGCCATTACTGCTGTAGATACTCCATGTCCGCAACCTACATCTGCCACTTTTGCTCCCTTTTGTAATTTTTCTTCAACTCCATCCAAGGCTGGAATCCAGGTAGAAACCAAGTTGGCTTTATAAGAAGGTCTGAAGAATTTCTCAGTGCCACAAAACAAACAGC
>Ga0255055_10002742_pt1 | contig 12182 bp, 10 predicted proteins | sample JV7_2_27_MG_FD_188633 | JGI IMG/M metagenome (GOLD analysis project Ga0255055, IMG submission 188633) | Seawater microbial communities from Jervis Inlet, British Columbia, Canada - JV7_2_27 | ecosystem: Environmental > Aquatic > Marine > Inlet | place: Canada: British Columbia | collected...
GCAGATCGTGCGTTCGGGAGAATACGTCACCATCCGGCCGAAACACGTGATGACGCACGACAACACGGGAGCGGTGATCCCGAAATTTCGATCGATCGGCGCCGACTCAGTCGCCGACCCCAAGCAGCCCGTATTTGCTATCGATCACGACATCCAAAACCAGTCTGAAGACAACTTGGCCAAGTACGCGCGAATACAAGCATTCGCCGATGCGCAGGGAATCGATTTCTACCCCCCGGGCACGGGAATCAGTCACCAAGTCATGATCGAGCAGGGCTACGTCACCCCGGGCAGTATGGTGGTGGCCAGCGATTCTCATTCGAATATTTACGGTGCCATGGCGGCGCTAGGCACGCCAGTCGTCCGTACGGATGCTGCCAGCATTTGGGCGTCCGGCGTAACGTGGTGGCAAGTACCTCCCGTGGCGCGCGTGCACTTGGAAGGCAGCCTTCGACGCGGCGTGTCGGGTAAGGACGTGATCATCGCTCTGTGCGGACTGTTCAACAACGACGAAGTGTTAAACCACGTCGTCGAGTTCGCCGGAGACGCGATCGCGGAGCTTTCGATGGATCACCGCATGAGCATCGCCAACATGACCACCGAGTGGGGGGCGTTGGCCGGTGTATTTCCGTTCGACGAGGTGCTGCGCGATTATCTTTATGAACGTGCCGACTATTTTGCGGCGACCGGAAAACAGTCCGAGTCTGCGAGGTCCGCGAGGTATACGCGCGGTGACGTGGACAAGTGGTTTGACGATCGCGACATCGCAGATGAAAACGCGGGTTATAATGTCGAACTCACGTTGGACATCTCCACAGTAATCCCACACGTATCGGGACCGGACCACGTCAAGACCATGACGTCGTTGCCCATGATCACGTCGGAAAAGGTCGCTATTCAAAAGGCGTATCTGCTGAGTTGCGTGAATGCCCGCCTGTCGGATATCGCGGAAGCCGCCGCGATTGTCAAAGGGCGGCGCGTCGCCGACGGCGTCGAACTCTATGTCGCAGCAGCTTCCAGCGATATTCAGAAGCTTGCGGAGGAACGTGGGTACTGGAAAGACCTAGTGGATGCGGGAGCGATTATGTTGCCGTCGGGATGCGGCCCCTGCATCGGCTTGGGCAAAGGCACAATCGCCGATGGGGAAGTGGGTATCAGCGCGACCAACCGAAACTTCAAGGGACGGATGGGGAGCCGCGAGGCACGGGTATACCTGGCGTCACCGGCGGTGGTCGCCGCTTCCTCGGTGGCCGGTTACATTTGCGCGCCGGAAGAGTTCGAAGAAACGGAGGCGCGTTGGAAGATCCACACGACCGCTGGCGCCGGGTCTGCGGGTGGTGCGGAATCGGTCGAGATCCTGGATGGTTTCCCGGAAAAGCTCACCGGTCGGGCGCTGTTCCTCGAAAAAGACAATCTAAATACCGACGGCATTTATGCCGGAAAGTGGACCTATAAAGATGATATGACGCCGGAGCAAATGGCCGCGGTCGTATTCGAGAACTACGATGAGGAATTCGGCAGTAAGTATAACGACGGCGACATCGTCGTCGGCGGACGCAATTTCGGCAGCGGATCGTCACGCGAGCAAGCGGCCACCGCGTTGGCGTATCGGGGCATTCCGTGCGTGATCGCGGCTAGTTTCAGCCAGACGTACAAGCGAAACGCGTTCAACAACGGTTTCCCGGTTTTCGAATCACCGGCTCTAGTTGATTACCTAAAGGAAAATTACGGCGGGAGCGGCGCGCCGACGGTCGTCGGTCCGGATATCGAGATTGATTTTCGGGCGTCGTTGGTCAGATGCGACGGCAAAGAGTTTTCTTTTCCGCCGCTGGGAAAGGTACCGCAGGAGCTGATCGTCGCCGGCGGAGCGGAGAACTTGGTGAAAAAGCGGCTTGTAACTGGCTGATGGACCAAAGCCCTCAAATCAGGACTCAGGAGAGCATCAATATGCCCAAGGCTATCTGGAACGGAAAGGTTATTGCCGAAAGCAACGATACGGAGGTCGTCGAGGGCAACCACTATTTTCCCGCAGATTCCGTGAAGAAAGAGTTTTTGAAACGCAGCGACACGACCAGCGTATGCCCGTGGAAGGGCACCGCCAGCTACTACCACGTCGATGTGGACGGTAGTGTGAACTCGGACGCAGCGTGGTACTACCCAGACCCCAAGGAAGCCGCCCGGCATATCACAAACCGCATTGCCTTCTGGAAGGGAATCCAAATCGACGAATGACTCGTTTCTCGGCCTGTAGACAGTGGCGCCGGCCGGCCCATGCACCACGGGAGATCAGAGAGAGGGTTTGCAGACTTTCAGGAAGTTGCAGCGGTAACAGATGTTTGGTTTCTCCACTTTCGAGAAGCGGTCCTCTTGGGTTGTGTTGCGCTCCTCGTCGTCGAGAAGCGACTTCATGTCTTTTATGCTTCCGCGGATATAGTTGAGCAGCTCGTTGAGCGAGCCCTCGCTGATCGATTCTTCGATCAGTTCGTCCCGTAGCAGTTCGAAGCGGCGGGTGATCACGTGTCGGACCGGCACCCGGTACGTGTTGGAGGCGTAGTACGCGTAGCACGCCATCTGGAACGACAGCCCCGTTTGTTCCGCTTTTCCCGTTTTCCAATCCCAAACGACGATACGATCGCTTTCGCGCGTGGCGCAGTCCAGTTTGATTATGACGTTGACACCGTCCAGATCGAATCCCGAAAACCGTTCTATCTCCAGGAAGTTTTCACGCGGGAGGCGTTGCAACCCGTCGTAGACTTCCGATGCGTAGAAGTTTTTGAGGCACGTGTCGACACGGTCCGCCGTCTCGCGCCATTGTTCGTCTGTCACATTCAATTGGTACTCGTGTTCGTATAGACCGCAGTTGATCTTCGGATTCTCCCAATATGCCCCAGAGCGGGAGCTGCGGAAATCCTGCCGCATGCGGTCGCGCGTCAACGAGCGAATCTCGTCCGGGGGAAGAACCGGTATTCCCCGGGAGATGTTATCCAACGACCGTTTGATACAGTCGTGGACCACCTGGCCGGCCCAAGTCGCCCGGTTCTTCAATTTCTTGAGCACGTATATCTGCCGAACGCCTTCCGGTGCGTCGTACTCCCACCCGCTCCAGTAGCCATAGTAATTGAAGTAATACTGCCGCGGACACTCGAGGAACGTCGAATCGCGCGATACCGACCAGTTAAACTTATTGCGGAAGGGCTTACCCATGGTCTCGTAGAATAGCATAAAACCGAGCACCTGTGGAAATAGGGGCGCCGCGCGGCGATTGGCCTTGCGACGCGGTACGCTGGACTGATATCCTGCCCAAATCCCGAAACCCAAGAAAGGTAGACGATGATACTTATCCAAATGCTCCCCGTGGGGATGTTCCAGAGCAACTGCTATATCGTGAGTTGTAGCGACACCAATGAGGGCGTTGTGATAGACGCCGGCGATGAGGGAGAAACAATCCTCTCCGCTGTCGATCGGTTAGGCGTGCGCATTACTGCGATATTACAAACCCACGCGCACTTGGACCACGTGGGCGCGCTGGACCAGGTGGCGCCGGCGCTCGCAGTACCGGTGTGGATGCACAAAGACGAAGTCCCGGTTTACGAGGGCGTCGAGCAGCAGGCGACGATGTTCGGTCTCGGGGCACCGAAGCGCGTTCCTATCGATCGGATGTTGGAAGACGGTGAGAAGATCAACATCGGTAATCTGGTCGCGGAGGTCGTGCACGCGCCCGGCCACAGTCCAGGCAGCGTCTGCTTCTACTTCGCAAATGAAACACCACCGCGAATCATCGTGGGTGATGTACTTTTCAAAGGAAGTATTGGACGGACTGACCTGCCCGGCGGAGACTACGGGACTATCATGAATACTCTGGCCGGGGTATTTCTTCCGTTATCAGACGATACGATCGTGTATTCGGGGCACGGTCCGGAGACCACAATCGGCGAGGAGAAACGGCTCAACCCATTTCTTTCACCGCTGGCGGGGCGGGGCGACTAGCGTTTTCGACCTGCGACTTCGCGTGATACGAGCTCCGTACCAGCGGGCCCGATTCGACGTGTTTGAATCCCATCTTCATCCCGTCCAAGCGGATGCGGTCGAACTCTTCCAACGTGTAGTACCGATCCAACGGGAGTGCGTTCTTCTTCGGCGGCAGGTACTGTCCAACCGTCATGATCTCGCACCCCGTGCTGGCGATGTCCCGCATGGTGTCGAGGACTTGTTCCATGGTTTCACCTAGACCCACCATGATGCCGCACTTGACTTTCATATCGGAGCCTCGTTGTTCGCGCCACAGGAATGAGTGCTCGAGGATTTTGAGTGAGTTGGTGTAGTTCGCCACAGGTCGAACGCGTCGGTAGAGGCCGAAGGCCGTTTCCACGTTGTGTCCGAGCACGTCGAGACCGCCGCCCTCGGCCTCGAGAACGATCTCGAGGAGATCCTTCCTGCCGTTAAAGTCGGGAATCAGTACTTCTACCTTGCAGCCGGACACACGTCGTTTGATGGCGCTGATCGTCGCAGCAAAGTGCCCGGCACCTTCGTCGGTAAGATCGTCCCGGTCTACCGAAGTGATCACCACATAATCGAGACCGAGCGACTCAACGGCTTGCGCGACGTGTTCTGGTTCTTGCGGATCGAGCGCACTGGGTTTGCCCTTGGCGACCGAGCAAAATCCGCAGTGGCGCGTACAGGTATCACCCATGATCATGAACGTCGCCGTTCCCTGGCGCCAGCACTCGTATATGTTGGGACAACGCGCTTCGGTACACACGGTGTTGAGAGACAGCTTCGAGACCAGTTCGTTAACGCGGCGATACTCGCCGTCGGTACGCAGGCTGATCTTGAACCAATCTGGCCGGCGTTCACGAAGCCCGCGTTGACGCTTTTTTGTGTCCTTCTCCGGCATCAACCTAACCTCTCAACATCGTGTCGGTGGTTTCGAAACTAACCCGTCTGCCGTACACGCGCGAGAAATGCGTGATCACCGACGACTTTACATCCGTCATATCGGGGGCCTCCCCGAGCTCCTGCGCCATCGTCGTCATCTCGCAGCCCTCGATCCCACAAGGAATCATCAAAGAGTAAAACGAAAGATCGGTGCCGACGTTTAGCGCAAATCCGTGGGAAGTGACCCAGCGCGAGATCCGGATCCCCAAAGATGCGATTTTACGTCCTCCTGTCCACACGCCGCGGTGGACAGGGTGGCGTTGCGACTCGATCCCGAATTCGGACAACGTTCGAATGAGCGTTTCTTCGAGGTCGTTGACGTAACGTCGGATGTCCCGCCGCCGCGGTTCCAAAGAAATGATCGGGTAACCCACCAGCTGACCGGGACCGTGATAGGTTACGTCTCCGCCGCGGTCGGTCTCGACGATTTCGACTCCGAGATCTTCGATAGTCTGTCTGTCGGTTAGCAGCGCGTCCCCGGTGGCGTTTCGCCCCAGCGTGAAAACGTGTGGGTGCTCCAACAGGTAGAATACCTCATTCCCACGACCGCGCTGTAGGTGCTCGACCTGCCGCTTTTGCAGATCCCACGCAACTCGGTAGGGGATCACACCCAAATCTACCGCGCGGCACAGAGTCGTATGGTTGGTTTCATTCATAAACCGGGTGTCCGCTATGCGAACGGTTTCTCCAATTCGTTCTTGACCGTGCTCATAAATCGTGATGCATCTGCGCCGTCGACGATCCGATGGTCGTAGGACAGCGACAGGTGGGCTATCGGACGGATGGCGATCATGTCGTCGACGACCACGGGCCGCTTGACGATCGTTCCAATGCCCAGGATTGCGACCTGAGGTTGATTGATAATGGGAAGGCCGAACACGCTACCGAACACACCGACGTTGGTGATCGTAAACGTGCCGTCCTGAACGTCATCGGGCATTAGGCGCTTCGTGCGGGCCCTATCGGCCAGGTCCGCGGCCCCCTTGGCCAGGCCGAGGAGATTCATCTGATCGGCATGCTTTACAACCGGGACGATCAGTCCGTTCTCCAACGCTACTGCCACACCGATATTGACGTCTTTTTTGTAGACGATGACGTCGCCGTCGACCGACGAATTGATAATTGGGTATTCCTTTATTCCTCGGATTATGGCTTCCATGAAAAACGACAGAAACGTGAGTTTCACGCCCTCGGCGGCAAATTCTGGTTTGAGAGCGTTGCGCCTCGCCACCACGTTGGACATGTCGATCTCGAAGATTGAATATACGTGAGGTGAAGTGTGTTTGCTCATCACCATGTGCTCGGCGATCTTCTTACGCATGATGTTCATTTCCTCGCGCACCTCGTTTTGACCTGAGGGAAATACAGGTCCGCTTGGTGCCGTGGCGGGAGGTGCGGTCGGTGGCACCGCGGCAGGAGCCGCGGCAGGAGCCGCGGCCTGGGCGGGCGTGGGTGCGCCAGCCACCCCAGCCGACTGTTCGATGTAACGGAGAATGTCTTTCTTCGTTACGCGCCCACCAGCGCCGGTGCCTTCCACCAGCGAGACGTCAATGCCGTGTTCGGCGGCGATATTCTGGACAACGGGTGAAGACTTAACCGGCGCCCCTCCCGGTCTGGCGACCGGGGTCGGCGCCGCTGTGGTCGCCGCCGGAGCCGCTTCAGCCTGAGCGGCGGTGGTAACCGGAGTGGCGGTGGGCGCGGGCTCGGCCGGAGCCTCGGCCGGAGCCTCGGCCTGTGCGGGCGGCCCGACGGGTTTTTCTCCTTCCGCTCCGATACGGCCCACGACCGTGTTGATCTCGACCGTTTCGCCTTCCTTCACGAAGATCTCGAGCAGGATGCCTTCGGCCGGTGACGGGATCTCTGCATCAACCTTGTCGGTTGATATTTCGAACAACGGTTCGTCGCGTTGGACTCGATCACCCACTTTTTTTAGCCACTTGACCATGGTGCCCTCGGCGATACTCTCGCCCATCTGCGGCATGATTACATCGACACTCATTTCCTTTCCCTCTTTTCGTTAGTCGTCATGGCACTCGGTCAATAGGATGCCAGCTCTCGCACTTTGTTTACCACGTCGGACACCTGTGGAAGGAACGCCTCTTCCAACGGCGGGCTGTAAGGCACCGGTGTGTCAGGCGGTGCGATACGCACGATCGGTCCGTCGAGGAAATCGAACGCTTTTTCTGCGATCCTCGCTACGATTTCGCCGCCGGGGCCGCCGGTCAACGTTGCCTCGTGCAGTACGATGATCTTGCTCGTTTTCTTTGCCGTCTCCAGAATCGCCTCTTCATCGAGCGGCAACAGGCTCCTTAGGTCCAACACCTCGACTTCGATGCCATCTTGTGCAACTTCCTCAGCCGCATCCAAAGCCTTATACACCATCGCCCCGTATGTGATGATTGATATGTCGTCTCCTTCGCGGCGAAGTTTTGCTTTGCCGATGGGCACGGTGAAATCCTCTTTGGGAAGCTCGTCCTTGATACGCCGGTATAGATATTTGTGTTCGAAGTACAGTACTGGGTCGTCATCTCGTATCGCCGCTTTCATCAACCCCTTGGCGTCGTACGCAGTCGAAGGGCAGACGATCTTGAGGCCAGGCACGTTGAAAAAGTAACTTTCAACGTTTTGCGAGTGAAACGGGCCTCCGTGAACACCGCCCCCGCAAGGTCCGCGCACCACGATGGGTACGCCAGCGCCCCACCGATATCGGCACTTTGCAGCGAAATTGACAATCTGGTCGAAAGCGCACGAAATAAAGTCGATGAACTGCATCTCGGCGATGGGCCGCATCCCAACCAATGCCGAGCCGATCGCGGCTCCCACGATCGCCGATTCCGAGATCGGCGTGTCGAGCACGCGATTCTCACCAAAGTGGTCGAGCATGCCCTTGGTGACTTTGAACGCCCCGCCATAAATGCCTACATCCTCACCCAGAATGTATACGCTTTCGTCGCGTTCCATTTCTTCCCAAATCGCTTGCCTGATTGCTTCGAGGTACGTTGTCTGCACTTGTACTTCTCCTATCTGGAGGGTCAGTCTTCGTAATAAACGTTTTTGGTCAAATCCTCGGCGGCCGGGAGAGGTTCGTTTTCAGCCCATTCGACCGCGTCGTCTATGACCGCGTCGATTTCTTTCTGCATTTTGTTGATGTCTTCGCGTGTGACAACACCCTCGTCTAGCAAAAGATTCTCGTACCGGACGATGGGATCCTTCTTACGCCAATCGTCGAACAGCTGTTCGGGCACATAACCGGCGTCGTCGTGTGCCGAATGTCCCGTCATACGGAACGTTTTGAATTCCACCAGCGACGGGCCTTCACCGTTTCTCGCTCGATCGATTGCCCTCTTGGCGGCGTGGTAGACGGCGATGATGTCGTTGCCGTCGACCACTTCTCCGTAGATACCGTAGCCGAGCGCGCGATCGGCTACATTTTCGATTGCCATTTGGAGGTTCTGCGGCGTCGAATATGCATAGGCGTTGTTGTTGATGAAGTAGACAACCGGTAATTTGTGCACAGAGGCGAGATTGATACCCTCGTGCCAGTCACCGCGGCTGGTCGCGCCTTCGCCGTGGTAGCACAAAGCGACGCGTTTCTCGCCGCGTTGTTTGAACGCCAGCGCTACGCCCGCGGCGACGGGGACGTTGTCGGCCAGGTGGCTCACGAACGCGATAATGTTGTGGTTCATGTCGCCCATGTGCATGTTGCCGTCCCTTCCGGCGGTGAGACCCGTCATGCGACCCATGTATTGCGCGATGATTCGGCGGGGAGTGATTCCTTGCATGAGAAACACGCCCATGTCGCGGTGCGATGGCGCCACCACGTCGTCGGCTTGCATGTGGATCGCCGTTCCGATCGATATTGCTTCTTGCCCCAGGCCCACGTAAACGCCGCCGACTATCCGGCCCTGGCGGTACAGTTTGCGCTCGATACGGTCCTCAATGGCTCGAGTGAGCAACATGTAGTGCATCATCTTGACCTTTGCTTCTCTGTCGATCGACGCAGCGGTCTCATCTTGGGAATGCTTCGACCGAGCGGCCTTCGGCTTGGTCGGCTTCGCCTTTTTCGTTGCAGTCCGGTTTTTCGGGGCAGTTCGTTTATCAGGCATACACGTCCTCCAAGCCGACGTCCGGTTCGGGGAAGGGTGCTTCCAGCGCCGTTGCTACGTCGTCTTCTAACTCGTTCTCGATTTTGGTTTCGATTTCGGTCAATTGTTCTTCGGTCGATAACACTTTGTTCGCGATCAGGTACCGGCGGTACGCATCGATGGGATCTTTTCGTTCCCATTCCCGGAGTAGTTTTTTTGGCACGTAACCGGCATCATCGTGTTCGGCGTGTCCCTTGCGACGAAACGTCTTCGCCTCGATCAGGACGGGTCCGTTACCCTCGATGCAACGCTTGCGCGCGCGACGAACGGCGTCAAGCATTGCCAACACATTGTTGCCGTCCTGAATCTCGCCGTGAACCCCGTAACCCCCGGCGCGTATGGCCAGGTCGGTGACGTTTGCCTGACGGGCCGTCGGCGTCGAGTAGGCGTATCCATTATTCTCAACGATGAGTACCAACGGTAACCGCCGGACGGCGGCAAAGTTCAATCCCTCGTGAAAGTCGGTGGTACTGGTGGCTCCGTCCCCCACGTACGTTAATGCTACCGCCGGCTTGCGCCGCAGGTGCATCTCCAGTGCGATTCCTGCCATCACCGGGACCAGGGCGCCCACTACGCTGATCGGTGCGATCAGGCCGTTAGACACAGAACCGAAGTGGAGGTTGAGGTCTCTACCCCCTGTTGGCCCGCTCATCCTGGCACAATACTGCGCAACCACATCGACTGGCCGAACGCCGCGAACGAGCAGCGCACCCATGTCGCGGATCATCGGCGCGAGAAAATCGCCGTCTTCGGTCGCGAACGCGCTCCCGACCGAGATCGCCTCCTGTCCTAAACTCGAGTACAAGCCGCCCACGACGTGGTTTTGGCGGTACAGAATGCCCAGCCTGTCGTCGAGCCGCCGGTTGAGTACCATGAAGTAGTACAGGTCCAGATACTCTTCGCGGCGGATCTCCAAAGTGTCGGGTTTGCTGATCTCGTAGGGATCAGGTGTGGATTGCTTCGCCATAAACACTATGCGCGGCTTCCATCATCGCCTCCGAAAGGGTCGGGTGGGCGTGAATGGTCCGTGCTATTTCCTCCACAGTTGTCTCTAATTTGAGTCCCAGACTCGCTTCGGCGATTAATTCAGTCGCTCTCGGGCCCACGATGTGGACGCCGAGCACCTCGTCGTAACGCGAATCGCTGACAATTTTGACAAAGCCGTCGGTCTGGCCCAATATCATCGCCTTGCCGATGGCCGAAAAGGGAAACTTGCCCACTTTCACGTCATAGCCGCGTTCTTTTGCGGCCCGTTCGGTGAGCCCTGCGCTTGCCACTTCCGGTTGCGAGTAGGTGCAACCAGGCACCGTATCGTAGTTGATCGGATCGACATGCTTGCCCGCAATGTGATCGACGGCCAGGATTCCCTCCGCCGACGCCACGTGGGCCAACTGCGGCGTCTTTACGACGTCTCCAATTGCATATACGTTCGGGATTGACGTACGCATGTACTCGTCGACCTTGATATAACGGCCGTCCATCTCAACGCCTATCGCTTCTTGCCCCAATCCGTCGGTCACCGGCCAGCGCCCGACCGCCACCAACACCTTCTCAACGTCCAGCGTCGACGATTTGCCGTCCTTAGTAAGCGTCAACACCGCGCCGCCGGATTTCGACTCGACGTCGGTCACCTCGGTACCGATGTAGTTTTTGATCCCGCGGGCTTTGAAAGACCGGTCGAGCTGCTGGGCACACTCTTCGTCTTCGAGGGGAAGCAGTTGTGGCAACAACTCTATCAGATGAACCTCGCTCCCGAACGAGGCAAAGATCGACGCGAATTCGATGCCGACGGCACCGGATCCCACAACGGCCAGGGTTTTGGGGATCTCCTTCAACTCGAGAATATGATCGCTATTGATGATCGAGCGACCGTCCGTTTGCATGTGAGGCAAATTCATGGGGGTGGACCCCGTGGCGATGACGATTTTTTCTCCCTGGATCGTTTCTTCGCCTTTATCACCGGTGATTTTTATCGTGTTGGCGTCGGCAAAACTGCCCACGCCAGTGAACACCTCCACCTTGCGCTTCTTCATCAGATACTGGATGCCCTTGGAAAGCTTGTCCACGATGGCGCTTTTGCGTTTGTGGACCCGTTGGATGTCGAGTTTGAGATTGCCGACGGTGATCCCCAATTCGGCCGCGCTCTTCATTTCGTCATAGACCTCGGCTGTGTGGAGCAGCGCTTTTGTGGGAATGCACCCGCGGTGGAGGCAGGTCCCCCCCAGAAACGGGTCTTTTTCGATCAGGGCGGTTTTCAATCCATCGATTCCGGCTCTTATGGCAGCCACATACCCGCCGGGGCCGCTGCCGATAACGATCACCTGGAAGTTTTTCAACGATGCTCCCTTCTTTGCTGCGTACGGCCCAAGCCCGAGCGGGCCGATAATCCCGTGAATATTTTTCTGCCGGTGTGCAGGATAACTTGTTTTGATTCGCGGACTGGAGAAGCGTTACGAGCGCACGGGGGGGGCTCCTCTCTCCAGGATCCAGCCGTTTCCGAAGGCAAACCGAGAGGGTCTCGAGACGAGGGTTCTGCCGCTCCAAGTGTGCTTATAATACGTTCAAATCGGACCTTTTGCAACCGTTTTCCAGGCCGCCGGGGAGGCAATCGCAGGCCGCGAAACTGGAATCTCGGGCGGTAACTGGTTGATATCAAAACAGGTTATGTAACCAGACAATTTTGGTCCGAAAAATCGGGGAGCACTCGGGACCGGCGCTCCCCGGGGAGCGTTATTGGGGAAGTACCAAGCGTGAGGTGGAGGCGTAATAGTAACCGGTGATGGTCGCGTCGTCGTTGGCGACTTTCTCTTCTCCGTCGAGTCGGGGGTCCACCAGCATCGATATGGTCACTTCTCGCTTGCCGAAACGCCACGCCAGATGCGGGCCGGGAAACCAGATGTCGATCCGGCGCCGCCAGCGCCAGTGCATAGAGTCTTCGACGATAAAATCGCCGAGGCCCGAGATGTGGACGACGTCTCCAAAGGAAAACGGCGCCTCGGGGTTGTAGCGCCTCAGGAGGTCACGCGACAGCGCCACGATACCCGTGCGCGTCCTCGTATTCGACGCGGTGATATACGGCGTATCGTCCGTTTCGCGCACCGT
>Ga0255055_10002743_pt1 | contig 12180 bp, 8 predicted proteins | sample JV7_2_27_MG_FD_188633 | JGI IMG/M metagenome (GOLD analysis project Ga0255055, IMG submission 188633) | Seawater microbial communities from Jervis Inlet, British Columbia, Canada - JV7_2_27 | ecosystem: Environmental > Aquatic > Marine > Inlet | place: Canada: British Columbia | collected...
TGGACTTTTCCCGCTCATTCAAACTGACTCTCGACCATCAGCGCGGTTATTATAATGATCCTTTTACCCTTATCTCTCCCACAGGTTTCGACAGATTAAAACTCACGGCAAAATTGCGGGCAAAAAAGCTCGATATTTCAAGCTCTTATCTCCTGAGTAGATCTGAAAGTAAAATCGGTGCCGATCGCTGGAAATCAACCCAAAACCGGCTAAACCTGAGGGTTGGGTATAAGGTAGAAAAGGTAAGTATATTTGCCGGATATTCTCTTAATGATGTCGAACATAAAGGCGATCGAATCGTTGCTTATCCACCTTCATTCAGCGGCGCGGCTGGTACTTTTGATTGGAGTATCTCGTATGAGGGAAAATCCCATCTTCTTGATGCCTCGTTGTCTTTCAATCCAAAAGAGGATTGGAAAATAGGAGTTTATGCCAACAGCTATACTAATAAAGGATTCTGGGAAATCTCGCGCACCATGATAAAGGCGTATGTGGATCACACTTTTGATAGCGGAATCATCGCCCAGCTCGGATATCGATTTATTGATTTCAAAGAGAAAAGCTCTGGATTCAATGACTACAAGGCAAATATTCTTGAAATATCGTTTGGCTATCGCTGGAAATAAATAAAGGAGGAAAGCTATGTTAAAGAAGCCACAGATATTAAATATCTTATTCCTAAGCCTTATATTCTTTTTAATTTTGGCTTATACAAATTGCGCATTTGAGGTAGAAGAAGTTTCAGTAAGCTCAAAATCAGAAAGTCAATGGGAGACCTCCGGCCATGCAGACGCTACTGCTGAGGCCTTCACCCATTGGGATGAAGATACTCCCCCAGAAGTATCGACCTCATGCGCGAAGTGTCATAGCACGCCTGGATTTATAGATTTCTTAGCAGACGGTTCAGTTGACAGTGCAGCCCCTATTGGAACTACAGTTGAATGCGAAGTCTGCCATACAGACACAGAAACTGGCGCCCTTCGTGTCCATACTTCGGTTACATTTCCCTCCGGCGAGGTAATCGAAGATCTAGGCCCAGAAGCCCTCTGCATGGAATGCCATCAGGGAAGGGAATCCGGACCTGATGTAGATGAGGAAATAGCCGATGCTGCTGTTGCAGATGACGATACAATCAGCTCGAGTATAGGATTTAAAAATGTTCACTATAAAGCTGCTGCTGCAGTACAGTTCGGAACCATTACCAAAGGAGGATACGAGTACAGTGGAAATGGCTATGATGCACGTTTTGCGCATGTGGAAGGATACAATGCCTGTAAGACCTGTCATGATCCCCACTCCTTGGAGGTGAAAATTGACGACTGCAACACATGTCATACCGGTACAACAGACCCCAAAAACATCCGATATTACGGTTCATACACAGATTATAACGGTAATGGCAACACGACAGAAGGGATCCATTATGAAATTCCGGCATTTCAAGAAAAATTATATGCGGCAATTCTAGCATACGGAACCCAGGTTGGTGCTCCAGTTGCATACGATTCTCATACCTATCCATACTTTTTTAACGATACCAACGGTAACGGGGAGGTAGACTCGAGTGAGGCTAATTACGGTAACGGGTACAGATCCTTTACTGGCCGCCTTCTAAAAGCATGTTACAACTACCAGTTTTCATTGAAAGACCACGGCGCATACGCTCATGGCGGAAAATACGTCATCCAGCTATTATACGATTCAATAGAAGACTTGAATACTTACCTCAATAATCCAGTTAGTCTGGATGGAATGCGCAGGGGCGATGAAGGACATTTTGACGGTTCTGCCGAAGCCTGGAGACACTGGGATGATGATGGAGAAGTTTCAAGCAGCTGCGCAAAATGCCACAGTGCGGAAGGTCTACCATATCTTCTTGAAAATGGGGAGAATATAGCAGCAGAAATCTCCAATGGTTTGCTCTGCACAACTTGCCACACCTCGCCTCCAGCTGTAAGGACGGCAGGTGCAGTCACTTTCCCCTCAGGAGTGAGTAAGGATATGGGAGACAGCAGCAACCTATGTTTAAATTGCCACCAAGGCCGGGCTTCTAAACTCTCTGTTGATAATGCCATTGCCGCCGCTCCAGGTCCTTACAGATTTATAAATATTCATTACTTCCCTGCTGCAGTTGTTTTGTTAGGTTCTGAAACCCATGGCGGGTATGAGTTTACCGATAAAATCTATGCGGGGCAAAAAACATTTGCCAATCACAACGGAAGGTTCGACACTTGTATTGAATGCCATATGGGCACGCAGAGTCCAAGGAAAACTGACGAACAATCTTCAACATACGGTGACCACAATGTGCACAAACCCAATCCTGAAGATTGCGTCTATTGTCACGGATACGACGTATCCCAACCCAATCAGGGATATGACCCAGCCAATTTTCAATTCAGCGGTATCCGCCCTGGTTCGATTCCCGATTACGATGGAGATGGAAATGTATCGGAATCGATCCAGAATGAGATAAAAGGCCTGGAAGAGGCGCTGTATGCTCAGATCCAGGCATATGCGGAGAATATTCTGGGTATGCCTGTTATTTACGAGGGTCACACATATCCTTACCTTTTCAATGATACCAATGCCAACGGAGAAGTGGATCCTGGTGAAGCTATTTATCCGAATAGCTACTCTTCTCTTGACGCAGCACTGTTGAAAGCAGTTTATAATTACCAGGTGAGCAAAAAAGAACCGTGTGGTCATATCCATAACTCACGTTATATAGCCCAATTGCTGGTAGATTCTATTGAGAATCTCGGCGGAAACATCAGCGAGTATACATGGCGCTAACAGCAGGATTAGCCCATAATTTCTAAAGTTACCGAAAGGATGGACGAGAGGGCGGCATTAAAATGCCGCCCTTTTGTTTATTTGGTTCTCTTCTATTTTATCTAATATTTCAAATTTTTAAGTATTTTTCTCATTCCCTTCAACATAAGATATTTTCTCTCTCTTACCTGCTCGTAATTAGCTTGCGTTTTTCCAAAAAAGAAATAGAGAAAATAACGTCAAAAAAAATGAAAAGAAAAGTTTTTTTGATTTTTTTGCTGAAAAAATATTAGTAATTCTATATATCTAGTTGTTAATATTTCAAAAAATTAAACTTTAAGTGAAAAGAAGTTTTTTTGACAATTGATGTTGTCAATGGTATAAATTTTACTAGCACAAGGAAAAACCTGAAAGGGATTATGTATGCCATAAATTAAAAATAAGGAGGGAACATTGAATTACAAATCTATTGCCATTATTCTGATGAGCATCACTCTTTGTGCCGGGGCTTATGCCCAGCAATGTGTGGACTGTCACAAGAAAGTTACACCTAATATTGTTTCCGACTGGCAGATAAGCAAGCACAGTCAAAATGAGGTCAACTGTTCTGTATGTCACGGCGAACTGCATAAAGATCAGGATGACGCTGACAAAGTACAGATCCCTACGCCTGAGACTTGCGCCGACTGCCATGAGGAAAGAGTTGAGCAGTTCAAGGCAGGTAAGCATGCCGCAGCATGGGCCGCCATGAAAGCTATGCCAACAGCCCATTGGCAGCCAATGGCCATGATGGAAGGGATGAAGGGCTGCGGCGGGTGTCACAAGATTGGATTGAAAACAGAAGCAGAAATAAAAGAATTGAAGAAGAGCGGCGCAGGTTTTGGCGTTGCTTCCTGTGATGCTTGCCACACCAGGCATATCTTCTCCGTTCAAGAAGCCAAGCAGCCCCAGGCCTGTCAGACTTGCCATATGGGCTTTGACCATCCCCAGTGGGAGATGTATTCTGGGTCCAAGCATGGTGTTCGATATCTGTTGAAACAGAACAGGATTCTACCCGAATCTGTGGCCGCACCAACATGCCAGACATGTCATATGCAGGAAGGGAATCATGAAGTCAGAACTGCCTGGGGATTCCTTGCGGTTCGGCTTCCGTTGCCGGAGGATAAACAGTGGGCCGCAGACCAAGTCTCAATTCTACAAGGCCTTGGAGTTCTCGATCCCAACGGAAAACCCACGGCCAGGCTCGATGTTGTAAAGGCAGCAGATGTCGCCCGGCTTACCCAGGAAGATTGGCAAAAGGAACGAGACAAAATGATAAGGACATGCAACCAATGCCACTCAGTAAATTTTGCAAAAGCAGAGCTGGAAAAAGGTGATCAAATGATTAAAGAAGCAGATCATCTTATGGCAGAAGCGATCCGCATCGTGGCTGGTTTGTACAAGGACGGAATCCTAGCTAAACCGGATAACTATGCTTATCCTTTTCCTGATCTTCTTACTTTCCATGACGCACCTACTCCGATCGAGCAGACACTTTTTGTCATGTTTCTCGAGCACCGGATGAGAACATTCCAGGGAACATTCCATGCCAATCCTGATTACGCTCTTTGGTATGGGTGGAGTGAAATGCAGCGGGATTTGACTGAGATCAAAACAACGGCTGAGGAAATGCGGAACAAATCAGAAAAGCAATAGAACGAAAAAATAAAGCAACCCTTTATGCTGAGAATACAATATATACAACTCTAGAATAAACACTAATAACCGGATTAACAAGCCAGATTCAATAAGACACTGTTCGTGCTAAATTCGATTGAAAAAAATCAATAAATCCGATATTATCAGTAGTCATTTAAAATCATAAAGGATTGAAACTTAAATGAAATATTTATTGAAGTTATTTAATTCAGTTAAATTAGCCATCGTGCTTTTGATTATTATCACCAGTGCTTCATTAATTGGTACTTTAATTCCCCAGCAAAGAAGCCCCAGCGAGTATGTCGCTCAATTCGGTCAGCTTGCAAATTTATTAAATAGATTCCAGATCACCAATCTTTATCACTCCTTGTGGTTTCTTAGCTTGCTTTTCCTGCTTGCTTTGAACATCCTGATCTGCACTCTGACCCGTTTCCCTGCCAAACTTAGGAAAGCTTTTCAACCCAAGCTCATAAAAGATAAAAAAAACATTATTGTCCTTAAAATTAAAGACAGTTTAGGAAAAAATTGGGGCCTGGTTAAAACTAAAGAAGAGCTAAAAAAGGAGCTCTCTTCCAGGCATTATCGCCTCAAAGAAGAAGTTGAAGAAAACAAGGCATTCCTCTTAGCAAGAAAAAAAACCTTAGGTCTATTTGGAGCTGATTTCGTTCATCTCGGCCTTCTTATCATTCTCGCAGGAGGTATTATAAGTGGTTTTGGTGGATTCAGGAAAAATCTAACCCTTTCAGAAGGAGATATTCTTGATATTCCTAATGCTGAATTTAAGCTCAGACTTGATAAATTCGAAACAGAATATTACCCTGACGGCAACGTCAGAGATTGGAAAAGCACCCTCACCGTCATTGAAAATGAGAAGCCAATTCTGAGCAAAACCATTGAGGTTAACCATCCCCTATCCTATAGAGGATTTGTTTTTTATCAAAGCAGCTACGGCTGGAACTGGACAAACACTTCCGTAGGAATTTGGGTAAAAAAAAGAAAAGATCCTTCATTCTTGAGAAAAATAGATATAACAGTGGGTGAAAGAGTGAGCCTCGAAGGCGAAAACATCCAGATTTCTGTTATACATTTTATCCCTGATTTTATTTTAAACGAAAAAAACGAAGCCGCCACACGTTCTCTCCAGCCCAACAATCCTGCCGCTTTTATAGAAGGATGGCAAGAAGAGGAGAAAATTTTTTCCGGTTGGATTTTTGCTAAATTTCCTGATTTTGCCCGCATCCATTCAGAAAAAGAAACAGATTTATCCTTTGAACTAAAGAATTTCAACGCTAGCCAGTATACTGGTATCGAAGCAGCCAAAGACCCAGGAGTAAATATCATTTGGCTAGGATGCACCTTATTAATGATAGGGTTAGCTTTTGCTTTTTACTGGCCGTCCCGAGAAATTAAAATAATCCTGGAAGAGACGCAGGGCAAAACAGGAGTAATTGCCGGCGGAATTGCTTCCAAAAACAGAGAAGATTTCCAGTCTGAATTCGATAAAATCATGACTTCTTTAAGGAGATTGAGATGAATGAATCGATTTTATTCCTCACAACTTTTATTCTCTATATCATTTCAGCTTTTTTCTATTTTTCTTTCTTGTTCTCAAAAAAAGAAAATCTGGCAAGGATAGGATTCAAATTTGCTTTTTCAGGTCTTCTCATCCACACTGCGGCCTTGATTTGGAGAACCGTTGAAAGCGGCCATGCTCCATTCACCAACATGTACGAATCTCTCTCTTTCTTCGCCTGGTCGTCCATCCTTGCTTATGTCATCATAGAGTTTAAATATAAAATTAGAAAAGCAGGTCCTTATTTCATGCTGATTGTCATCGCTCTTATGGCTCTGGCTTCTTCTCCTTTGATGCCCAAAGAAGCAACCCCACTTGTTCCTGCCCTTCAGAGTTACTGGCTCTGGCTCCATGTAGCGGTAACACTCCTCGGTGAAGCTTTCTTTGCTGTAGCTTTTATTACAAGCATCATGTATCTTGTGGCTGACTCAAAAGAGAAAAAGGGCCAAGGGAAAAAATCTGGATTGACATCAGAAAAACTCGACTCCATCAGCTACAGATGCATCGCCATAGGTTTCCCTCTCTTTACCCTTGGAGGGCTTGTTTTTGGGATGATCTGGGCTTATAAAGCCTGGGGAGGCTACTGGAGCTGGGATCCCAAGGAAGTCTGGAGCTTGATAACCTGGTTTGTCTTTGCCCTCTATCTCCATACACGAATAGTCATGGGCTGGAAAGGACGCCGTTCGGCCTACGTTGCTATTATCGGATTTTTAGCTGCCTTGTTCACGTATTTTGGGGTAAATTACTTATTGTCCGGTTTACATAGTTATGCTTAGGTATTGTTTCAAAATGGCGGGGTTATATGTCACTTTGGGACATACTTTATGCTTAGAACTTTATTGAGTTTATAAGGTTAGTCTTCGTAAGATATATCCAGCAGACAATCAATTAGTCAGCGTAAATTTAAATCCTAACCCCTAAATTTATCATAGTCTTTTGGAAAGTCTCTTGGAAAATCAGGGTATCCTTGTTTTTTCCCAGGGAGGCAATATTTTGACAAGAATATAAAGTATTATAAATGGAAGGATTAGAAATCCCAAGGATGCAAGTAATCCCTCCATACCCCCAAGTGTCATTTTGTAAGCAGTCAATCCCCTGAAACTTTTAGAGAACAATTGCCCACCTATGACCACATTCCATCGTGTAGTGAAGATTCCAACCTGAACAAGCAATGCACAGACAAAGTAAACAAGTTTTCTTAATTCCGCGGGCATATGGAACAATTTGACCGCGGCAAGCGCACCCAGAGGTAATATCATCCCAAGGAGGAACTGGATTACAACAAGACTTACAAATAATTTTCCCGAAATCAACTGGGATAGTATTGTAATAGATTCCTCTGACTCATACAAACGATGGATGAAATCCAAGGCTTCAAGGGAGAAGGCAACAATCATTGTGAAGAACAAATAATTTGCGAGCTTGTCCAAAGAGGCCATTACCAATTCTTGCCTGCGCACGAGTGTCACTACCATATAGATAAGCAACACCAAGGCGATACCAGAGACAATCGCTGAAAAAAGAAACACTATCGGCATGAGCACACTTGACCACCATGGATTTGCCTTGATAGAACCGAATATAAACCCGACATATCCGTGGAGAAGAAATGCTGAAGGAATTCCAATTATGGTGATTATTTTTACTGCCTTTTGATCAAACTTCACTGCTCTTTCTGATGTATCGGTGGAAAATAATGTGATTATTCTCTTTATCAATCGCCTCAGTCCTTTCTCCTTACCAGCCCAGATAATTAGGTCTTTCCTGTAGTCAAACCATATTTCAAGCAGTAAAACCGCCATGAGATACCAGACATAAACAAATCCAAACATGGCCATCGCAGAGCTTTTATTTGGAGTAAGGAATATTTCAAAGGATCTTTCAGGATGTCCAAGATGCGCTAACAGAGGCAAGGGTGCCACTATTAAGAAGGCAAGCGAAGTAAGAAGAGAGAGCCGGTAAGTGGGCTGAAGTTCTTTAACATTGAATACTTTAACAAGCGAAGCGAGAATAAAGGCACCGGCAACGAGTCCGGTAACATAAGGATATATGACAATAAGCATGCGCCAATATAACTCAATCTCATTGGGATAAATATACCCGGTTATCTGTTTAAGTATTGGCCATAAATGTTCAGCAAGCTTTTCCAAGATTATTTTACCTCCATATCAAGACCCGCATAAAACACCGTTGGTTCTGTGTTGAGATATGGTTTAAGAACTCGTATCTTGTGCATGCGCATAAATCTCACAAGAGGGCTGGCTCTTCCCTTTCTGTCTCCGAATACCCTTGTTTGAGTAGGACACACTTCAACACAGGCAGGTATCATCCCCTTCACCAATCGGTGATAGCAAAAATTACATTTTTCTACCGTACGAGTCTTTGGGTGAAGAAATCGAGCTCCATAGGGGCAGGCTTGAATACAGTATTCACATCCTATGCAATATTTAGAATCAACAAGGATAACTCCATCATCTGTTTTGAATGTAGCTCCGGTGGGACAAACCTGAACACAAGGGGGGTGGGCACATTGATTACACAATTTAGGTACAAAAAAGCTCCTGAGCATCTTTTTCTCTTGGATATTCCGCTTGAAGCCATCCACACCACCATTGGGGCTATCTACAATCACTTCACCTCCCTCAAAAACTATGTACCGCTCCACCCATGTTTTGAAAAAAAAGGGCAATTGCGGAACATCATTCTCCTTTTTACAGGCATTTGCACACCGACCACACCCGATGCATCTATCTATCATTATTCCCATTCCCCAGGAGTGGGCTTTAGGATCATAACCTCCTTCATAAACTGGAGTTTTTTCTTTCGATATCAGGAGTCCAGGGCATGATAGAGAAAGAAGAGAAAAAATGAGTTTTTCAAGAAACTCTCTTCTTTCGATATTTATCTTATCCATTTAATCAACCTCTGGTAAGTGAGGATAATGACACTGCCAGCATACATACATTTCGCCATGAGTTGCTATATCGACTCTTGGAATTTCCTTTGGAGCCGGGGCATCTTCAGCGTGGCACTCTCCGCAGAGCCCTCGTGTAATTGGTTTCTCAGGGTGATAATCTCTCGGGCGGATCTTGTGCTCTTCAGGAGTTTCGTGACACCTTGTACAGGAGATATAAACATGATGAGAAAGGGCCTTTGTCCTAGCAATCTCGGCATGGCATGCCTCACATTCTTTTGGTGCTTCAGGCGTTTTGGGATCATGAGCATCATGACAGGAGATGCAAGCTTTCCTTGGATTATGTGATTCTGAAATTATTTGAGGGAAGCCTGTGGGTCTAGAAGGAAGATACTCATGACATAGAGGGCAATATCCTCTCTCCCTCGGAGCCTGAAGCTTATTGCCATCAGGGTCTTCAGTGTGAGCCGCAGCCGGACCGTGACATGCTTCGCAAGTCACATCCCGGTGATAGGACATTTTCTTCATGTCCACTATATCATCATGACAATCCTCACAGACCGTATGCTCTATATATTTAATCTCCTGCGATATTACATCATCAATAGCCGATGCCCTGTAATGTCCATATTTTCCGAAATCAGAGGGAACAAGAAAATGTCTCATAACAACAAAAGCAGCTATTACCAACACTACTGGTATCAAAAGACGCTTTACCTGATCAGGGACTTTTTCTCCTATTGCCTTTATTCTATTCATGAGCGTAAAATTATAATTGAGAATATGTAAACCTCTAAAATAATATATAGCAAAATATGTGCCAAATCAAAGGTCTTTTATTAACCTATGATCACTAAATATATTATTATAAGAAAAACTGCAATTTTTTGATTAAAAAAATAAGCTATCATTCGGATTTACGCGCATCTATTCGAGAATGGAACCTAAAACCTCACACCTAATCGAAGATATAACATGAGTTATGGTCATTTTCATAAAAGATATGTTTAATTAAAAAATGAAAAACGGAAGAATTTTAAGAAAAAAAACTCAAGAAGTGTGATCGAGCTTAATATTTTCTTATAAATAAATGGGTGATATAACCCAGCAAAGGGTGAATTCACCCAACAGCAGGATCCGATCCATCTATGCTTATTTTTCTATTGCCTAACCTTTTTATTTTCTTTAAGGTAGATAGGAGAAATATTTTCACTACTTGGCACAAAGAATGCAGTTATAATAATGTAGAATTATAGCTGGTTAAAATGAAGAAATTAAGAATAAACTTTTCCTTCTTGCGGAAAATAAAAAGCATGAAGAAAAAAAAGAAAAAAAGAATAATTCTATTCTTGGTCGGAGGGTTCATGATTATTTTCCTTATCGGAACAATCGAATACACTTCTAAGTCCCATTTTTGCGCTTCCTGCCACTATATGAAGCCTTTTTACCAAAGCTGGAAAACTTCTTCTCACGGCCACATCGAATGCGCCACCTGCCATTATCTACCCGGACCCAAATCAAAGATTAGGGCAAAGATAGAAGGAATCATGCAGCTTGGCCGATACTGGACCAAGCTCTACCTAAAATCAAAACCTTGGGCTGAAATTCCGGACGAAAGCTGTCTCCGGGAAGGTTGTCACGAAAAGAGGCTCCTGGAAGGAATGACGAAATATAAAAAAGTTGCCTTTGATCACAAAATTCACTTTACTGATTTGAAAAGAGGCAAACGACTCCGCTGCACGAGCTGCCATTCCCAGATTGTTCAGGGTGAACACATTACTGTTACTGATAGCACCTGCTTTATTTGCCACTTCAAAGAAAGTGAACATTACCCCCAAATAAGCGATTGTTACCACTGCCATCATAAGGTAGATTTGATTTCAGAAAAGACTTCAAGATTCAATCACTCTCCCGTGTTTGATGAAGGCTTTGAATGCGATAAATGCCACAGCAACACAATTATCGGTGATGGAATTGTCCCTAGAGAAAACTGTTATAAGTGCCACTGGGAAACAGCTAGGCTTGATAAATACGATGAAACAGACCTCATTCATTATGAGCATATTTTTTCCAATAAAATCGAATGTAACCAATGTCATTTGGATATTCAGCATAAGATTATCAAAGAAATTGAAGCCATATCGGATTGCAAAACATGCCATACAGACTATCACAAAGCCCAAAAAATCCTTTTTCTCGGAGAAGGAGGGAAAGGAGTTTCCCATCCTGTACCTAATATCATGCTGGAGAAAGGATTGAGTTGCAAAGGTTGCCATATTTTCCATGAAGAAACTGGCGGTAAGGTGATAAAAAGCGAAACATTTATCTCAAAAGCCACCGCCTGTGAATCCTGCCACGGAAAGGGCTTTGCGAGGATTATGAAAGACTGGGAGATTTCTACGGAAAAAAAATTGAGTAAAATCGGGACCATTTATGAAAAAGCCAACGATGAACTGAAACGCACCAAAAGTGTTCAGAAGGAAAAGGCTCAGAAACTCCTTGAGGAAGCCGCCTTTAACATCGACATTGTCGAAAGAGGAAAGAGTGTGCACAATGTTGAATACTCTCAGGAACTCCTCACTGCTTCTTACAATATATTAGTAGAAGCTCTGAATGTCATAGGTTCTTCCTATAAACCCGAAGTTTTCCTGGGTGTGGCTAAAGAAATCCCGACTCAATGCTCTAACTGCCACACCGGGATTGAAGAAATCAATACTCAGATCTTCGGCCTTGATTTCCCCCATAAAAAGCATTTAATAGAACAGAAAATACAATGCAGCACCTGCCATTCCAATGTCAGAAAACATGGAGAATTTATCGCCTCCAAACAAGGCTGTGCTGTTTGTCATCACAAGGATACAGAAAAGGATTGCACTGCTTGCCATAAATTGCAGACGATGTTTTATGAAGGAGGCCAATTAGACGGCCACAACATTCCAATGGACATAATGTTTGAAGCTGAAATAGAATGCATAGGCTGTCACATCGATTCTCGAGATCAGATCTATCGCCCTGACAAGAATAAATGTGTCGATTGCCATGAAGAAGAATACGGTGAGATTTTCTTAGAGTGGCAGAATTCAGTAAAAGACCTTATCCGCTCCTTGAAGACTACTTTAGCAAAGAGGAAAAAACTAAGCTTATCCAAAGAAGAACAAGCGCAGCTTTTAAATATTGAAAAATCTCTTAAAAACATTGAACTCGACGCGAGTTCTGGAAT
>Ga0255055_10002744_pt1 | contig 12180 bp, 11 predicted proteins | sample JV7_2_27_MG_FD_188633 | JGI IMG/M metagenome (GOLD analysis project Ga0255055, IMG submission 188633) | Seawater microbial communities from Jervis Inlet, British Columbia, Canada - JV7_2_27 | ecosystem: Environmental > Aquatic > Marine > Inlet | place: Canada: British Columbia | collected...
TCGCTACATTATAAGTATCAGCAACTCTACCTAAAGTTGATAGATGATAGTTTATTGTCTGTTGTCTTTCTGCTAATGTACCCCTTCCTGCATATTCTGCTCTAAAATGTGCAGTGGACGAATCTAGTACAACGATTCCATATTCATCTTTGCGGTTATAAAGCAGTTCTAGAAGTCTTTCTACAAGAGACATTTGATGATCAGAGTTGTATGCTCTTGCATAAGTAATGTCTCTTAAAACATCTTCGAATTTTTTCTCCCATCCTAATTCTTGCTGGAGTTTACCATGAACAGCTTTTATTCTACTGGGAGAAAATGTACCTTCTGTATCTATGAAAACAGCTTTTTTTCCCACTCCCCCTAATTCTGGAGGTAATTGAACCGTTACACAAAGCTGGTGACATATCTGAGATTTTCCAGAGCGAAATGGACCAAAAAACTCAATCGTTTCACCTAATCTAACACCTGATACTCCCAACTCATCTATTGTTGTTAAGGCATCTAGAGATTTAATTCCATAAGTAAAACCTGGTGCATCTCTCTGCTTTTCCATAATTTGAAAAGCGTCTACGAATTCTACTCCTCCACGTAAATTACTTAATGCTTTTTTGTATTTTTGAGCAGCTGAGGAAGTAATTCCATATTTATCCTCTAGTTCACGGATTGGTGTTGTTTCAAGAAGATATACATTCAATCCCTTTTCTCTTAGTACATCTGCAGTTGATTTTCCTACACCAGGTAAATCTTCCAAACCCATTTCTTCTCTAAAATACTTGAACTTAGGAAGTATACTTGATATCTCTTCTCGAATCTTCTTTGCAATTGACCTTTGTATCCCCATTGTTTGTAAATCAATAAGTCTTGAAGTCATTAGTTGGTTTATATCATTTATTTCATTTTCATTTAGAATATCTAGAGTTTTTTTCCCTAAACCTGGAACATCCTTTAATTTCAATCTGATTTCTTCTTTTTTTAGCTCCTTACTTTCTTTTTTCTCAATTTCAATCAAATGTTCTTCATATTGTTCTCCAATTTCTTTTGCATCAGGTTTTTCGATTTCTTCCTGGGATTTTTTACTCATTTATCTACACCAATACTGATTCATCGAAGAGGTTAGAGTATTTAAAGATACTACTCAATCTAACTACATAATCTCCTAAATTTAACTTCTTCGAAGGGAGACCCCGTTTCAAAAGTAATAAGAAATTTACATCAAAAAATAAAATCTATGAAATGGTTAAGAAAAAACTATCTAGTTTCTCTAAAAATCTATTCCTTTTCTAGCAGTGATACCTTGATTATATGGATGCTTTTTCTCTTCTATTTTGATTATTTTATGTGCTTTTTCTCTAACTGCTAAAGGAACATTTCTTCCAGTGACTATTATTTCCTCATTAACAAAAGAGAATAATTCCTTAATTTTATTAAAATTCACTAATTCGAATTCTAGAGCCATACCAAGCTCATCTAGCAAAAGAAGATCAGTAGGGTTATCTTTCAATGATTCAAACAGATTTTGAAATCCTTTTTCAATAATATTAATATACTCTTTTTTGTTTTCCCCGGTGAAAAATCCCTCCCTTCCAAAACAGAACCAACGAATATTATCATAATTTTTAAAGAAGTAACACTCACCGCAGTTATTACCAGTCTTTAGGAATTGAACAACTGTCACCTTCTTTTTCTCAGCTTCCTGTAAATAACCATAACCTATAGATAATGAGGTTTTCCCTCTACCTTCTCCATAGATTACAGTGAGTTTAACCATTGAATCAAAGGTTTCCTATTGTTTTTTAAATGTTAAGTAATAGAAAACATCCTCAATCTCAATTTTCCGGTAAAATTAGACTATCAGGGATTCTGTTCATTTGTTTCTTCAGAAGGTATAGTTTCACTCTTTTGTGAGATTTCCTTATCCTTCTGTTCTTCTCTTTCTAATTGAAATTTCCTTGCTTTATCATACATTTTTCCTGTTCCATCGCAGACTGGACAAACTTCTCTTCTTGATTCCTTTCCAGCACCTTTATCGACATATCCTGATCCATAGCAGAAAGGGCAATTTGTACCAATAATTCTAGATCCTATTCTTGCATAAACATATGAGAGAATAACACAAACAAGTCCACACACAATAGAAACAATCCCTGCAATTTCCCAGATTCTACCATTTAATCCTTGCTCAGTTTGAGCCACTGCTGAATCATAAAGATATAGACCAACTACAAACGATATTGCTCCCATGAGAAAAATAGAATATTGAATTACATAGATTCTAATGCTTGATCTTCTTTTGATTCTTTGACTCATTATTTTATTTTTCATATAAACGCTGAAAAGGATTTTGCTTGAAATTCATATTTTGCTTGAATTTATAATGAAGATTTTTCTCCCTCCCAGACATTCGAGCTATTTTGGTGGAAATTTGTTATCGAAAACCCTGTTTATCTAACACTAAATCTCTTTTTGCTATGAGTTATAGCAGATTCTATAAGAGATTTTACTAAAATACTGATGCCATCACCTGTTAAGGCTGAGGTTTCAAGATATTTGCATCCAAGCTTTTTACATATCCGTTCAGCATCTTCACGTTTGACTTCTCGCTCTGAGTCAGTCTTGTTTCCAACAATCGTAATATCTATTTCTAAATTTTGCTCACGTAATTCCCTGATCCAGTCTGCGCATTCGTTAAAAGATTCCTTATTGGATACATCAAAAATTATCGCAGCTGCATTAGTTCCAGAGTAGAGCAGTTTTCTAACAACTCCAAATCTTCTTTGACCTGCCATATCATAAAAAAGTGCTACAGCCTTTCCTTTGCTTGTTTTAAATGAATAAGTGTGAAATTCTGCTCCCACTGTAGGTCTATAACTCTTTACAAAAGTATTATCTGTTAACCGTTTGCAGATTGAAGTTTTTCCTACTTTTCCAGGACCACAAATAGCTAACTTATAGATATCATAATCTCTGAACTTAACTTCTACTTTAGAGCTCATCCTCTGAGTACCATTTAAAATCCCGAGAAAATAAATAAAAGACGATGTAATACTAAGAGGTTACGAGGATTCATACAATGTTATATATTTACTTCAACTGATTGATTACATCCTTTTGCCAATTCTTAAATATCTGAATCCGAATTTCTGACTTATGAGAACTGAATTTATAAAAGTTGCAGTTATAGGTTCAGGAACTATGGGTACAGGTATTGCAATTGTACTAGCTAAAGCTGGAATTTTAGTAAATCTAGTAGATGTAGAAGAGCGGTTCTTGGAAATAAGTCTTGAGAAAATAAAGGATTATCTCAAAGGGAGTGTTGCAAGAGGAAAAATGACTGAAGAAGAAACTGAAAATATCTGTAACAAGATTTTCTTAACAATTGATTTGAAGGGAGCAACAAAAGATATTCAACTAGTAATAGAAACAATAATTGAGAACGAATCCACAAAGAAAAAGCTGTATGAAGAACTGGATGTTTTGTGTAGTAATGAAGTGATTTTTGCAACAAACACTTCTTCCATTAGTATAAGCGACCTAGCTTCAGTAACGAAAAGAGCTGATAGATTCCTAGGAATGCATTTCTTTAATCCCCCGCAGATTATGAAACTTGTAGAGATTATTAAGGGAAATTCAACAGATGATAATGTGATTGAGAAGATAATATCTCTATGCCGAAGACTAGGAAAAACTCCTGTGCTTTCTGAAGAGACACCAGGTTTTATAGTAAATAGACTCCTTTGGAGTTTTCTAAATGAATCATATAGAATACTTGAAGCAGGCATATCAAAAAAAGAACACATTGATGAAGCGGTTAAGTTAGGTTTAAACCACCCAATGGGACCATTAGAGCTCTCTGATTACATCGGTTTAGATGTTGTGCTTGATTTAGGTAATTATATCTCAGAGCAACTAGGAGAAGAATATTCTCCATCATCATTACTTAAGGAACTAGTCGAGAAAGGAAATTTGGGAAAGAAATCCGGTAAGGGTTTTTATAACTATAGAAATTAATGAAAAAGAAAACAATTTTCTTTATCTCTTTCTTATATGTAGAACAAAGGAAACCATTACAGCAAAAACAACAGGAGCTACTGCAAAAATTACCAATCCCCATCCACTTGTAATTCTCTTACCAGATTTCCAATCGGGTAAATTTGGATCTATTTCTTCTTCTAGAGATAGAAAATCAACCAACAGTGCATGTTCACTTTCAACTTCCTTTAGATCTCCCCAATTATCATAATAGGTCATAATGGCTTCTGGTATTGTGTGAGGTCCTGATTCACTTGATGTAATATTGTAATAGAAGATAAATTCAGCGTCCTTTAAAATTTCTGTAGCATTAAGCATTATTGATTTACTCGATAGATAACCATAAGTGATTTCACTTGAGTTGAATCCAAATTCAGATGATGAATAAAAGGTTGTATTTAACATAATATCATCTCCAGTTAATTCACCAAAATCACAGGAAGTAAATGATAAAACACCCGGATCAGTAAGATTCAATGTCAAAGTAATGTTTGTTAGGGTGAAATTAAGGAAATTCTTGATATATATTCCAATTTCTAATTCTGTTTGTTCATAAGGTTCAGAACTCATGATTACTTGGTCAAAAGCCAAAGAATTTTCAGGCACGAAACTAACACTTGGATTAATGAATATTAGCATTGAAATAAGCATAGTTACTGTAAGGGCTTTTTGAAATCTATTCATTGAGGATTCTCCTTGAAAGCATAAAAAGTGAGCGTGTTTTTAACTTTAACTCTTCATGTCTGCGTTTTTTATTTATTATACTAATAGAACAATTGCTTTATATCAGATTAATGCTAAAGTATTTTGATAAGCTCTAACTATGTCAACATTATCTACCAAAGCTGACTTTGCAACAATATCTGGTAGATGATTATTAATCCAATTCATAGCTTCTTCCATTTTCTTTCTCATACTTGGGTCTGTTTTTCTAAATATATCTACAATATTATCAAAATCAATCTTCTGCGATACTGCAAGGTTATTTAACCACGATTGCAATGTTTCAATCCTTTGTGTTGGGAGGATGAAATCAATTGTTCTATTTATTTTATTTTTTACAACAATACCTTTGATTTTAACAGGCATTAGAGAAATAAGTTGTCCTCCCAATTGTGATCTGAAGAGAAGAGCAAAAATCTTTTGTTTATCATCAATTCTCAGTCTTGTGCAAAGATGTTCATAATCTACAAGTGATGTACCGAAGAATATTTGGGTATTTTCATGTTGAATGTTCAATGCAGATTTTGTTTCAAATCGGTTTGGATAATCATCTCCTGAGAACCTAATTGAGATTACTCTTGGCAAATCTTGTGATAGTTTTGCTAGAACCTTGTCAATATCACCTTCAATAATTAAATCATCACCTGAAAAGGAGAAACGAGGATCAAATATTCTCTTAATAGTAATAGATTCCTCTTCTAAAGCAGTATAAATTTCATTAAGAATATCGATATTAAGTGATTTTTGGGATATTCTTATCATTGTTGTCTTAACCAATTAAATCCCCTATTTAAACCAGTTATCTAATGATTTTTGACCTTCAATAGATTCAGTCCATGAAATACCAATGGTATCAAGTAATTGTACTAGAGTTGATTTAAGCAGTTCTTTAACTTTAGGAATGTCTACATCTGTTATCTGAGCTAATTGAATTGGCTTAACTGAACATTCATTGCTTCCAGATATTTTATCTGATAACTGAATATCATGAGTTTGAATTTTAAACGGTTTGGTTTTTATGAAGCTAATCAAAGAACCAATTGTAGGGATTTCACCATCTGGAAACGCTTGAATCAGCTGGATTGCTGCTTGAAGTGGTTGTGTCCAGCTATCATAATGATCGAGTTTCTTTGAGAGTGTTACACTGATCGCAAGGTCTTCTAACTTAAATTCCTTCTTTGATATGTTTCGAAGTACTTTCTTAATGGTACCTGTAATCTTCTGTTTTGCATTTTCCAATTCCTCAGGTGTTTGTACTTCAGTTAAAATGCTTAGTGCAATTTCAAATGGTTCTTTTGCTAATGTAGGCGTGTTTTTCTTCTTTCCCATCAAACCTTTAACAATGGGCAATCCTTTAGTTGTTATCCCAAAATAGTTCTTTTTTCTATCGGATAATCCGCAGTATCTGAAAACATAATCAGTTGAAAGTTCTATCTGAAATGTGTTTAAACTCCAATCTTCTAATTCTGTAATATGCTCAGGTTTTGGTTGATAAACAAAGATGCTATCTGTATCACCATAAAGTACTCGCAATCCTAATTTTTCTTCACAATATTTCTTTGTTTTAGATATGGCTTCTCGTGCAATAGCAGCAGTTGATTCGGCAACAGGGGGACAATAAAGAGCAAAATTATCTGATCCAAATACACCATAACTTGCATTCAATAGTACTTTAAGAGAAGATTGTATAACATTACTTAGGTTTCTTTCTTCATCACTTAAACTTGGATCTTTTGCTTTATCCTTGAACCAATACACTCGAATATCTCTTATGAATCCTACAAGCCTTGACCCAATCCCCACCTGTTGATTGCATACCCAATGATTTGTTTCAGGTATTTTGTTTTCTTTACACTCTTCATGATTGCAATTGATTGTCTCATAAGAAAGATTTCTTGTTTTTATGATTGAAGGATACAAACTAGCAAAATCTAAGACATGAACATCCCACCACACTCCTACTTCTGGTTCAATAACAATTGCTCCTTGATACTTTTTACCTTTGATTATTGCTTCAGTAGAGGTGTCACCTTTAAGCCGTAAGATATCTTCACGCCTGGGAATAAGATAATTTTGTAACCTATGTTCATAATACATCCAATTTTGAATCCAAATACTAACACTTGATCTAGTGAAATCATCTATAGGCATTTTTGTGATTCTGGACAGCATGAAGATTAGTTCTATTACTTGGTTATTATTAAAAGTGGTTAATTCAATAGTAATTTCAGCGTCTCTAGCGTTGTATTTGATTAAATCCTCTAATTCTAAATCCCATATATTTTTCTCATGTTTTAGTTTTTCTTTGCCTAGAAGATTTTTACCTAATTCATCTAAAGTAACACGATCATATGCTGCACTAAATGCATAGATTCTCATAGCAGGCTGTCTAAAGAATCTGTAGAGATCTAAGTGTACAGCATGGGATAGATAAACATCTTGTGTCCTTGTTCTAACAAAAGGAATTAGTGTTTCATCAATCTTTAATTTCCTAGCCCTATTATCCAAATATTGGAAATCGAAGTTATCGCCATTAAATGTTATTACAACAGGATATTCTCCCATTTTTCTGAAAACAGCTTCCAACAGTTCTTTTTCATTTTCAAATTCTTCGAATTTTCTATTAACCTTTTCTTTATCAATTGCTTTTTTATCTTCATTTAATATGAAAATAATTGTTTCCCCATCTATATCAGATATTCCAACTGAAATGACTTTTTCATCTGCTACTTGTGGACTAGGAATCTTGTTTTGTTTACTATGTAATTCTATATCTACTGAACATCGTTTGATATTAGGAATTGGGGCAAAAAATAGAGGCATATATTGATCAACAAGCTCTAAAATCTCTTGAGGTTGATCTTTGAAAATTGATAAAATGCCAGTTTTGACTTTATCAGAGATTTTCGGTTCAATTCGTTTGAGATCTCCTTTTTCTATGGAATAATAAAGACATGGAATTAACGCTTGATCGTAGATGTAATTAAGATGATAACGGATGTTTGCTTCAAAGGAAGGGTGTATCCTTTCTCGATAACTGTTATCTCTTCCACCAATAGCTAAAGGATTTGTTGCTAATACTTTTGTCAAATCCAATTCTTTACCATTCAGAAGACTATATTTTTTAACACTTTCACAGCCAATATATTCTTTTTCACCTTTTAGAATATCCTCGATATCTGCTTTGTTCACGGTTGTAAGCAAGTACGGTAAATGATCTTTGTTGTCATACCACCTGTATACTTTTCCATCCTCAGGATTCAATAATTTGACATAAGCTAATTCATTTTTTCCATCATATTTAACATCAATCAAGTACGAAGGAGGTAAATTGTCTGGTGCTAAAATCACATACTCTTTCCCTTTTTCCTCTAAAATAAGCTCAGTTTTTTTATTTGGTTGTTTACTGGTTTCTTCTAAATTACCGTTTTTTGTATCGTGTTCTTTACTTAATGCATTTTTTTCCTCATTAGATTTAGTTTCTTCTAAATTTGATTTGTTTGAATGCTGAATAAAAGTCATTAAATCATGATTATTATTGTTTTTCTTGTTAGAATTGTTCATACTATTAGCCTGTATCAAATTATGGGTTTCTTTATCACTCATCTAATTTGTTTAGATGGGCAATTTTACCTTTGTATTATTGTTTAGATTTTCTTAATAATGATAACTTTGCTTGATATTAAAATACAACAATATAATTCTTATTGTTTTTGAACATTAATTTTATTTATCACAGATTTAAAATAGTCATATGAAATCAACAATTGATGATTTAAAGAAGATTCATTATCTGAAACTTGAAAAAGATGACGATATTCTCGGTTCCATTGTAGATTATTGCAAAAAAAATCAGATTAAATCAGGAGCTATTTTTGGGATAGGAGCTGTACAAAAAGCAGTTTTGGGATATTTTGATGTTGAAACCAAAACATATCTAGAAAATAATTTTGATTTTTATGCCGAGATTCTTAATTGTACTGGTAATGTGGCAATCAACGAAATGACAAAAGAACACATGGCTCATCTACACATGCTTATTAGTGATGTAAAAGGAGTAACATTTGGTGGTCATGTTCTTCCTGGAACTTTAATCAGTGTTACCGGAGAGTTCATCCTTTTTGAAACAAATTCAACATTAAATAGGAATATAGATGATGAGTTCAAACTTATGTTGCTAAATATCTAAAAATATGAGTGAAACTCTATTTTGATTTTTCTATTTGATTCAGTAAATAAATTAACAAATCGTGCATTTTCTCTATTGATTATGACTTGATATTATTAACAGCCTCGAACAAAGTTTTAATAATGTCAAGTGTGTTTATCATATTAAACAAACATTAACCGTGGTTACAGTGTCTGATATAGTACAGGAAATACTAGAAAGCGGAGCAATATTAGTTGTTGACCCCACTATCATGCAAACTGAACCCGATGATTTTCTAGAAAATTATGGCCATGTTTTGGATACAATCGCATTGGTCGCAAAAGGAAGATCCGGGTTTACATTTTATCAAAGTAATAGTGCTCCCAAAGATAAAAAAAATGGTGTCTTCTTCCATTCATTCTGCACAATAGCCGACAATATGGGGATAAAAGTAGATGCCTTAATGTATGTGCATGGTGATAATTTTCTATCTCAGAATACAGATTTTCGTGTTGTTAATAGCGAAGGTGGTCCAATTTCTTCCTACGCTTGTCCTAGCCAAGAGAATTTGAGTATGTATACTGCAGCTATAGCAAAGGAAATAGCTCAGTATCCAATAGAAGCGCTAATACTAGATGATTTAATGCATCCAACAAAACGAACATGTTTCTGCGATAGATGTAGAAGAAAATTTGCAGGAAAATGGAATATCGAGAGAGATTTTAGTTTTGAGTTTCTAGAATCCAAAGATTTGATGGTTGATTGGTTCGATTATAGATCAACATTTGTAAATCAAACTCTTAGGGAAGTAACAGACACAATTAAAGGTCAAAAAAATATTGACATTTCGATTATTGTTAAATCAGATAAGGAAACAGGTTCTATATCAGGAGCTCAAGAATATTTCGGACAAAACATAACTGAAATTGCCAAGATTACTAATAATCTAATTATTCATGTTAATCCATGGAATGACTTTCCTGCTTCTTCAAGCGGTCCAGAATATCAACAACTGCTCTCTTCCTTATCCGTCTTGAAAGAATATTCAAGTTCAGGTATCAAACCTTCTCTCTATTTCTGGAATGTATCTTCATCAGAAAAGCTTAAAGTTGCAAATAAACTGAAAGAAGATCTTCGTATAGAAAAAATGTTCATAGATGCCTCTTTACCACCTGATTTCACTAAACGAAGAACAATAAATCTTGGGTTTTAATAATGAGTCTAGAAAAAGCAATTGAAGAAATTAAAAAAATGTTTTGGGGAGTATTGAAAGGAAAATTCAGTCCTGAAGAGGAAGAAGATGTAAAAGCACACCTTATCTCAAATCTAGCTACTCTTACATCTTATGCAAAAACATGCTTACCACCAGAACAACAAGAAGAATATGAAAACCATTTTTCAAGAGCAAAAGATGTGCTATTAAAGTTTGATAGTGCAGGTCCTTGGTTTAGAGAATTACCTGAAATGATTGATACAGTCTATAATGTTATTACACATGCAAACATGCTACAGATAGAGTACCACAGATTTAGTGGAATTGAAAATGAAACACTTCAATTTTTTACTTCCAAAATTGAGACTCTTGAAATGAAAGTGACTTCTATCTCGGAAGAAATGAAAAAGATTAAACGACAGATGTCAATCATATTACAAACCAAAGAATTACCGGAAATCAAAGAAGAACTAATTGAAGAAGTTATAGTTGAAGATACATCTGAAGGAGAGTCTACAATCCCTGAAGTTGAAGAACAAATAGAGTTCGAAAAAACAAAGGAAGCTGAACAATTAGAAGAAGTTGAATTAGATGTTGCTAAAGAAGATGAGGAGAAGCTTCCTGAAGAGGTTATCGAAAAAACCATTGAGACAGATGCCAAAGAGCTAATTGAAGGGATTGAATTGGCATCCCAGTATGAATTTGAACCTGAGCCGTTTATGCAAACTATTGAATCTGAGCAAGAAGCCTTAAAACAGCTAGCTCATCTATTATCTGCTCTGGATCCTGGAGATGATAACATTATATCTCCTCTTACTGAAAAATTAATAACTTTGGGCGAAGATGAAGAAAGAGAAGCAGTTGCTACAGATGCTCCAATAATTGATGAAAGTAAAATCATTGATGAGGGTTTGAGTGAAGAAGATTCAGCAGATATTCATAAATATAGAACATCTGTATCAAGATTAAGTCATGTTTTATCAACACCAAGCTCTGAAGAAGATGCTGCTCAATTTGTTTCCTCTATAAAGAAAACAATAGCTGATGTGTCACAAGAACCTGATTATGCTGAAGAGGAAAAATCCCCGCTTACAAAACTTATAGAAGCTGAAACAGGAGAAGTAGAAAGACCACCTGTTCAAACAGATGATATTCAAGATGTAATCTCACACTTAGAGTCTAGAAGGCAAAAAGCTATAGAAAGGATTCAACAATTAGAACAAGCACTTAATTCTGAAAAAATCGATGAAGATGAATGGCAGGAGTTAAGAATAAAAGCTGAGCAACATATGCTAAGAATTGAAGATACTTTAGATGGGTATAAAAGATATTTTGATAAACTTCAAAGCCAGGATTCTTAAGATGAATGGATGGAAGAGTGTCTCATTTGATTCATTATTACTATGGTGATAGATTACAAACGTTTCAAACTGGACTAGGGACATTAATCAGAGCCTCTGGGCACTCAAAAGATGTTTTAGCTTTTGTAATAAATGATTCATTTACTTGGGTTAATTCTTTGAAGGAAAGTCAACCTATCACTGTGAATATCTTGTCCTTAGCTAAAGATAAGAATATTCAAGATGTAATTTTTGATAAAATTCTATCCGTTAATAACTACGTGTGTTTAATCTCGAATATTGATCTTCTTATTGAGTCTGATTTAATTGATACAAAAGAATTATTGGATTTTATAATTGGAATAAGAGGAAAGAATGAGATCATTTTAACTTGTAAATCTTATTATCCTGAGCTAGAAATCAATGCAGATTACGTGAGCTTATTCAAGGTCAATGATGTTTAAATCAACTGCAATGTGTGCAATCTTTGGTGCTATCCATCGAATTATTTTTGTTGTTTCTAAATTATATTTCACTTCCATTTCATTCTCATCAAAAATGGATTGTATCTTCTTCTTGATCTCTCGTAAAGGTATCGTTTTGGATTCTAAATGCTCTGTAATCTGCCAATGTATTATCCCATTTCCATTCTTTAATGCTTTACAAGAGATTGGTAAGGATGTTTGAGATTCTAAAGGTAAAGGAAGTAAAATTCTGTTAACCTT
>Ga0255055_10002745_pt1 | contig 12170 bp, 11 predicted proteins | sample JV7_2_27_MG_FD_188633 | JGI IMG/M metagenome (GOLD analysis project Ga0255055, IMG submission 188633) | Seawater microbial communities from Jervis Inlet, British Columbia, Canada - JV7_2_27 | ecosystem: Environmental > Aquatic > Marine > Inlet | place: Canada: British Columbia | collected...
GGTATCAGGTAGTGGGTATTTCGTAGTAAAAATTTAAATAATATTTTAGAATTGGGTTTTGGTGAACCAATCGATAAGTTGCCTGGCAATGCTGATTGTGGGGGGAATTTGGGGAAGCTCGCCTTTTGAAAACCAAGCAGCGTCAATGATTTCCGATCCATCAATCGTGATTTCACCGCTGGTATAATCGGCGACGAATGCAATCATTAATGAATTTGGAAACGGCCAGGGTTGGCTGCCGAAATACCGGATATTTTTCACCGTTATGCCCACTTCTTCACGGATTTCCCTTTGGACGCATTCTTCAAGGGTTTCACCCGGTTCCACAAAGCCGGCCAAAACACTGTAAAATGGAAGCTTAAACCGTTTGTTGCGACCCAAAAGAATCTGATTGTTTTTGAGCACGGCAACGATGATGGCCGGGGAAAGCCGCGGGTAATTTACCAATCCGCATTGCGGACAGATCTTGGCTCGCTCGTCGGTTTTATCCTCTGTGAGATGTCCGCATCCTCCACAGTATCGATGTGTCCGGCTCCAATCCACGAGCTGATTGGCACGGCCGGCGATCCAGATCAGATCCTCTTCCATCGAACCAAAAAGCGTGCGCAATTCTTTAAATTTAAAATTATCAGCATCCAGCGGGGTATCGGCTAACTCGGCGGCATAGCAAGGATGGCTGTCCAGGGTGCCGAGATATTGAAAACGGTCGAGAGTAATATTGCTTTCTGAAAGATCGGATGTATCCGGGACCGTAAGGGTATCGTTCGTAATTTTTATCAGCAGCTTGCCTTTGTTAAAGATGAACCAAAGGGCAGATGCCTGTTCGCCGGATGAGGGTTTGAAATTCGGTATAAATTGCATTTGGGTATCCTAACCCGGACAAGCCGGAATTGACTATTGAAAATTGAATATTCAATCGGAAATATTCAATCATCAGAAGATGGTGAAAATATCTCCATATAATTTTCTTACCACAAAATGCATAAAAATAACTATTAAGACTCTAATGGCTACCGGTTTGCAGATAGATTCCGCTCCGGATGCATCATCCGGCAAAAACGGTTATTTTGAAGCCAGTTTTTCGGCTATAGCGCGAAACCGCCTGGCCTCCCCTTTATTGCCCTGGGCGGTGTAGATTCGGCTGACCTTTTCAAAGTAATCGGTTGCGTTGGCCGGAATCTCCTGAGCCAGAGACAGATATAGCTCCAAAATCTCATTATTATACATACCGGAGTCAAAACAAAGATCAGCGTACCTTTGTTTTATAAACGGGTCCAGGCGTGCATGGCAGCTTCTGCACTGGTCCATAATCTCCCGGTATACATTGCGGGCGTTGGCCAGCTCGTTCATAGCCTCGTGGGTTTTGGCCAAAGCCCGGGCAACGAGCTCGTTCCAGCCATAGGTTGCCATAAAATTTCGATAAAAGTCTTTTGCATCGGCAAAGTTTCCGGCGTGGTAATGGGTCTCCCCCTTTAAAATGAATACGGCAACGGATTCTGTCAGCTCCTCGGGAACGGAGGCAAGAAGAGCTTCAGCCTGATCGAATGCCTTTCTTTCCCAGAAAATTTCACATAAAAGCTGGTAGGCAGGCAACGCCTGCGGCCGGCTTTCAATAAAGGCTTCCAGCAATTGCTGCGCTTCCGAATGTTTTCCCAGATTCAGATAGGCGGTGGCAAGCTCCAGCGGGACATAGCTGTCGGCCGACGGGTCCTCTTCCATGACGCGGGATAAATAATCGGCTGCAGTGGCAAAATCACCCCGATTCAAAGCCATATAACCTTTTTTAAAATTATTTCCATAGCTTAAATAGTCTTTTTGAACGTCCATAGGCAAGGTGCCGCACAATGCTCTGAAATATTCGTCGCCCTCTTCCGGGAATTCAGGTTCTTCAGTTTCTGGCGTTTCATAATCAAAATCCGGCAGTTCTTCCCTGAGGGTCTTGTCCAGCTGAAAATCGAGCTCCTTGAGCTTAATTTCCAGGTCGTTTTTAAGCATGGAATCCTCGGTAAGCTCCCGGGACAGGGCATATAATTCGCGGGCATCATCATAAAAGCCGGACTCCATCAGGTCATCGGCATTCTGTTTGTGTCCAAGCGCCAGTGCCTCTTTGGCCTGGTTCATTTTTTCCTGAAGCCGGGTTTTTAACTCATAGTTGTGCGGTGATGTTTTTTCCAGCTTGTCCAAAGCCCGCTCGTATTCGACCTTGGCTTTGCCCCACAAATCGACCGAAAATAGCTCATCGCCCTTTTGTTCATGCTCCTCGGGGGTCTTGCCGGAAAATAGCTTTAAAATGGACATTGCATTTCTCCCGCGGCTACTCAGGTGTTAAATTTCATGAGAAACAATCACACTAGCCGGAGGTTTTTGGGTTGCGGCTAATTTTACGCCAGAATACTAGTGTCATGTCCCACAAATATATTGCAAAAGTTATGTTTTATAAATTACTTGCGGGACGCAACACTAGGGTTATATTCTGAATCAGCACTAATCTAGTAAAAAAACTAGTCCGTAAATATCACACTAGAAGTGCAGAAATCGGCAAAAGAAAAGGCACCTAGCAAGGGATGCCTCTTTAATGATCCATTTTCATGATCAGATACTGAAAATTTATAAAATAATTGACTACCTCCCGGGTACGATAATCCGTGAGTCCGGTTCTGCAATTTTGGTTTTTTCTTGTTCCTGATATTTTTTTGCTTCCTCAGCCAACCGTTCCATCGACGCTTTCATCGCTTCCGGAAATTTTTTAATCGCCTGCTGCAGTTCTTTGGCCTGAATAACAGCCTGAATCGGCAATGGTCCGTTAGGAGTCATCAGGCTTGTTTGACCCACAAAAACCGATTTTCTGGTTTTGTCCTCCGATCCATCAGGCTTAACCGGTGTCATCCGCTTGATAATTCCCACTTTAAGATCGGTAAATGTTTCTTCCCTAAAAAAATTGCTTTTGTCTATCTTTAATTCTATCGGCTGGTCTTGTTCATCGGCCATGAAATGTGTCTCCTTAAGCGATGTGTGTTTGTCAAATGGTTCAATTGTTTAAAACAAATTAAGTGCCGCAACGTAACAGATATAATTGGTTAAGGCAACTAATTTGGGTTTGTCGGGTTTACTGCGTTTTCCGGTGGTTTAGGCTGGTTGTAAAGACTACATTTGTTTGATTGGTCAATTCCTTTGAGTGGAGGTTTTACATATTTATACAATTTTATAAAAGATTGCCCAAAAAGGGTTGAGGGCTTAAGTTATGATATCCGCATTATTGTATAAACTTCTACAATCTAAATCATTCCATATTATCTCTTGCATCATGCCTACGCATGAATTATTCATATCACAGTATACGATCCGTGAGGTCTTTTTTTTATGTGTGGCCGATTCGTAGGATACCGCAATTTAGATGAACTAAAAAAAATCTTTCCCATTAACAGATCCGCCTGTGAGGTTGCGGCCAATTACAATGTTGCCCCTTCGCAGGAGATTCTGGCGATTTTTAACCACCAGGGGGAAAACTGGCTGGATAAATTCCACTGGGGGCTGGTGCCTTTTTGGGCAAAGGACCCTTCCATTGGAAACCGCATGATCAATGCCCGCGCCGAAACCGTTGCCGAAAAGCCCTCCTTTAAAAATGCCTTTAAAAAGCGCAGGTGCCTGATCATTGCCGATGGCTTTTATGAATGGAAAGGGCCAAAAGGCCAAAAACAGCCCATGTTCATCACCTTGCGTGATAAAAAGCCTCTCGCGTTTGCCGGGCTATGGGAAACCTGGGGCAAAAAAGATCAGGAAACCCTTTATAAGTCCTGCACCATCATTACGACCGAAGCCTGTGAAGCCGTGCGTGATATCCACCATCGCATGCCGGTTATCTTCAAACCCGAAGCGTATGAATTCTGGCTGAATCCGGCTAACCAGGATATAAATACATTAAAAAATATTCTGGAAAAGGCACTCCTGACAGATCTGATCAGTCACCCGGTATCAAAACAGGTCAACTCCACGCGTAATAACGACTCCTCTTGCATCGATCCCGTCGATTAATTAAAACGATAACTTACAAACATCAAAATTACAGATTTAGGGTTTTTCGACAGTCTCTCAATATATCTGCAATCGGCTGATATTTGGTTTTCTGCTATGATATCTCAAGTTTTGGTTCAGTAAAATTTCAGCCGAATTAAACCTACAATCTACAATTTCCCGCCCTAATACTTTGACACTGGATCATGTGCTCCGGCAAAAGAATCACAAAATCCAATTCCTTGCCTTTGCAATTGCCGATTCGGTTGAATCCGGCATCGAGGAGCTCTTAAGCGCAGCAAATGTTGCTTAAATGCATCTTAAAGCCAGCCCTCTGTGCACCAACCATTTTTAGCATTATCGATTAACGGTGCCCTTAATCCATCCAGTTAAAGGTCCGATCCACCGCCTTTTTCCATTCCCGGTAATATTTTTCCCTGATAGCTGACGTCATGGACGGATGCCAGATCTTATCCTCGGCCCAGTTCCGGCGCAGCTCATCCAGCCCGGTCCAGAACCCGACGGCCAGACCCGCGGCATAGGCCGCCCCTAGAGCAGTGGTTTCCGAAACCTTCGGACGTATGACCGGTACGTCTAAAATATCGGATTGAAACTGCATCAGCACCTCATTGGCCACCATCCCGCCATCCACCTTGAGTTTACTCAGTTCCACACCGGAATCTTTGTTCATGGCGTTGACGATGTCACGGGTTTGATAAGCGCTGGCTTCCAGTACAGCCCGGGCAATGTGGCCCTTGTTGACATAGCGGGTGAGTCCAACGATCACGCCCCGTGCATCCGAGCGCCAGTAAGGAGCGAAAAGACCGGAGAAGGCGGGGACGAAATACGCACCGCCGTTATCTCCCACCGTTTTTGCCAGCGTTTCAATTTCCGGCGCACTGGATATGAGACCAAGATTATCCCTTAGCCACTGCACCAGAGCGCCGGTGATGGCAATAGAGCCTTCCAGACAATATACCGGAGCCTGGTCATTGATTTGATATCCCAGGGTGGTGAGCAGTCCCTGCTGGGAAACGGTCGGAGTGGTGCCGGTATTCAGCAGGAGAAAACACCCGGTGCCGTATGTGTTTTTAGCTTCGCCCATATTAAAGCAGGTTTGTCCAACCAGGGCGGCCTGCTGATCTCCCAGGGCCCCGCAGACCGGAATTTCAGCCTCCAGAGGCCCGTCTTTTAAAGTGGTGCCCCAGGTACGGCTGTCGCTGGAAGGCACAATGCGGGGCAGAATCTGGGGTGGAATGTCCAGGGTTTGCAGGATCTGTTGATCCCATTTAAGCGTTTGCAAATCCATCAGCATGGTGCGGCTGGCATTGGTTACATCGGTAACATGAGACCCGCCGTCGGGCCCCCCGGTAAGCCACCAGATGATCCAGGTTTCCATGGTACCGAAAAGGGCCTCGCCCTTATCGGCTGCGGCCTGGGCCAGGGCGATATTGTCCAGAATCCATTTGATTTTGGGGCCCGAAAAATAGGTGGCGATAGGCAGACCCGTTTTGCCGCGAAAACGGTTTTGTCCGTGATCCCGCATCAGCTCTTTGCAAATTTCGTCCGTGCGTGTGCACTGCCAGACAACGGCATTGGAAAAGGGCTCGCCGGTATTTTTGTCCCAGATGACGGTGGTCTCACGTTGATTGGTGATACCGATGGCCGCCAGATCAGATCCGGTAAGACCTGATTTTGCCAATGCCCCCCGGATCACGTCCTGTGTGTTCTGCCATATTTCAACAGGATTATGTTCCACCCAGCCCGGCCGCGGGAATATCTGTTCATGTTCTTTCTGGTCCACATCGATGATCCGGCCGTTGTGATCAAAAATGATAAACCGGTTACTGGTTGTGCCCTGATCCAGGGCTCCCACAAACTTGGCCATGGTTCATTCTCCATAAATATCGAGGGGTTAAAGCCTTAACTTTAACCCCCCTCAAAGGTTAAATATCTATTCCTGCTCTCCCGGCAAATGCTTGCGCGCAATCCCAAGGTAGAAGAGATCACCCGCCGGAGCGCATATATGGTATCAAAATAACAAAACAAAACGTATTAAGCGATACGGCTATTTCACGCGACCCTCGCGCCAGGCCTTGATGAGATTGTCGTAGTCGACCGTCTCACCTTGCGGTTTTTCGTTGACCTTCGCCTTGGGCGAGCCGGGCTTGTTCAACCAGTAGGACTCGTCTCTCTTTTGGTTCAGTTTCGGCCCTAATTCGCCCTGTACACCTGAGCGCTCTATACGCTGCAGTACTTTATCTTGCTCGCGGGCGAGATTATCCATTGCCGTAGAAACGGTCACCTCACCTGAAACCGCCTCGCCGATATTTTGCCACCACAACTGTGCCAGCTTTGGATAATCGGGTACGTTGGTCCCGGTCGGCGTCCACGCGACACGCGCCGGGCTGCGGTAAAACTCCACCAGGCCGCCGAGTTTCGGCGCACGTTCGGTGAAGGACTTGTGCCGGATGTCGCTGTCGCGGATGGGCGTCAGGCCCACGTGAGTCTTCTTCAGTGACGTGGTCTTGGCCACGCAGAATTGCGCAAAGAGCCATGCGGCCTTACGTCTCTCTAGCGGCGTGCTCTTCATAAACGTCCAGGAACCGCAATCCTGATAGCCCAGCTTCATCCCCTCTTCCCAGTAGGGTCCGTGGGGCGAGGGGGCCATGCGCCATTTCGGGGTCCCGTCCGCGTTGACCGTCGGGCCCGGCTCGACCATGGTCGGGACGAATGCCGTGTACCAGAAGATCTGCTGGGCCACATTGCCCTTGGCCAGGACCGGCAGAGACGTGTAGAAATCCATACCCAGCGCACCCGGAGGAGCGTATTTCCGGAGCCATTCCATGTACTTGCGGAGCGAGTACTTGGCTGCCGGGCCGTTGGCGGCGCCGCCACGGGCGACGCTTGCGCCTACGGGACGGTTGTTCTCATCTACACGGATGCCCCATTCGTCCACGGGCTTGCCATTGGGAATCCCCTTGTCGCCGGCACCGGCCATGGACAACCAGGCATCGGTGAAACGCCAGCCCAGGTCCGGGGCCTTCTTGCCGTAATCGCCGTGACCGTAAACGGCTTTGCCATCGATTTCCTGGATAGTCTCGCTGAAGAACTCGGCAATATCCTCGTAGGCAGACCAATTGACCGGAACGCCGAGTTCGTAGCCGTAGATCTCCTTGAATTTCTTTTTAAAATCCGGACGTTTGAACAAGTCGTAGCGGAACCAGTAAAGGTTGGCGAACTGCTGGTCCGGAAGCTGATAAAGCTTTCCGTCCGGGCCGGTGGTGAAGGATTTACCCATGAAATCGTCCACGTCGAGCGTCGGCAGCGTAACATCCTTGCCTTCACCCGCCATAAAGTCGGACAAGGGAACCACATAACCATAACGGGAGTGGGTGCCGATGAGATCGGAATCGTTAATCCAACCGTCATAGATGTTCTTACCGGACGCCCACTGCGTCTGCAGCTTTTCGATGACATCACCTTCCTGAATCAGATCATGGGAGACCTTGATTCCGGTAATCTCTTCGAACGCCTTGGCGAGAACTTTCGACTCATATTCGTGGGTAGGGATGGTCTCTGAGACGACCTTGATATGCATCCCCTTGAAGGGTTCCGCCGCCTTGATGAACCACTCCATCTCTTTCATCTGCTCTTCTTTTGTCAAAGTCGACGGTTGAAATTCCTCGTCCACCCACTTCTTGGCGGCTGCCATGTCCGCGCTCGCAGGAGCGGCTAAGAACGCAAATAATGCAGCCACAACACCTGCCAGGAATAACATCCTGGTCCTCTTCTTTAACATCATCCTAAGCATATGGTCACCTCCTGAGGCCTTCAATGGTTGGCTTCTCATCTCCCGGTCTATATCGCCGGCGTGAAGGCCGTTAACGCCCAGCAATATAGACCTCGTCTCTTTCATTTTTCTCTGTTGATCCCCTCCTTTAGCTCTAGGCCTTCAATGGTTGGCTTTCTGTTCTCCCGGTCAACATCGCCGACGTGAAGGCCTTTGACACTGAACGACATAGGACCTGTATTACCTACTATTGAATAAAAACTCAGCGAAGTTCCCGGGAAAAACCCGGATAGGTTTCATCTTTCCGGGGCGAACGATATCCAATTACCCCCAACGCATCACAACAATGATCCAGCACACGACAATGGCAAGCATAATCAAAAGGGCAAGATCGGTCAATCCAATCCATGCGAAAAAGATGAAAGCACTGCCGAGCAGCCCTATAAAGAGCCGATCACCAGGTGTGGTAGGAATCGGCAGGAAACCGCGGCGTTCCATGGAAGGTGATACTGTTTGCCATATAGTCATGGCAACCAGGATCAGGAAAATGGAGATGACAAAAATGGCCGTCGGAAGTGTCCATTCCATCCATTGCAGAGTCATGGTTGCCCCTCTCAATTGAATATTGAATTTATACCCGCCCTAAAGCGAAGCCCTTGGCCATGTGATTGCGTACGAACCAGATCACCAGTATACCCGGTACAATCGTGAGCATACCGGCCGCGGCCAGAAGGCCATAGTCAAGACCGGTCGCGCTAATTGTTCGCGTCATGATTGCCCCGATAGGTTTCGCCGCTGTTACCGTCAGTGTCCGGGATAACAGTAGCTCGACCCAACTGAACATGAAACAGAAAAAGGCCGTCACTCCAACCCCGGCCCTGATCAGCGGGATAAAGATGGTTATAAAAAAGCGCGGAAAGCTGTACCCGTCGATAAAGGCGGTTTCATCAATCTCACGGGGGACCCCGGACATGAAGCCTTCCAATATCCAAACCGCCAACGGCACGTTGAACAGACAATGCGCAAGTGCCACCGCAATATGCGTATCCAGCAGGCCGATTTCGGAATACAGTTGGAAAAAGGGCAGCGCGAAAATAGCCGCCGGCGCCATACGGTTGGTGAGCAACCAGAAAAACAGTTGCTTGTCACCGACGAACTGGTAGCGCGAAAAGGCGTAGGCGGCAGGCAGTGCCACGGACAACGATATAATGGTGTTCATGGTGACATAGATGATGGAATTGACATAACCCATGTACCAGGATGAATCCGTAAATATCTTCAGGTAGTTGACAAATGTTATATCTTTCGGGTACAGGGCAAAGGACGCCAGGATGTCGGCGTTGGACCTCAAGGACATGTTGAGCATCCAGTATAGCGGAATCATCAGCAGACCAAGGTATATGAGCAGGCCGATCGTTTTTTTCTTTACTTTCACCCCTTCTCTCCTTTTCCGACTCTCTGAAGCACCTGGTAAAACATAAAACTGAATAACAGTACGATTACAAAATAGATGAGCGAGAAGGCCGCGCCCGGTCCCAGGTCGAATTGTCCGAGGGCGATCTTGACCAGATAAATGGAGAGGAACGTGGTCGAATTGCCGGGCCCGCCTCCTGTCAGCACGAAGGGCTCAGCATAGATCAGGAAACTATCCATGAAGCGCAGCAACACGGCGATGGTGAGTACGCCGCGCATCTTCGGCAGCTGGATGTACCAGAATGTCGACCAGGCCGAAGCACCGTCAATCCTGGCTGCCTGGTAAAAGGCCTCGGGGATTGCCCGCAGCCCCGCATAGGCCAACAGGGCAACCAGCGGGGTCCAATGCCAGATCTCCATCAGCATCAGGGTAATCCAGGCATCGAGGGGCCGTGCCGTATGATCAAATGCTATGCCCAGTAGGTTGTTTATCCCGGCGCCGAACAGACCGATATCCGGCCGGGTAAAGATGATCCAGATCGTCCCGATCGTATTCCAGGGAATGAGCAGAGGTATCGCAATTGTAACCAGACAGGCGGAGACTCCCCAACCGCGTTTCGGCATTGCCAGGGCAATAAGTATGCCGAGCGGCATTTCTATCAACAGCACGAGCCCGGAAAACAAGAATTGACGCCACAAGGCGTCATGCAGGCGCTTGTTGCCCAACATCTCCTCGAACCACTCAGTGCCGACGAATATACTCTGGCCAGGTCCCCAGATGTCCTGGACCGAATAATTGATCACGGTCATCAATGGAATTATGGCGCTGAAGGCGACGATAGTAACAACCGGTAGAACCAGAAACCAGGCCTTGTTATTTGACCATTTTCCCATAGGAATACTCCTTGCTAACTAATCAGCCGCCCGTCGGCAAACAGCTTAATCCTTTGCAGCGGGAAACCGAGCCAAACCTTGCCGTCGGGAACCGGCTTTCCTTCCGGCAGTCTGGCCCGTAAGGTTTTGCCGGCCAGCGTTAGCGCCACAATTTTGTAACTGCCCTGATCTTCAATAGCCCGAACCTGCGCTGGTACGCCGTTTTCCACCGGCCCTGAGCTCAATTCCAGATACATCGGCCGAATCCCCACTTCCAGTTTTCCCCGGGCGTTGCGTCCCAGGGCCGCCGTTTCCTCATCCAATTTTATGCCGGCGCCATCGACTCGCGCCACATTTCCGTCTAAGGTACACTCCAGAAAGTTCATCCCAGGACTGCCGATGAAATATCCCACAAACGTATGTTCCGGGTTTTCGAAAAGCTCCTGGGGGGTACCGATTTGTATGATTTCACCTTCATACATAACGACCACTTTATCGGCAAAGGTTAAGGCTTCCACCTGATCGTGGGTGACATATATAAAGGTCAGCTTAAGCTGTTCGTGGATCTCTTTGATTTTGCGACGCAGGTCCCATTTCAGTTGCGGATCGATCACGGTCAGCGGCTCATCAAACAGAATGGCCGCCACATCCCTTCGGACCAACCCCCGGCCCAATGAAACCTTCTGTTTGGCGTCCGCAGCCAAACCGGCCGCTCTTTTTTTAAGAAAAGGGGTCAAGTCAAGTATCTCAGCCACCTCATGTACACGCTGGGCGATTTTGCTACTGGGAAGGCCTCGATTTTGCAATGGGAAGGCGAGATTGCCAAACACCGTCATGGTGTCGTACAAAACAGGAAACTGAAAGACCTGGGCAATGTTGCGTTTTTCCGGCGGCAACCCGGAGACGTCCTTACCGTTATAAAACACCCGGCCGCTACTGGGGGTAAGCAAACCGGAAATGACGTTCAGTAATGTCGTTTTACCACAGCCTGAAGGTCCCAGCAGGGCATAGGCACCTCCATCCTCCCAAGTATTGTGAATCCGCTTCAGGGCATAATCCAACTCTTCTTTTGGATTGGGCAGATAGCTGTGAGCAATTTCACTTAACTCGATTCGTGCCATGACCGTCTCCTACTTCAGCCTTTTTTAATGATTGTCCCGGGAGGGCGCTGCCACCAGGGTTTCGGCCTCATCGTACACAAAGAAAGAACTCGGGTTGACATATATTGTTATTTCGGCTCCGATCCGGAGAGGCTGAATCCCGTTTTCCTGAACCACCAGCCGAGAATTGTCGTAGTTGACATGAATGAACGTTTCCGACCCGTTTATCTCTGACAATTCTACTCTGCCATGAACTTCGGCATCCTCCTTACTGGTCCGTGATAGAAAAAAATGATGGGAGCGTACGCCGAATTTATATTTCCCGGCCGATAATGATTTCATGTGGCCGGCTAATTGAATTTCTATATCATGCCCCAGTCGTGCAGTGCTCCCCTGGATTGCGCCGCTAATGTAGTTAATGGGTGGATCGCTAAATACCTTGGCCACCTTAAGGGTTGCCGGGTGGTGGTAGACTTCCGGAGTGGGGCCGGTTTGCAAAATGCGCCCCTCATCAATGACAACGATATTGCCCCCTAACATCAGGGCCTCGGTCGGTTCTGTGGTGGTGTAAATGTCTATCGCTTTGCGCTGTTTGAAAATTCCCTGAAGCTCAGCCCGCAGCTCCTCTCTCAGCTTATAGTCCAGATTCACCAGTGGCTCGTCCAGCAAAAGCAGGTCGGTGTCTTTGACCAGGGCCCGGGCAATGGCGGTACGCTGCTGCTGTCCGCCGGAAAGCTCGCTGGGCAAACGATCCAGCAGGTCCTCGATATGGAGCATTTCAGCGATTTTACGCACGCGTCGATAGATTTCTGCTTTTTTAACTCCGGCAATTTTCAAAGGCGAGGCGATATTTTTATAGACAGTGAGAGAGGGATAATTGATGAACTGCTGATATACCATAGCCACACTGCGCTTTCGCACTGATACGCCGGTGACATCTTTTCCGTCGATAAGAATCTTGCCCCGTGTGGGCCGGTCTA
>Ga0255055_10002747_pt1 | contig 12163 bp, 21 predicted proteins | sample JV7_2_27_MG_FD_188633 | JGI IMG/M metagenome (GOLD analysis project Ga0255055, IMG submission 188633) | Seawater microbial communities from Jervis Inlet, British Columbia, Canada - JV7_2_27 | ecosystem: Environmental > Aquatic > Marine > Inlet | place: Canada: British Columbia | collected...
AAATCATGCGCGCGCAGACAGTGAAGCTGGATGCACTTGTTATGATGTTAAAAAGGGAAATTGTGGAGCTTAACAACCGACTATCAGCATTGGAGCCGATAGACGTATAACAATAAAAAAGGAGAAATAACATGGCAGACGGATCCTTTCCATCATTGGTTTCAAAAGACCGCGATGTGAACGCTGTAACTAATCCGATTTATGTGAATCTTTCGGATGGTACTGACGGCGCTCTTATCGACGGCAGCGGCAATTTACAGGTTATCCTGGCCGCTAACGACGGAGTTGACATTGGAGACGTTGATGTCGCTAGTGTACCGGCTCCTCTTAATGTAGTGGGCGGTGGTACTGAGGCGACAGCTCTCAGAGTGACTATCGCTAATGATTCAACGGGGCTGTTATCTATTGATGATAATGGCAGCAGTATTACAGTCGATGGTTCTTTAACAACGACTGGAAACTTCGAGTATGCAGAAGATACCGCTCACGTTACAGCAGATGTTGGTGCATTCGTATTAGCTGTCCGTAACGATACCTTGGCTTCTCTTGTATCTGCTGACGGTGATTATGCCCCGTTGCAGGTAGACGCGGATGGTGCTCTGTATATTACTGGAAGTTTTTCAGCGGCAGACGTGAAGGTTGATGATTCAGCATTTACCGTCGGGACAGACAGTGTAGGTGTCAGTGGTTTCTTAGCAGACGAGACTGCTCCTGACTCAGTCGACGAAGGTGATGTTGGTGCGGCTCGTATGACGTTGGATAGAAAGCAGTTGATGGTCATCGTCGACGAATCGACAGATAGTCAACGCTTGAACATCACAGCTGGCGGCGAAGCTGAAATTGACATTGCAGCGCAGAGCTTGACAGCTGTGAAGATTAGTAAGGATGCTAATGCTAACGCAGAGCTTAATCCTATCTACGTTCACAACGTTGATACAATCATATCTGGTGAAGAAGTCCACGACTATGATACGGCAGCGGCTGTAGCGAGCGATGCAACAGATAATCACGATTATACAGCAGTCGGTACGTTCCTGTTAAAATCTGTGATACTTGCAGGTTCTGGGAATATCAAAGCTGAGATTATCAACGATGCAACGGGAACACCGGCAACAGTTGCTGTTATGTTCCTCAATGGTCGTCAAGGAGACACGCAGCAAATCTTCTTCGACCCAGCAGTCGAAGTTGCAACAGCTGATGTATTAAGGGTTACACGAACAAATCGTCAAGGTGCGGCGACAGACTTGTACAGCACGATCATTGGTAACGATGTGTAATTGGGAGTAATGAAGATGGGGACAGGCGTGTCTAATAATAGGGCAGGGCCCCACAAAGAGCTAGGAGTACTGCTCCTTATCTTCCTTATTGGTTGTTGCCCGTTACCTGAGACGCATCCCAAGAGATACAATTGCACAACGATTGAACCCGGTGTCTCTTGGGAGTGCGTTAAAGATGGTGTTGAGTTCCAATGTCAATATAAACACAGGAGGGGTGATGACTAATAGAGTAAATAAGAAGGCTAAAGCAGTAAGGGATGTAAAAGGGCAAGAAGAGAAACAAACCCAGATTCAAGTTATTCCTGGTAATGTGGGGATTGTTCAAGTACGGCTGTTATCGGAAATATTAACAGAATTGAGGAAGCTAAATGGCGGACATAAGTGATAGAACCCAAAATATCAGCATTCACGACGAGGTGGACGATGTTGCTGTAACGACAACAGCAGACGCTCCCGATAAGCGTCGTCTCGATGTCAGTGTTGTTGACATCACTGATCCTAAGAAGGGGAACTTTACAAACATCCCTTTGACTTATAGCGGGAGTGATGAGATGAATGTTGATGGAGACCCTACGCCAGTGAACTTTACTGCTGAGCCAGTGACAGGTAAGAACATGATTGTATATCGTCTCTTGCTTGTTATGGAAGACGCCAGTATGAGCTGGGTTAAGTTTGCTGGTCGCTCTGCCTTGGCAAATGGAGTGGTTATCTATGTCACGGAGGACGGCGTAGAGAGGAACATTGTCACAGACCCAATTAAGACAAACAGGGATTATGTTTGGAACTGTTATGATGTGGAGATCGATAATGCCACTACGGCTATCCTGCGTATGCGTTGGACGTTCTCAAGAGCTGGGACTGTTCTCGTTCTTAAAGATGCTGAAGGTGACAATTTTAGACTCGCTGTAAATGATGACTTGACATCTGTCAGTTATTTTAAGGCAACAATCCAAGGATACGAGGTGGATGAATGAGCATAGCCAGTGAAGATAAAATCTTTGATGCGTTGGCAATAAGGGATACCAATGACCACAATTCTACGGTATCTGAGGAGCGTGGGTTTATTCCCAAGACTGTTATTGTCCATAACCATCTTGACCAGACCGTTACATGCCAGGTTCAGGGTGACATTGAGGACGGGTTCAGTAATCCTATTGCAATTTCAGATCCATTTAATGTGTCCGGTACCACTGATGATTACGAGACATTGACCGATTACTTCCCATTCATGCGGGTCGTGGCTTCGTGTTCAGTCTCTCCTACAACTGGAACGTTGACGGTGTATATAGCAAAGGTGGCAGACTAATGACTCTTAACAAAAAGAGAGTAATGAAGCAAGTGTCAAAGGTTTTAAAGATAACCCTTCCTCGGTCAGGCCCTTTGATGAAAGATGATATTAATGCTGTCCTTACTGATGGGTGGATGTTGATGACATCATATTATGACAGTTCAAGAGATGAGGTTAGGTTTATCTTTACACGGCCGAAGGGGCAAGCGTGATGAATATGACAATCGTTAAAAGTCTTGCAACAGCACTCGCACCCCCTGCCGTAATGCTAGCCATACTTGGATTCATGGGAAAAGGTATTGTTGATAATGAAAAAGCTAACGATGATCAGCATATTGAAATAAGAAAAGAGCAGGTTGCAGGGGACTACATAGTGAGGGGTAAGATTGATGATGTTGATGATAAGGTAACAAGTGTTCTTTTGAAGCAGACAGAGCAGCGCGTTATCCTGGAAGAGATAAAGGGGAAATTGTGACAGACGAAGACCAACGCATTGTTCTACACGCATTAAAAGATGTAGCTGATACAGAGCGAGAATGTATTACAAAGATGCACATGATTTTTGATAAAATGTGTGCTGATTTAGGAATAACGATACCGAATAGAAGAATTGAGGATAGGAGGGAACTAAACCGTGGCGATAACGTGGACTAAAGAATGGATGGCGTCAGACGATGGAACTATTGTCAGTGGCCTTGATTTAAAGAACATACAGGATGATATCACATCTGGATCTGCGGGGGACGCTACCTCTCTATGGAGCATTCCTGTTATTCAGCCGACTGCAGCAGATGACGGGAAGATGTTATTCTATGATCATGCTGCTCCAGCTTTCGATTACCTAACCCTTTCAGCTATACTACCAGCCGGCATCATCTTACTCTGGTCTGGTGCAATTTCTGCGATCCCGAGTGGGTGGACGTTATGTGACGGCACAGCGGGCACACCGAACCTTACGGATCGCTTTGTCATACATGCCGATTCCGACGGCGGAGGGACTAATGATGTAGGGGATACGGGTGGGGCGCATACGATGGCGCATACTCATCCTGGTGGGGCTACCGGGGGGCCAAGTTCTACGGTTCTCGTAGATGATAATTCCGGTGGATCAGACTATCAGGTCGGTGATCAGACACACACGCATACTGCCCCTACGTCAGGAGCGGCAAGCAATGATGAAAACAGGCCTGCGTTCTACGCATTAGCCTACATAATGAAAACATAGGAGAGAGATGCCATACGATAGTATTTTAGAAAGAGATGATCTAACCGAGGAAGAAAAGCAAGCGGAGCGTGACCAACGTGCCGCATGGCGTATCGACTGGTTGAACCTAGATGTATCTGGAATGACCGTCGAGGAGCGTCTTGAACGATTGGAGGCGATTGCACTCGGTCAAACGCCACCACCAGAATAAGGAGGAACAAATGGGAACATTCTTTAAGAAATTAATACCGCATAACATTGCGGGAATTATCGGTATCATTCAGTTGATCGTACCGTTGGTGAAAGAGATTGTCATAGCAGTAATCCGTATCATTGACATACTGACACCGCAGAAGGGCCTAGAGCCTGTTATTGTCAACGTAGCGGCTGGCTTTGATAGGATTACAGCATCCATTAACGGCTTTAAAAACATGTTCTTGGGGCTTTGAGGTGGCGTGGCTCGCTGCCATCGGGCAGTTCTTTAAGATTATTCTATTCTTCCTTGACCTCAAGGGAGAGGCGAATAAGAAAAAGGCTAAAGAGAAAGCTGAAATCGGAAAGGAGATCGTTGATGCGCTTGCAGAAACTAATAAATCTCGGCGTGCTTCTTATCTCAGCGCTGCTGTTAACAAGCTGCGCAAGTAAGCAGGTGATGCTGTACCCGATACAGCAGACCGACTTCTATGTTAAAGACAACGGAGATATCTGCATGTCTGAATTCTATTTTAACGAAGTTCTACAGGTAAAACTAAAGGAGAAGTAATGCCTGAGTCAACCTTGCAGTTAATAGCATTCCTTAAGTTAATCGTCGTCGCTGTCTTCGGGCTGCTGTATGGGCTCGGTGGTATGAGTGGAAAATGGAAGCGGCGGTATGTCGGGCCGGCAGTCTATGGTCTGGCGCTATTAGGATTCACACTATGGACGCAATCCTTCAAGCCGTTGTGCTTGTTATCGCCCTTGTTCTTGTGTGGTGCACTTCATCTGGGTTATGGAGGTAGCACTACTCAGGAAAAAGTAATGAGACGGGCTGTAGCAGGTGGCGCTGCAGGCTTTGCTGGAGTTCCATTATTTATAGCCTACAGTGCTGGAACCTTAGCACTTTTACATATGGCGGTGTGTATAGCCGTCAGCATTGTCGCCGGCGTCTGGAACCAGACGTCGTCGGCGCGTACTGAAGAGTCACTTATCGGGGCTAGTTATGTCCTGATACCATTACTAACAATTTAAGGGGGATTAAGAAATGAAGAAACTGTTATTGATTATGCTTTGCTTAGCCGTGGCAGGCTTTATCGGATGCCAAAAAGCAACAGAAGCAGAAGCAAGAGGTGGCGGGGATCCATGCGAATCATTTCTAGCAGGGATCTTAAATGAATGCGCTGAGACACACGAAAAGACCGAAGAGAATTACGAAAAGTATGACTACGGTGTTTTCCTTGACGTTCTTTACGAGCTAAACAAGAGCGTTGACGTTGGCGTAAAAACAACTTACGAGCACAAGCGGAACGAATATACAGCACTTATAGGAGCCATTATCAAGTTCGGACCAAAGGAGGAATAACCGATGGGGAATCTAGCCAACACTATACCGTTCACAGAGCTCTGGGAGCGCCTGCTCACTATGGGGCGTATCGACTCACCGAACAATGAGGACTATGCCAAGGGCATGATCAACGATGTCTACGTCAGGACTCTGCCGCGTATAGCTGACTGGGATCCCATCATTGTAGAATCGTTTCTTTCGATGACCACAAGGTACAACACAGGTACCGCAACCATAACCGCCGGCAGCACGTCATTGACAGGTGTAGGCACGACCTGGACCTCAGCAATGACTGTTGCCGATGGTTACAAGATTAAGTTCGCAGGCAATGATAACGTCTATACGTTCGAATACGTGGGGGCGACATCGGCAACAGTCTCCCCTCAACTGTCAGGCGCTTCGGATTTAACATCGGTTAACTACACCGTATTTCGAGACGAGTACCAACTCGCAAGCGATTTCGATAGGCTGCTTAAGAACGGCTCAGTCTATTATTACTCAGGAGGTCGGGTGAACCAGATAATAGAACAGGTCCCACGCGACGAGTTCAGAGAAGATTTCACCCCAGAAACCACAGATCCCCTGCGGCGTGTTATGTTAATCGGAACGCATAACACAACTGGTAACCGGCTCATACGGGTAAATCCTCCGCCAAAGACAGCGAAGGTTTACCCGTATGAATATGTCAAGAAGATCACTCCGATGTCGGATTACTCTACAGGTAGCGTGGCCGTCACTAATGCCAGTACAACGATCACTGGAACGGATACAGTGTGGCTGGCCAGCATGGTAGGGCAGTATTTTAGGGTAGACTCCAACGGAATTGGGAACAGTTCCAAGTGGTACAAGATAGATGCGTACGTAAGCGCGACGGAATTGACACTGGCCACTGCGTTTGAGGAAGCTACTGAGACGCTGTTAGACTATCATGTCTCTTCATCCCCGGTGTCCTTTCCGTCTGAGTTCCACGAGTTCATTCTCTACGAAGCGCTTGGGTTGGTGGCCGGTGAGCAGACTGACCCGACCATTGAGAACGCACAGCTTCAGAAGGGGGCGATATTACAAGACCTCAAGAAGAATTATAAATCACGCCGAACTAACGTCCAGTATACGGCTGAGGACGACGGCATAAGATCAAGGCAGGTGTAATGGCAACAGGACGCAAGCTAGAACAGTTGAAGTTGGATGAGTTCACAGCGGGCTGTAACTACGATTCCGACATCACATCATTGAAGGAGAACGAGTCGCCCAATGCAATCAACGTGGTGTTTGATGAGAACGTCATAAGAAAGCGGAGGGGCTACAGGGCAATAGCGAGCACTGGAACGTCTACTGATATTGGGTATGCGCTTTTTGATTATGGAGTGTCTGGGGTAGGGCATAAACTCGTATCTCACATAGGCCCGACGGTATACCGCATGACCAACTTGGACGGGACCTTGACTTCTATACGTGTTGACGCAACACAGGCCGTGTCTTATATGATAGAGGTTAATCAGAGGCTGATACACACGTTCTCGGATTACTCTATTCCTTATTACTGGGATGGAGTGATGGTATCAATGGCCTTACTTTCAGTTTCAGCACCGGGATTTAAGCATGCTATTGAAACGCAGGGCTTCCTACTGGGTGGGAACATAAGTGGGAACACGCTCCGTGTGTACTATGAGGACATCAACACTATGGTCGGTGGAGCGTACGCTGACTACTTTACGCTGACCGGGGAGTTGGATGATGAGATCACAGGTTGGTTCATTATCAACGGCAGAACATATGCTTCTACGAAGACAGGCATCTTTCGTATCAGCTTTATTGGTGGGGTCGCGGTGTTTGAGTTTAAACAGGTCATCTCGGATGTTGGCGTCATACCGCGCACAGCGAAGACGGTCATCTCTAACGAGTTTGGTCAGGTTGTTATCTTTCTTGGCTACGACCTCAACTTCTACTTGTTCGACGGCTCGTTCATTCGAAACATCTCACAAAACTACAGGATTGCGAACAACGATACGCCTATCGCACCCAGTAGAGTAGAGCTGAGCAGGACGACTAACTTTAACGCGACGTATGATTCAGTGTCTCAGGTATACAGTTGCTATGTAACAGCGAAGGGGAATATCACGAATCAGTTCTCTTTTAACATCGACATTAGGAACCTGGCGTATTACCCATTTGACAACATGATCTTCAACGCCACGGCTATTGCCGAAGATGCTATTGGTAGGACATTTAGAGTGGGGGCTGATTACGCTGGGAACATCCATAAGCAGTTCGGGAACTACAACAATGATAACGGGATAGCCATCGTCGAGAACTACGAGAGTCCTCCGTTGATGCAGACACCTGCGCAGCGGAACAAAGGGATAGAGCTTGATTTGTATTTTAAACCGGTCGCACGTTACAGTGTACAGCTTGATGACCGGTCGAACTTTGACAAGACGTGGCACCCACGTACACCGATTCCCATGTTCAGTGGCCGGGACAAGTTCTTAGGACTCAACACATTTCTAGGGACAACCGCGATGTTGGGAAGTGAAGTGTCGCTGTTATCCAAACGACCAAGCATCCCCGTAACCACGAACTCGTACAGGTTCCGGGTGCACAGCGGAGACGAAGATGACGTTGGTATTATTGTTCAGTACGTTACCGGCACAGTTGCCGGAGCTGGCGGAGGTACTTCTATCACTGGCACTAGCACTGCGTGGACTTCTTATATGACAGCGGCTAATGGATACAGGATACACATTAAAGATGGAGATCATGCGAACACAACCTATACCTTTGAGTACGTCTCTGCCACCTCCGCTACAGTTAGCACTATGGACGGAGCATCTCCGGCGGATGACTTCACGGGAGCATCGTATGAGATCTACCGACGAGAGTACGCACCGGCAGGTCCATCGTGGGAGCTCGTCAAGGGTGACTTCATCTCACAAAACCTTGGGGTAGGAAGGACGGAGCCACAACGATGACACGACTATCTGACAGTGATTTAACAAAGGAATCAATACAAGTACAGGAGTTCTCTGATGAAGTCAAAAGGATTATCAACAATGGGCTCTACGAGATCCAAACTACGGCTGCTTCGTCGCCTACGTATGATGCGCCGCAGGTACCGACGCTCGTGTTCTCCATATTCGGAGCGCAGCGGAGACTGTATATAGGGTACTTAGGGATTTGGTATTACGTAGCATTTACACCACTATAAGGAGAGGTCATGGCTATCATATGGACTAAAGACTGGGCCGGGACGGACGACGGGAGCATTGTTGGAGGAGTCGATCTTAAGAACATACAGGACGATCTGTCGAATGTTCTGCAGACAGGGGATAGTATCGTTGTTGCATCTGTCACATCAACCGGTGGAATTATTACGCTGCCTGAAACCACAACTCCTACACCGGTAGCAAGCAGTGGAAAGATTTATACTAAATCAGACAACAAGCTTTACTTCCAAGACGGAGCTGGCGTAGAGCACGAACTTGCATTCGTATAGGAGGCGCTATGTATGAGATTAACATATTAGAGAACGAAGAGTTTGATGCCCTTCCTTACAAGCATGCTAGGAGCTCGCTTGGAATGGCAGATGCTGCTACAGGTAAGGCGTACATACGACGCACTGGTGTCGAGGCGCTCGACGCGGATACCATACGCCACGAGTTTGATGAGCTGTTACAAAAGGTGTCTCCTCACGAGGAAGACGGCATAAGATATAAGAGTGGAGGCGCGTTAGGTAAATGGTTAGCTCCAGTATTAGGTATAGCGCTAGCACCGTTTACTGCCGGAGCCTCTATCCCCTGGCTTCTTCCTGCGGCGGCTGGAGGGGCGCTGGCTGCGGGTACAGGCGCGCACTCACGCAGCGTTAAGCCTGAGAAGTATGGACAGAACACATTTGGGAGCGTGCTCAGAGACGCAGCGATCGGAGGGGTGTCAGCAGGTGGAGCAGCGGGGCTTACGCAGGGAGGAATAGCTGGATTCAAGGCTGCTGGTCCTGGGTTCTTCAGCAAGGCAGGCGGCGCGTTGAAAGGCGCTTTTGGTATTGGAGGAGCAGCGGCACCAGCCCCAGGTTTCGGCGCACAGACTTTGGCAAGTGGCGCGACTGGCTCAGCGTCAGGTACACCACTCGCAGCTATGAGCTTGACAGGAGGAGGCGTAGGTACAACAGCAGGGACGGCGATTCCAGGACTGTCATCTATGGCAACACCTCTTAGCGGGATCACACCTAGCGCATTCAATGCGGCAGCGACGGGGGCCATAGGTGCACAGAAGGCTGGACTAGGAGCCACGCTTGCTAACTTTGGTAAGGGAGCCGCTAAGAGCGCAGGCAAGAGCCTGGCTGGTAACGCACTGGTCAGCTCGCTGGCACCGCCACAGTCTACGGCCATCACTGGAGTAGGAAACTATGGCGGAGGTCAGGACAGAGGAGTAGGGCAAGGGCAGCGGAACGTTTTAGGGTTGTTTGGGAACCAACCAGCAGGAGCTGCTCAAAAGGACTTTCAACTTCCGTTTTCACAAGAAGCCTTTAGTCAGGGAGTCTCACGGATTAACCAGCAGAGCGCTCGGCAGACAGGGAATGTGTTCGATCAATTCCGAGCGGCGCAACCCGGTGCGAACATCCAGGGAAGCAGTGCGTTTGCAAAACAGTTGGGCGCTATTGAGGAAGGGAACAAACAGAACATCGGTTCTTTCACTCAGCAAACTAATGAGGTTAACCAACAAGCATACAGTCAATATCTGTATGACGGGGTCAAGAACGCTAACAATTTGTCCGACGCTAAGATGACAGAGTACCTCAACCTGGCCAAGCAACCCGACGAAGTCATCCGTGGGCAGTTCCCAGGAATGACACCGAGTGCGTTTAGAGAGATATTTGCAGGCATTGTGTAATGGATGACAATAACAAGGCGTATTATTACAAGATGTTGGAGCGTGGACGCGCCCAAATTATTATTAAGGATGACCATGTAGCAGCAGTCGTAACATATTTGATAGGCAATGATGATGATAAATACTTACACAGCAGAACGCCATGGACGATCATTGAAGATGATCCGACAGGCAGAACAGTGTACGTTGACCAGTTGATAGTAAAGGATCATCATGCTTATTCTCATATACATAGGGAATTTACCAAAGTATTAACTAACATTAAACAACAATTTCCACAGGTAGAGCGTGCCAAGTGGATACGCATAGGCGCTATGTTCAGAAAGCATGGCATAAAAGAAGGAGCTAAGTCATATGTACACTGTAAGAATATTAAGTGAAAAAGAGTTTGACAAGCTTCCCTATAAGCACGCAAAGACTTCGCTCGGCTTGGCTGATGCTAATACTGGCGTGGCGTTCGTGCGTGATACAGGGTATAACGACATTACTAAAGATACCATAGCTCACGAGCTCGACGAGCTTATGGCAAAGGTTTCTCCCCACGAAGAGGACGGCATCCGCTACAAGAACCTTGCAAGTTTAGGGGCTGGTGCGGGTGCCGGAGTCCTCTCCAGTATGGTCCCGTTTCTACGACCATTTCAAGGAGCGTTATCAGCAGGGGCCGGGGCACTGGCTAATAAAGACAACAGATTACAAGGAGCGCTGCAAGGTTTTAGCGGTGGAGGAATTGGTACCGGTCTTGGCGGAGGGGTATTCGACGCATTCAAGGGAGTGTCATCTCCAGGAGGAACATTTGGCAAGGCATTGCAGAGCTTCGTCCCTGGAATGGAGCGCGGGCTCACTCAGTTCGCGGGAACCGTACCGGGATTTGGTGGAGTAGGAACAGGCAGTCCAACAGGCGCACTGGCGAAGTTCTTCGCAGGGGGCACTGCTCCCACGACGACAACGGCTAGGCTGGCGACACAGTCCGGTGGTCAAGGTGGAATTATGGACGCTATTAACGCAGCGAGCGCGGACTCTGCAACACGTGCGGGTATATCCCCAGCGACTGTTAATGTAGGGGGTGGGGTGGGCGCCGGTGTGGACAGCGCGCTCAGGGACAAAGCAACAGATGGCTTCAATATAAGCGAGTCTATTAAAGAGATGCTACCAGGGCTTGCCTTGGCAGGAGCCGGTGACCTGTTCGCGCCTCAAGCACAAGTCCCGGATACGTCTGGGATACAGGCCCGGCTTGAACGGATGACCCAGGAAGGTGGAGAGCCGCTGGCTAAAGAGGCAGGGCTCAATGAGCTGTTCCGTATCTTGGGAGACCCAGTTGGAGAACCGCCAGCAGCAGCGTTTGGACAAGGCGACATCTACGCTGACCGGCAGTTAACTGACGACATTGAAGCGTTACGTAACGAGTTCAAAGCAGTGAATCCCAACGCCAACGTGGATAACAACAGTGCGTTCCTGAACAAGAAGCAAGAATTGATTGAGCGTTCACGTGAACAGCGAACAGCAGCTCGAGATGAGCTCAGCTTCCAGTTTGAACGTGAGCAGTTGGAACGTAAGTTCCAGACGATGCAGGTCGCACTGAACCTTGATCAAGCACAGATGGGACAGTACGTGCAGCTTGCACAGATGGAGATCGACCAGTTGATGTTACAGTATGGAATTGATGCGCAGACAGCGACGAATTTCAAGACACTGTTTGCTGATTTAGGAAGGCTAACGATACAAGGTAATCAACAACAAGGCACCGGACTGGATAACTTATTCAATGCGGCGGCTGGTCAGATAGGGAGGGGATAATTATGGTAGGAGTCGGAAGTGGAAGCGCGTTAAACGCGTTTAACATAGGGCAGCAAGCGACCCAGCCAACTGCTGTAGGGATGGCGATAAAGAGCATCGTTGATAATGCCGACAAGCAGGGCCTCCTTCAAGCACAGTCTGGTGCGCAGACTGGCGGAGCGTTAGCAACAGCTCAG
>Ga0255055_10002748_pt1 | contig 12160 bp, 11 predicted proteins | sample JV7_2_27_MG_FD_188633 | JGI IMG/M metagenome (GOLD analysis project Ga0255055, IMG submission 188633) | Seawater microbial communities from Jervis Inlet, British Columbia, Canada - JV7_2_27 | ecosystem: Environmental > Aquatic > Marine > Inlet | place: Canada: British Columbia | collected...
GGTCGACCGTCCCCCAGTCGTCCGGGACAATCGACTCGAAGGCTTGCTGCATTTCCTCGCACGAGAGCTTTGATTGGAACTCGCTTGAGCTCATGTCGTAGGCTGTTCGATAGTCGCGCCGTGCTAACGCACCCGCAAATTCCAGCGCGACGTTTTCAGCTGGCATCTGTTTGGGTCCAACGTTCATTTTACGCATCCTTCATTAGACTAATCGATTTTTTAACGAATCAATTAATTGACGATATTATTTAAAGGCCGAGGATTTTGTGAATTTTGTCCCGTCGATCGCGGGAGATGGGGATGCGGCGGTTGACAGGGGGGTCGAGGCGAAAGTCCCAGTCCCGGGAGCTGCGCGGTGTGAGCGTCCGGACGCGATTCAGATTAACAATGTATTCCCGATGGCATTGCACGAAAGCCGGGGCAGGTAGCTTTTTAGCCAGCTCATGCAACCGCTGCACGGAACGGTAGGGTTTTTTGCGTTTGGTTCTGATCAGGGTGTCGCCTTCTTTGGCTTCGAGATAAAAAATAGCGTCCATCTCGATCATATCAATCGAGCCATCTGCACATTTGACCGGCAGTCTGCGCATGGTTCCCTCAATCGTTTTCATGGTTATGCCTCCCTGTTAAGTACGCTCCATATTTGTTCCCCGGCGAGCGGTCGTTGTTTACAATGGCAATCGGCAATTGGAATCAACTTAGAAAATGTGCTTTTAATTATTAAAATTTTTTCTTTTTTCTTCCAACCGCTTATCGAGGTTTTTTAGCATTTCGATGGTTTTTTGAAGCTTTTGATTGGCTTCTTCGAGCTTGCGGTTTTTTTCTCTGAGCTTAATTTCTTCCGACGTTAATTTATGGTTGGATTTTTTTATGGCCAGCTTGGCCTTTTTTGATTTGTCAAGCTGGCTATGCAGCCGGCGAATCTGCTTGTTCCGGGTGGCGATCTCCTTTGATAAACGGTCGATTTCTTTTAATACTGCCATCCAGTTCCGGGTCTCATCTTCCGCGGCAGAATCCTGAGAAGCCGAATACACTTTTAGATGCCTAAGCGCCTTTTGGTAATTTCTGCTGGGATTTTTATAGTTTGAGTACAGCTGTGCAAGCTCCAGATGCGCTTTTTTTGATTTGTCGGGGGTTGAATTTTGTTGAACAACCTGATTCAGTTCAACAATTTCCCGGGAGTATTGATCACCTGCAACCGACGGGCCTGGTGCTGCTGAAGTATCTTTTCCGGAATTCGTCAGATGGGCGCAACCGCTGAATACCAAGACGACGGTCATGAATACAGCCGGATTGATTTTTGACATTAATTTGCTCATCTATTTTCCCTTTGATCCATGCTTCAGATCCGGCAGGCTAATTAATTTCCGATCTTTTCTGCCCTTATCATCTCCGCGCTTATCCACCATAAAAGTGCTTCCGGATATCGTTTTGGCATGCTCCTTCATTTCTGCAGCCACTTCAGCATACTGGAGGTGATTTTTAAATTTGCGCTTTACATTCGTTACCACGGCAATAGAGAGGGTCGCCAGCGGGAATTTGACTTCCTGGCCCTGGCGGTTTTGGCCGACAATGTGGCCGCGTTGCCGGTCTTCTTCATCGTAGAATCCAGGAATCGTTTTATCAAAGGTATCAATCACCTCCTGGCAGATCTGCGGATAAAGATCCGGGGTGGTGATCAGAACATAATCATCCCCGCCGATGTGGCCGATAAAATCATCTTCAGTTCCATATTTGGCTGCCGCTTCGCTGATAATGCCGGCGGTGGCCTGGATAACATCGTTGCCTTTGGCATATCCGTAGTGGTCATTGTAGGCTTTAAAATTATCGATATCCATCAGGCAAAAGGCAATGGATGCCTTGGCGGCGATGCGCTTGTTCATTATATTTTCAATGGCAATGCCTCCGGGCAGGCGTGTCAGGGGGCTGGTGTCCAGATACATTTCTTCCAGCTGCTTTAAGCGCTTGGCCATGCTGATAAATGCCTGGGCCAGGTCTCCCAGTTCATCCTTGTTGCGGATATCGGGTCGATGATCGAATTTGCCTTCGGCAATCATTCCGGTGGCGTGTTTTAGTTTTTTAATGGCCCCTGAAATATTCTGAGTGATGACCATAGCCGCAATTAAAGAAAAAAGCAGGCCCAGGCCGCATAAAATCGCCGAAGCTTTAAAGGCGATTCGACCGATGGTTGCCGTCAGACCGGTTTTTTCATTCTGATCCCGGATGGCATTGGCTTTCATGTGTTTGATGACGGCAATGATTTTTTCCTGTTGAGTTTTAATATTCTTTTCAAATGCTTTGGCTATGGGTGAATCAGGGTCCTCGATCCAGCCCAGAGCTTCTGAAAGGATATAGTGATATTCCGTGTGCAGGTTGACGATTCGATTGACGGGATACGCCCTGTGGCCGGGCAAGTCACGGATTTCTTTGATCAGCCCTTTAAATTCCTTTTCCTTATTCTGGAACTGCTTCAATTTATCAGAGGTCTTTAAAATAAGGTATTGCTGGGCATAAAATTCCTGGGCCAAGACGACATCAATCATTTTCTCGGATGTATTGATCACCGGCAGGACCGTATTCGAGATGCTGCTGTTAATTTCATTAAGCCGGTTTAAATTGAACAGCGCATAGACGGAAATGCCGACCAGCAGGACCAGCAGCACGCTGTATCCCAGCATGAGCTTTCTGGCAATTCTCAGACGGTAAAAATGGGAAATGACAAATCCGGTCAGAAGATCGATGATTTTCCATTCAGTTTGTTTCGATTTTTTGCGCTCGGCCATTAAAACCCCTTTTTTGTCTCGATGAACTGAAAAATTTCTTTTTCAGTTTACTCTTATCTGGGGTTGTTATCGGCTGGGTAAAGAGCGAACTTGAGGAAAAATTCAGAATGAGAATTGTTGTTTGGATAAAGGATAATGAATGGCTATTTCGGTGGGGTTACCTGCAGTTGCTGACCGGGATAAATGGCCGCTTTGACTCCGAGTTTATTGTACTCGCGCAACTGGTCTACAGACAGATTATAGCGCCGGCTGATGCGATAGAGGGTATCGCCTTGCTTGACCGTGTGCATTTTGGCTTTGGTTTCTTTTGTTTCCGCCGGGAGCTGTTTTGGGGTTTCGGCCTTCTGGACGGCTTGTGAGGCAGTTTTGGGCGGCGCGGTACTGAGCTCCTTTACCATATTATTCATGCGGGCCGTCATGTTGGCTTCTAACTGGTCCAGGCGCTCGGTCAGTAAGATGAGCTGGTTTCCCGAGCCGCCGGTTTGGGATAAGGCGCCTTCGCCTTCCATCGACCCCAGGCGACCATCCAATTGCTCGAGCCTGGATTCCAGTGCCAGCAACTGGGCTTTTTCGGCAAGGCTATATGTTCTGGCAATCAGCACAACGCAAAGAACGATCAGAATCATGAAGCCGCCGATGGCAATGTAGATGTGTTTAAAAGCATGTCCGCCTGAAGCGCCGCTGCCGGACCCGTAATAGGTATCTTCCCGGGATTCCAATGCCTCTTGGCTCTGGTAATCGCTGCTTAAAACGAAATCTTTATCACTGCCATTTTCAGATTGTGCCATTTTCTTTATCCTATTTTTTTGTCTAGGGTTTATAGGATTTTAGTCTATTTTAACCTTTCAGGTTAAAATAATTTTATTTAAATTAAAAGGCAACAAAAAAATAATTAAAAAAACTTGAATCCTATCCAGGTTTTTTGTGCTCATCGGTATTCTTCAAGCGCCACCTGGCAAACACCAAAACTGCCAGCATCGTCACCAGAAAATACCATGGAAACCAGGCGATTGATTTGATAAACACCAGGTTTTCCAATTGAGCGTCCACCAGGCCGGGCTGCGCTGCAGCGACCTGAAACCGAAGCCGGGCCAGCAGCAGGGAATACAACACCCCGATTACCCCGTATGCCAGATTAAACGACAACCCTTTAAAACTTAACACGGTGGCTCTCTGGTGGGAGCTGGTGATGCGGTTTAAATAATCGCTCTGGAAAAAATTCTGCAGGTACATGACAGCGGTCAAAACGATCATCGGCAACAATCCGATAATCGGCCAGAAAAATGTCATGCCGATCAACCCGATAAAAGTAAAACCGGCCATAATACCCAGGTTAAATCCGGGAGAATGCTTTTGCACCAGGCTGCGGGCCAGTCGCGGCATAATCAATCCCAGCACAGCGAGTGCTGAGCCGATCAAACCGAAAGTGGCTTCGGGCAGATCGATCAGGCGGTAAAACTGACTCCTTAGAGTAATGATCATCCGAATGCAGTTGTCGAACTGCAGACCGGCCAGAATAATCACCAGGGCAAGCGGCGTTTTCAGGATCCACTTGCCGGCAGCAAGGGTTAGTTTAAAGGCCTCTGTAATTGTGGTATCCCGGCCGGCATTCATTTGATTATTTCGGCGGCCGGTTTCCCGCATCAGCAAAACGGAAAGCAAGGTCAGGATGGCCATCAGCAACGTCAGCAAGGGTGGAATACGCAGGGTAATGTCCTGGGTGAAATGGACGTTGAACCCCAGCCAGTCGGCCAGGCGCTGCATCAGACTGGGGTCGTAAACCGCCGCCCCCAGACTCATGGTGATGATAAAGGCGACGGATCGAAACTGCATTTGTTTTTCCAGCACCAGCGGCCAGTCTTTGATATCGCCCTCTTCCTTGAGTGTATCGTAAGCGATCGCTTCATCTGCGCCGCTGGCAGATGCTTCGGCGGCACCGCTTAAAATTCGATTGACCAGAAAAATGGCAAATAAAAGCCCGGGATTGCCCCGGGGTGCAAAACACAGCAGGACGATTTCAAGGACCATCAAAACGCCGGTAGCAACCAGTAAATTTTTGCGACCCACCGTATCGGCCAGCGCGCCGGATGGCACTTCCAGCAGCACGATGGTAGCGGCCCAGGCGGCATTGAGCAGGGCGAACTGCTCCAGGGTCAACCCGTAGTCTAAAAACAAAATGGTAAATACCGGATAATAAAAGCGGCAGTTAAAGAAAATCCGAAAGGCAATAAATAAGCGGATGTTGCGAAGTTTAAAAGGTGATGTTTTAGGCGGAGTTTCCAATGAGATTTATCAGCTTCTTATCGGGAGCAGCATATATTAACGGTTAACGATAGCCGGGCATTTGTTCCGATTCCTATAAATGGAATAATGGAATTTTGGAATAATGGAATGTTGGGGTTCTTATGTATCACAGTCTACTTTTTTTATCACATTATTCCAGTATAGCGCTAAAGCTTCACTTCGTGCCCATCATTCCACCATTCCGTTTTGACAAAGCCGCTGAAGCTTGACCCATCGCCTGGATCGGTAATTAAGGCTTTGTCTCATCTGAGTCCAGATCTATTCGTATCAGCGGTGTTGGACGTTTTTCGGAGGTTACATAGACCGATTCTCCGTAAAACCCGAAACAGGCGGCCTCCTGCTGGTTTAATTGTGTAAAATTCAGACGCTGCGGTTGTTTATTAAAAGCATTTGACCAGTCTTCATCCGGCCTGCGGGAAAAAAAATAGACGCTGTTATAGGTCAACACCAAAGCTGAAAGACCGTCGGGGGACAGGTCCATAGCCGTCGGCCAGTTAAAACGCGGCACCGTTGTCACGCGTTGCGCTACAGCGATTGCGTCATCATCAACCGGCTGCAGAGGCAATTCGTAGAGTACCGGCGGCCGGCTGCGTTTGCTAAGCAGCAAAACACGCTGATGGGCCGCATCCACGGCCACAGCTTCACAGTCTCGGGGCCCATCCTCATAGGTAAAACGAATGTGCCAGGCGATGCTGACAGGCGTATCATCGCTCAACCCGGTTTTTGTTATGGACGGTTCTTCGACCACATAGAGGGAACTGGTTTCGCGCTGTTCCCAGTTGTCGCCCACATCCGCAATCAAGAGGTAGGGGGTATCCTGCATCTGAAACGAGGCCAGCGCTTCCCAGTCATAATTGCTGGCGCCGTCAATCCGGAAGGTACCCAGATCCGCTCCATCGATTCCGACGGCGTAGAGCATCGCATCATTGCCGCCGTCGTTTATCACCCATAAGACGGTAGGGTAAATACGTGATGATGCCATGCCGCTGGCTTCATTGATTTGCGGATTTGCCAGATTGCCCACCGATACGGCTTCGCTGAAACGCCGCGGTGGCGCGGTTTTGGTGATCGGCCGTTCAACCGCACAGTTTAGAATCAGAGTCATTACGGCAATAAGCATCAATAGGTTAAATTTAAGCGCTGTGGTCCCTTTTTTGCCAGGGGTCATATCAGGACTTGCCGGTTTGGTCATCTTTAGCCGCCGTGCTGTTAGTTAATTTGGATGGGCTTTTTCTTGAGTTTACCGAAATATTTTTCAGGTTTAATTCTAATTCCGGGTTGTTTCGAATGTCAAGCTGATAAACGCAGGATTCTAGAAAGATGAATCCATCACTTGGATTTGGCAGAAGGCCGGAAAAATTTTATGATAAAAAAAGGAGTCAGCGCAGGTGACTCCTTTTTTTATCACGCGAATTGTTTTGAATGAATCCGGTTTGGTTAATTGGTAAAAATATTATCGAGCCGCTCAAGGTCGTTGATCATACCCCATTCACCACCGCCTTTTTCCACTTTGCCGCGCCAATCTGCCACACGGGCCATATACTCTTTGGGGTCGATGTTGTCGCCGCGCAGCTTGGTTACGTTGAGCGCGATGATATTATAATCCGGCAGCTGAAAAGGAATATCGCGTTTGTATCCTTTGGCCAGTTCCTCTTTAAGATCCGAGAAAATCAAAATGTATTTTTTCCCTGAACCGGCTTCGTTTAAGTATTCGATAGCCTGTAATATACCGCCTGAGATATCGGTGTAAGGGCTGCCTTTCACCGAACTGACAAACGTGTCGATTTGCTGCATAAAGGCCCTTTTTTGGTTGTTGGCCACCGACGGCCGTTCATCAAAAGTGACTTTTGAGACAATGTCTTTTTCACTGAAGCTGCCGGTATCGATTCGGGCCACCACTAATGTATCGCCCGGCGCCAGAACACCCAGCAGATAATTTAGAATTTTCTGAGCCTTCTTCAGCTCCACCGCATAGGTGCCGGAGGTGTCCAATAGCATATAAACCCCTGTAGAGCGGTTTTTCGTATCGGTGCAGCCCGCCATCAGGATGAATAAAACAAGGGCTAAGGCAAAGCGTTTCTTCATTCTTGCTGCTCCTTTATTTCCAGGGTTTTGTCAAAACTATCAATATCAACGGCCTCCTCGAACACGGGTGAATCTTCGGGCCGCTCCGCCTCGAGCATGTCTAGTTTTTTACTTTTGGTGCCCAGAATCACCCTTTCCAGCCAGATGGCCGGAAAAATAGCCAGATCGTATACATTTACAATGAAGCGCCCGGCGTAAAATCCCACATTGCCCAGCAGACGCAGTAAAAAGGCTAACATTCTGAGCAGCCATGCCACCAATGCGCCCAGCACCGTGCGGGAGGAAGTAACGAATGATTCCAGCGGAATGGCCACGAACGCAAGGGCAAACGGCAAAATAAATCCCAGAACCATCTGCCCCACCATGGGGATCATACTGTTCGTCAAGCCCACCTGTTCAGCTCCGGCCAGTGTTTGCCGCAAAGCTTCCATGTCATGGGCGATCCGATCCCGCATGAAGGCCAGGGCCGATTCCACTCCTGCCAGAGTAGCCAGTAGCGTAAAGGTTATAATAACCATGCGGCGGCGCATTTTGTCATCCATGGCACCGATAATGGGAAACAAACGGGTGATTCGCAACGATTCCATCAGAAACAGCCCCATGGTCAACTCCACCAGGATGATGACCAGGCCGGCAACATCAGAGGTTTTGTAAGGGCCGATATAACTGGCGCCACCGACCATCTCCGACATCGGCAGCGCAATCAGGTTAAAATTGATGATGGCACCGCCGATCGCGATCATCAGTACCAACCCGGCGATCGCAAATTGCGTCAGCGATGACGTCGACAGCGCACGCGCTGCTCTGTCGCTCTTGGAGCTGATTTGCTCGTACTCATCCATGTAGCGATCAACGGTTTTGGACCGCTTTTTTATGTTGGCAATGGATTTTGAGATGCTGGCCAAGGATTTTTCGAGTTTGCGCCAGAAGGGCATCATTTTGTTTAATATCGCATGGCGTGAGGCCGTAGAGTTACGGTATTCTTCTATGGCTTTTTTATGCTGATCGTTTAGCGAGCGATTGATTTCCGCCAGCATATTGGCGACCATCGAATCCCCGGTGTGCTTGATTTTAGCAATGGATTCGATAATCGGCATCCAGTTCGGCAAAGACGGCGGCACATCAGCACTTTCGGCGTAATCTTCATCCAGTTTGGTAATGACTTCCGACAACTGGCGATGAACATTGGGATAGCCTTCCAGGTCTCTCGTAACCGCTGCGGCGATCCGGTCAAATTCCCGTTCGACGATTCGTTCGGCGTTTTCCAGGCCGGCTGACATCAGCACTTCCCGATTTCGTTTTACCAGCCTTATTTCGGCCGACAGCACCGAGGCAGAAGTAAAACGCATGGCGTTGTAAATGATTTTGCTAAATGACATCACTGCTCTATGAAACGGCCTGCGAGCAAAATAAAGTGCGGCCAAAAACAATACGATCCATATTAAAATGGATAGCGCAGGACTGGCCGTTAAATTCAGCATGTTGGCAACTGTCATCGAACCCTCCATTTTAAATTAATTTTTTTACTGGGTAATTTCAAAATTGATCGTTTCCAGCAGATTGCCGGAGGTGTCCAGAACATCCACCCGCCAGGGACCAATCTCATGTGGTTGAATAGCCTTTGAGCTGTATGTGCGCCAACTGGTCGCCTTGACTGCCAGCGAAATCCGGGCGCGCTCGACATCACTGTAACTCCAGACATGCACTACTTCTGTCGGTTGACCGGCGCCCACAATTTTTGTAAAGCAATACAGCCGGGGGGTCGAACTGGAAAAACGATTACCGACATCCACAGCTTCTCGCTCCACAACATTTTTGGAGATGGCTGCGGCCACCACTTCAAGCTTGTTTGACTCCTGGGCTCCAACCGTCGGGATTAATAAACACAGGGAAATAAGGACTACGATACCACCTGAAAAAGAAAATATGGCTTTCATCAAACTGCCCTCCTTAGTTTCCTAATTGATCGAAAATAGCTCAATTAGGTGTTCATTGTTATTTGCTATTCGTTTGAGGCACAATAATTTTGCGGAATGTGATGAATAGTCGTATCGGTATCAATTATAGTATACTTAAGCAATTTTTCAAATTTATTTGATTGAAATGCCGGGTGGGCCGGGTTGTAATGATGCGGGATAGCGTGGCTGCGGGCTTTTGGGGGAGGGTTGGTGGACAGTACACACCGATACTAGGGTTATCGGGACCATGAATCCCGAAAATCAACGCTGAATGGAAGCTTATGCTGGACGCCTAAACGTTAAGGCTTTTTATCAGGATTCTTGACGTTGCCTTCAAACGAGGACGGTTGGCTAAAATATTGTTCGGGATTTTGCGTCAAGGTTTCCAGCCGGTAGCGGTAATATCCCAGGCGGACGCGCTTGTTTTTTTGCGATCCGAAATATTCCAGCGGTTTTTCTTCAAGTTCGGCGATTTTGGTTTCCAACCGTTGTTTTTCAGCTTCGACGCGTTCCTCCTGGGTGGGTTCACGGTTTCGCTCGGCTTCTGCAGCTTTTTTTCTATCTTCGGCTGCTTGCCGCGCCTCGTCTTGTTCAAGCTCTTTGACAAGCTCGGTCAACTCTTTATCCTGCTTATCATGGCGCTGCTTATCGGCAGATGCGTCATGCGGTGCCTCTTTAAATATAACCTTCACATCAACGGCATTTTCGGGCGGCTCGTTACCGAAATGTTTGACCCCCTTTTCATCGGTCCAGGAATAAATATCAGCGTTTGAGGCCGGCACCCACAGAAAGATTCCAATCAGGAAAAGTAAGCTTATAATGAATTTCATAATGCACCTCTTTTAAAAACAACTTCTGGGTCAGGGGCGGGTTGCGGTTTTCGTCGTCCCGGGCGTTTTTTCCTCAGGGGCATTATAATAACTAAAGAATTCGGTGTCAATTGATACACGCCATCGCGCTGTCTATTCGTTTTGCTCGACAAAAGTTTTTAATATTTCTCCCTGCTGTACCGGAATCTGATCAAATTTCACTCCGAATCCACGCGGGCTGCCCCATGAGATCTTTCCGCTAAGCTTGAACGGTTTTTGATAGTGGGGCAGCGCGAAATTTAGCACAATTTCTTGGCCGAGGGTAAATGTTTCATTGGTTTCAATAAACACGCCACCAATGCTGATGTCCAATATGTAGCTTTTATAGTCTTTGTTTTGTATGCTGTAATTGGCATTAATCAAGCATGGCTTGCGGGGGTTTTCCCGCATCGAGGATTCGTTTCCTTCCAGGCTGACCGTTCTTTCGGGCATCTCAGCAACCGGCATGCCTTCCAGTTGCTCGAGCAAAATGATCTGTTGATCTTCAGACATTTCAATAATCAATTTGCACAGTTGGGTGGTTACATCATCACCGATGAGCTGTTTTAACAAGATCAGCTTTTTGTCTTTGGGCAGGTCATTGATCAGCTTGAACAGGCGTGCGGTGACGCCATATCTGCCTATCTGAGGATCCGTATCCAGCATGAGGTAGCTCCTTTGCCTAGAAGTGGTTGAAATTTTATTGATTTCCCTTGAGGGTGTCAATATTTATTTTTGATATTAAGCGGTTAGGTCACTATTTTATGCGCAGCCGTTAATTTTGATGATGACCGCGGTGATGTCGTCGGCAGGTTCGACAGTGAATTCCCGTATAATGACGTTTTTTCGGTCATCACTGCACCTTAAACTTTTAGGTGAAAAAATCGAATCGCTTAAATAGTGTCTCCAATTTGAATTTCTTTTTGACAGCAAGATTCCTTTTATCTATTATTTTCTGCCATACCAGCGCAATAGCATTTTAACTTCTTCCAAAAAAGGATAACTAATCATGGGGAATTTACACAAAACCGCCTTAAACGATCAGCATGTCAAACTGGGCGCCAACATGGTGGAATTTGCCGGATGGAAAATGCCGCTGCATTATGAAACCGGCATTGTTCAAGAACATCTGATCACCCGCCAGAACGCGGGGCTTTTTGATATTTCGCATATGGGCCGCTTCAAGGTCCGCGGCAAGGATGCCATCGAATTTTTACAGCACGTGCTCACCAACAATGCCGCTGCTCTCGAGGAAGAAGAAGGTCACTACACGATGATTCCCAATGAAAACGGCGGGGTCATTGACGATGCGTATCTTTACCGCTTTGTGCCCGATGAATACATCCTGGTGGTCAACGCATCCAACCGGGAAAAAGATTTTGCGCACCTGGAGGCATTGCGCAAAAAATTCGGCCTGGTGGAGCTAACCGACCGCACCAAAGAGCTGGCCATGCTCAGCCTGCAAGGGCCTAAGGCTAAAGATATCATGCTCGATCTGATTTCCACCGGTCGGCTGCCCGAACCGATGCGCAACTATCTGAGTACGGCGCAGATCAACGGCAGTCAGGTGCTGATCGCGCGCACCGGTTACACCGGAGAGCCGATTTGCTTTGAGCTTTTCATCGAACGTGAAGATGTGGGCATGATCTGGGACACCCTGCTTGGCAAGGGCGCGTGGCCCATCGGCCTGGGTGCCAGGGACACACTGCGGTTGGAGGCCGTCCTGCCGCTTTACGGGCATGAACTGGGGCTCGACCCCGAAGGCAAAGAAATACCGGCCTATGCAAGCATGCTGGCGCGGTTTGGTGTCAGCCTTTCACCCTTAAAAGGTGCCTTTATCGGCCGGCCGGCGCTGACAAAACAATATGAAGCCTTCAAGCGCATCGTCGACCGAGACTATTCGCTGATTGCGGATCTGCCACGCATCATTCAGCCTATCGCGCTGATCGACAAGGGTATTGCCCGGGCCGAAGCCAAAGTGTTTCGCGGCGATCGGCATGTGGGGTATGTGACCAGCGGAACCATGGTTCCGTTATGGCAAAGCCAAGGGGTCGGCCTGTCCACCCGGCAAAGTGAAGCCAAAGGTCGACGCGCCATCGGTTTGGCCCTTTTAGACAGCGATCTGGTGGGAGGCGATGAAGTCGAAATCGAGATCCGGGGGAAACGGGCCAAAGCCGTCATCGTG
>Ga0255055_10002749_pt1 | contig 12159 bp, 7 predicted proteins | sample JV7_2_27_MG_FD_188633 | JGI IMG/M metagenome (GOLD analysis project Ga0255055, IMG submission 188633) | Seawater microbial communities from Jervis Inlet, British Columbia, Canada - JV7_2_27 | ecosystem: Environmental > Aquatic > Marine > Inlet | place: Canada: British Columbia | collected...
GGCTGCAAGGTTTAGGCAGATATCACCTTTGCCGGTCGCATGGCTTATCAGGGCAGCTGCCAAAAATATATCCGAATCATGCTCGGCCGAAAGGCCGCTGATAAATTGTGCAAAATGAATATCGATCTCGGACAGCAGCCCCTGTTTAAGGAGATTTTTTAATGTATTTCGATTCAGCATTTAGATTTAGACGATTTATTTATAAAAATATATTATATAATAATAGGTGGTTACTTCTTGTTGCTTATATTTTACTTAAACTTTTGAAAACCCGGAATCAACGCTTTCCCCAAAGCATTCATAAGTGCGGGTTGCGGAAGGTCATGAAAAATTCCAAATTGCGGGCCCCTCCGGCTGTCAACTCCCCTTATAAATATATAGAAAACGCCACCAAAATCAGATTCATATTGAAAACCGGGGTTGCGCAGGCGCAGATACTGGGATAGCGCCACCGCATATAAATGGTACTGCAGGACGTAGTAATTATCTTTCATCACGTGCTCAAGCGTTTCCTGTCGATAGTCTTCAAATGCGGGGCCCAGATAATTTGATTTCCAATCCAGCAGATAGTATTTATCCTGGTACTCAAAAACCAGGTCTATATAACCTTTCATGAAACCAGCGGTGGGGTTGAAGACCAATTTTTGCAATTGTTTTGAAAAATCCCCGATACCGTCCAATCCATCATGCTGCTTGAAAATGGTTCGCAGTTTTTGGGGGGTGATCGCATTGATCGGAAAGTAAAATTCCATCTCGTTGATTCGGTTTTCAAAAGCAATTGAAGATAGGACCAGCTCCGGTGTGGTTGCTTTTAAAGAAACGTTGAGTACATGCGAAATCGATTTAGAAATGATACCCTGCCAGGCGCTGTCAAAGCCATAGGCCTGGAGTGCGCTTTGAACCGAGTCTCTTAATGCTGGCGGCGAGCAGGATGTGTAATCCAGATGCTCAAAAAGGTCATGAAAAAAATTTCCGGTATGCGAACCTTTCGGAAACATAAAAATATCAGCGCGCCTGGCAGGTTCCTGAGCCGCGATCCAATCTGTGGTCGTATCATCGCTTAGACGTTTGAATAGATCGGCAAAGGCATCTCGGTCCGGAAGATCAACGTCGGAAATTCGCCTGGAAACCAGCGACGAATAGCTTGAAATCTTCCAGGTGTGGTCAATTTTACCTGCAAATTTTCGACAGGCCAATCTATCAGTCCTGTGCGGTGTTTTTAAAAAGTTGCGATTCGAAAGTTCCGGCAAAGAAACAACTTCAATACATCCCTGTGATTCTCTTGCCAGTCGTTTTAAATCATCAATTCGATTTTCGTCTGATTTTGCGCCAACGTGTTTCTTCAATCCGGCAACCAGGTCTTCGGTTCGGCAATCGGTTTGAAGGTCCTCGCAAGCGTGCAGAAGATAAGCCAGGGCTGAAGAATCGGCGGTATTAATGCGTCCCCAGGCAACATAGCATTTCGATTTTGCACGCGTTAGCGCGACGTATAACAGCCGGATATTTTCGGCCAGCAATTCATTCTGCGCGTATATGCGACTCAAAGCCATCGAATCCGAGCCCAGATCGAGTGTCAGGGTCCGGTCCCCATCGGATTGATGAAAAAGGATATCATTGTCTTTTAAAAATGACCCCTCCCATCCATAAGGACAAAACACCACCGGGTATTCCAGCCCCTTGCTTTTATGAATGGTCACAATTTTTACAGCCCCTTCATCACTTTCCAATCGCAGCTGATGTTCCTCAAGACGCAATGATTGAGGGTCGCGTTGCTCTGCCAGCCACTTCAAAACACCACCAATGCCTAAATTCCTCTGCCTGGATTCTTGATGCAGAATCTCAGCCAGATGAAGCACATTGGTTAAGCGGCGTTCACCATCCGGAAACGACAAAAGGCGTTGCCGGATTTTTTCGCGGGACAACACCGTTTGGAACATGCGCATAAATCCGAATCGTTGCCATTCCTGAAAGTATTCTCGAATTTGTGCCAGACGATTTTCCCACTGCCGGATGTCGCGTTGCAAAGATAGTAAATCTTCACCCCTGGCACCCAACATATCCATTGTCAGGGCCGCTCTGAGATATCCCATGTTATCCGGTTCGGCAATGCAGAGTAAAACTTTTTCAATCTCCATGGCTTCATGGGAATCAAAGATATTGCCGGTGCTGTAGAGAACCGATGGAAGATCTTTGGCGGATAACCGGGCTTTTACAAGCTGCGCCTGACGGTTTGTTCGAACCAGGACCGCAATCTCACCCGGTAGCCAGGGTTTGGATTCTGTAGTTACAATTCGGCAGATCTCTTCAGCTAATGCTCCTGCGATCAATCCCTCGGCTGCGGATTTACTGATCGGCTTATTCTGATCTGAATAGGTCCTGGAATCCAAATACCACAGCGTCAAAGGGGTCTTGTTTGCTTTCGAAGTGGTTGAACGCTTATATCCCGACCTTGCATTTTCAAAGGAAATTTCTTTAAAAAGAAACGGGTTTTTCACATTTGAAAAAATAGTATTAACAGCATCGATCAGGAGCGGTTCAGCCCGCCAGTTTTCGGTGAGCGTAAATTTAGCTTTGGCATGTCGAGCGGCATTTATATAAGAGAAAATGTCTGCCCCGCGGAAGCTGTAAATGGCCTGTTTGGGATCACCGATCATAAACAACAGATTTGCTTTATCTGAAAAAAGCTTTGAGAAAATTTCATATTGAACACTGTCCGTATCCTGAAATTCATCTACCAGAGCGGCTTTGTATCTCTGGCGAATCGTGTCCGCAAGCGGGTTGCCCTTTTGGGATGTTAGGGCCTTTTTTACAAGAACAAGCAAATCATCAAAGAATTGAATGTTTTTTGCAGCCTTTCTCTCCATCAGTTCCGATGACGCGTATGCAAACAATTCGGTTTTAAGGTAAACAAGGTAGTTTTTCATTTCGTCTTCCAGATCGGCTGCCTGACGGTATACTTCATCACAGATGAAGAAAAAATCATGCGAGGGGGGCTGTTGGTTTTTTCTAACGGAGCGGTTCAATTGATGGGTCGTAAATTTTTCAAAATTCTTAAAAAGCGGAAAGCCCGTACTATTCGGTACCACGTATCGATCCAATTCGTCGACCATGCATAATATTTTAATTTCTCTTTTTGTCATATCGGCGTCATTTTCAGCAGGCTTCAGGCTGCCGTATCGGGTGCCGCTTAAGGCCGGGTCCTGCAAGGCTTGGATTACCGTTTTACGTGCCGCGGGCCATTGATTTTTTAAGCGTTGAAAAGCGGTCCGGAAAGCAGAGATATTTTTCAAACGCGGCCTGCGGATCTCCGGAATAATTTTCATTTCGGCAGCTCTTAATTTGCCAAGAAACTGCCAGAAGTACCGGGGCCCCTTAATCTTCTGAACAAAATAGCTGATGAATTCCAGCGGTGCGTTGTAAAAATGTTTTCGCCAGAAATCTTCAGCGATGTCCCGCACCAGTTCGGTCTGTTCGGTTATAAGCTCCGTATCGAAAAGATTTGCGGTTTCAAATGCATGTTCATAAAGAATTCGGGCGCAGAATCCGTGAATGGTAAAAATAGGCGCTTTGTCAAATTCAACCAGCGCATCATGTATTAAGTCAATGGCTGCACCATGATCTGTTTGGCGTTTGAGCAGATCCAGCAACAGATCGTCTCCGCTGGTTCCTCGGTGAAATGCTTTTTCAGCCTGCAGTAATTTGATCCGAATCCTATCTCGCAGTTCTTCAGTGGCCGCCTTGGTAAAGGTTACAACCAGAATCTGATCGATCAGGAGCTGTTTTTCCAGAAGCAATCTCAGAAACAACCCTTCAATGGTGTAAGTTTTGCCCGTACCGGCACTGGCCTCAATTAGATTGATGCCTTCCAGAGGGGCATTTATGAGATCGAGGGGTTCCAATTTGTTGTTACATCTTCCGTTAATTAGATTTAAAAATGCTAATAGCTGCCAGCGTTGGTTGCCTTTCAGGCACAGGGAGTGTTGGAGCATTGGAGTGATGGAGTGCTGTAAAAAGAAAAAAGACCAAATTCGGAATTTTCAGATATCATTACTCCAATACTCCACTACTCCATTACTCCAAAAATATAACGAATGAGAAAGCCATAAACACATGTAAATAATGCCATTGCATTTAGAATTTATTGTTTAATCTATATATAAACGCTAGCACTTCCGCCACGGCGCGATACAACTCCGGGGGAATTTCAGTTTCCAGCTCAAGGGCTTCCAACACCTGTACCAAGCTTTTATCTTCATGCAAGGGAACATTATGGGCCCGGGCAATTTCAACAATTTTCTCGGCGATAATACCCCTGCCTTTGGCTGTGATTTTGGGCGCTGCGTCTTTTTCCTTGTTATATTTTAGCGCTACGGCTTTGGGTTTCTTGTGCATCATTAAATCCTTAGATCGATCTGTTTATCACTGCCAAGATCTAAATCTTCGTTATGGAAATCCCTGATTTTTTTCTCGGAAACAACTGTTTTTAAAATTAAATAGTCAAATAAAGGATCGAGTTGAACGCTGATTTCTTCAAGGTGTTCATCAAAATTTATCTTACGGGTGTTATCGTTAACAAAAAAAGTGATTGCTAAATCTTTTTTTAGAAGAAAAAAATCCACACGCATTTCTCCAATGTTATCCATATCCAGCAATAGTGAAATTTTAAAACCGTTCTTTGGTCCATTTTTTTTCTTCTTTGGAAAATAAAATTTTAATTTAGCTTTTTGCTGATTTTCTTTTAAGGGAAGCGTGAAAGAAAAAACATTGTACGGATCCGGCAATTCATGCTTGTGGGTTGCCCGGGTTTGTTGGTTGAATATATCTGCCAGCAGCATGTCCAGGCTGCTTCTAAAGCGCGAGAGATTCGTGGTATCTAGGAGTTTAGCACTTAAATCCGGATGGTCCAAAAATCCCTTGAGCATAAAAAGGATTGGCTTTAAATCTTTTGACAGGATCTTATTTATCTCCGGTGCCCGAACCAGTTCTTTGGTGAATCCGACCGCGCTTTCAGGACGTTGGACAAATTGATTAATGATGTCGGCAAGTTTTTTTTCAAAGAAAAACCCCGCGTTTTCAACATATGATTTGAGCAATGGCAGCCAATTGGTGATGGGTTTGTTTAAATTAATTGATTCAAAATGAGTGTTCAGAGCCGCCAAAGCCCTGCTGATATGTTGCGGAGGCTGCTGGCTGTCAGGCAGGTTTAAAATCTGACGGGCAGTTTGCTTGATGTCGGACTGAATCCTGTTAAATACGTCAAAGGAAAGGATTTCTATGCGGCTGAATACATTTTTAGGCCCGGAAGTATTTTTGGAACCGGGATTTATCAATTGAAGGCGAAGTTGTCCGTCGGTGTCGGTAACTTTTACGAGTAGTTCGGTGCCGGGTTTAACGGGAAATTTTACGTCAGCCAGAACGCGAAATTTTCCAAGATCAACTAAAACGCGTTGGTCATCTTTTACTTCGATAATTTTTAAGTTAAAGACATCGCCGGGTTTGATAATCTCCTGGATCCATGCGGATCGGTTCAGCCGGGGATCAAAAATTGCTTGTAGGAGCGAGGAAATATCCATTTCGAAATAAACCTAATTATACCGGCAAAATTTGAAACACCATCGAATTTGCCATTCCATTATTGCTATATTTTGCTAAAAATTTCGAAATTCGAATATCGAAACCCGAAACAATTTCGAATACCGAATTTACAAAATTCAAAACTTATTTTGAACATTCGAATCCATGATTTTGAATTTGTTTCGTATTTCATATTTCGTGCTTCGGATTTAGAAGCAGCTCTCGATTACGAGCACGAGAACGAGGACGAGTAGGATATATAATCTCACGTGCATGTTCATGCTTTTCGTCCTCGTCCTCGTCCTCGTCCTCGTCCTCGCACTCGTGCTTGTTATTATCAAAAGCGCTCATTTCTCTTCTTCGGTGTAATAAACCCCTGGAATCCAGCTTTTACGTATTTTGGATGTTTTATCCGGATCCCCCGGCGCTTCATCAAGAAACTTAAAATGATTCCACCCGACCCGAATCATGTCATCGTGCTGTAATTTATGGCGCGTAATTTTCTCATCGTTTACAAAAGTGCTATTGGTGCTCTTTAAATCTTCGATATAATATTCTGGCGCATCACCGGATTGTGGATTGATTTTGACTTCAATGACGGCATGTGCCGAACTGACCACCGTGTTATCGATAAAAATATCACTGTCCGGAGCGCGCCCAATTCGAAGTATGGGCTTGTCTAATTTGAATTTTTTTATTGCCACACCCTCGTGTACCTGAACAACCATTGCCATTGCTATCTCCTTTTATTTCAAAGACCTATCTCCAAAATGCATCTAACGCCCAATAGCTTCGTTGTGAATCTCCTCAAAATGCTCACATGATATGGGTTGAGCCTGTTGGCCCGTAAAAAATAAAATCAGACATTTTTCCGATTTAAACGGGCTCAACTGGCTAAACCGGCCAACCTAAAACCGTGATCTACTATTTTTGAGATAGGTCTTCATTAGATTTCCAGTTCTGTGTAATTCGCCAAGACGGGTTTGAACACGCTTTCAGAAATTTCCTGAAACGAATCATCCAGGGCGTCGCAGCTTCGAAAACAAATATCATAGTAAGGATCATCTGATTCCCCGCGCACGAAATCACTGTTCAGCCATTTTTTTTGGGCTGCTTTTCGAGCCGCTGTTTTGGATTTGCCCTTGATTTGCTCCTGTTGAACATATTCCAGCGATGTGTTCGGGAAAAAATGCAATGGTTTTCCCAATCCCTGTTTAAACAGATTTAGAAGATGCGTTAGATATTTTCGGTGGTGATCAACAGGATTCAATTGCCAGGCTGTATTTTTAAATATCATAATGCTGGTCAGAGGCTGATTTTGTAACTTCATTTCACAAAATGCTAAATGATAGATCCAGGATCTTAGAATATCCTGCGCGCGTTGTTTGGCATATCGCACGTGGATCAGACCCCGTTCGTAGATTTCCGGCAGTCGAATCTGCAGGCGAAAGTCATTAATTTCGATTTGCGTTTCTAAGTGTTGGGCTATTTTTCGATTCTTAAATGGTTCAATTTTTTTGACAAAATGCTCAATATCAATACTCATTTCATTATAATGAAAAGTACCCACTTTTGCATGCGGAAGCTGTCCCCTGGCGATTTGCACCGGTTTGTAAGCGTCAAGATCTCTGCCTTCCAACCGTAAACGCATCAGGTCCTGGCCGACCAGATATCTGTCCAGAAAATTTAATTCAAAATCTTCACGCTTATCGGTTAGCGTCGCTTTCTGATCCAGATAAATGCCAAGGCGCTGTTGTAACAAAAATTTGGCCGGGTTACTAAAAAACCGACACAGGGTTTCAATATCAAGTTGGCTAAACTCCTCTTTTTCTGTAGCGGTTAAGGGTAATTCGCTGGTTATCAGTGGAACGGGTTCTTCAAATTTGTCTAAGTACGCAGCGGCATCCCGATTTTCTCTTGAATAGCTAAAAAGCCTGGCATCATCTTTAAAATATTGCGGTGCAAATGCCTGCAGGCGATGAAAAGTGACCACATGTTCCCTGATATCTTGGCCGGGCAGATCAAATCCCTGTTCAATGGTGTCCAGCAACTCACTGACAAGGACAGATGGTGGAATACGGCTGTTGTCCTGTATGTTTTGTCCTACATAACTGATGTAAAGCTTTTGGCGGGCCGATATAATAGATTCCAAAAATAAGTATTTGTCGTCATTTCTGCGGGATCGGTCACCGGGCTGCGGGTGTTTGGCAATTAAGTCAAAGGTTAAGGGTTGGAACTCACGTGGAAACCTGTCCGAATTCATGCCAACCAGGCAAACGACCTTAAAAGGAATACTGCGCATGGGCAGCATTGCGCAAAAGGTTACCCCGCCTGTCATAAATCCGGATTTGGAGCTCAAATTATCCAAACGCTGCCCCAGGTAAAACCGGATGGGCTCAAATTCCAGTTTTTCATCGAATCCAGCCTCGGTTTGCAGGTTGCTTAAGTCATCGATAATTTTTCGTAAACTCTGGAATTCCCTTTGCGTCTCTTCGTCCGGCTGAAAAAAATCATCGAGCAACTGCTTTAACGCCGCATTCCAATGTTTCAGTTGTTTTGGGCGATTCCAATCTTTGACACATCGAAAGACTCTTTCGGTAAACTCCAGAAATTTTCCGAAACTGTGAATTTCATTGCCTTCAATCTTGTCGTAGGGCAAAATGCCGTCAAACATCAACTGATTCTTTCCCGGCATGGCATAGCCTAATAGAAGCCGTTCTATTCCTGCTCTCCACGTATTTTCAGAAACTGCAGGGAGACCCAATTCTTGACGACTGCTGCTATCGACGCCCCAGCGGATTCGGGTATCGCAGATCCAGCGTTGAACAGTTTCGATGTCCGAGATGTCCAATCCGAATTTTTCCTTAACTCCGGGTGATTCTAAAAGCCGCATTACGCGCGCCGCGCTGAACCTGGATCCTTTGAAGTCCAGCAATGAAAAAAAGCCGTCAACCAGCGGGTTTTGGCCCCGGGCGTTTTGATCCGCCATGCTAAACGGTATCCGAAGGCGCTCACCGGTTTGAATTTCAAATACGGTCTGAATATAGGGAGCATACACGTCAATGTCCGGTGTCATCACCACGATATCTTTGGGCCTCAAGTGCGGGTCTTCATCAAACATTGCCAGCAGGTTATCCCGTAATACCTCAACCTCGCGCATCGGGCTGTGACAGCAATGAATCTGAATTGAAGTGTCTGAACCGTCTATCCAAACCGGTGGCAGGGTCTGATGCGCAGAGATATGTTTGCTTTGATTTTCGATCGGATCGGCCGCTGCTTTGCGTTCGCGAAGATTCAAAATGTCAGATTGGATACAGGAAAGCAAATTCGTGCAACCCGGATTCTGGTAAACTTCCTGTATTTGAATGTCAAAACCACTGATCACTGAGAAAAAGTCCTTGCCGTGAGCGCCCATGGATGCCAGCAGGCGGTTTCCTTCTTCCAGGTGGAGCTCTGTGCTCGTATCCGCAGATGGAGGATATTTTTTCCTGATTCGCTGCATCTGCCGTTCTGAAAAAATATCGCTCCAGTATTCGCGACAGGGATTTAGAAGAAATAGGTTCAGGTCGACAAGCTGCGACAGGGCTTCAAAAGCCTCAATATGGAAAAGCGGCAGATACGATATGCCGAATACGAATATGCGTTGCGGCAGGTTAACAATTTGATGCGGGTCGGCTTTTATTTTATTGATCAAATCACGCTGCAATCTGGCGCGATGATAGTTTTTCTCATTTTTTACTAGTTGGCTCCAAAGATGAGCCTGCCATTTATCCCCGGGATGCTCATCTTTTGCCCCCGGCTGGGCTTGTTCCCATCGCAATATCATTTCCGGCCGAAACACCTGATACTGATCATATAAATCGGCCAATTTGCTGGAAAGCTGTAACCGCTTGAGGTGAGTGACATCATCGGCCAGGTAGGCTTTCAGATGCTGGAATCCTTTCCGGCGGGTGCAGTCCGGAAGTTTTTTCATAATTTTGAACATCAAAACATCCGGATCAAAAGGCGACAACACCGGAAAATCCGGTAGCACCTGTCGGGCGGTTTCTTCTAAAAATGAATTGGGAAATGGAAACTGAACATGCGCGCAAATGCCGTTATGTTTTGCAAGCTCCAGAGATACCCAGCGCTGCATGCCCGTGCTCTGAACCACTATCATTTCAGCATCAACAGCTGATGACACAGGCGTTTTCACCAGCTGAGCGAGCTGCTCTGCAAGAATCTCAAGCTTGTTGCTGGTAAAAATCTTCAGGCCGGGCATCGGGTCAATTCCTTGTTTTATTGCTTGCGAAGAGCCTATCCCGGATAAACCGGAAAAATGGCCACCAAGGCACAAAGACACAAAGCAAAACTGTTTGTAAAAATTAAACTTTGTGTTTTGGTGCCTTGGTGGCAAAAATGTTTTTGCACAAAATGCAAAGAATTCACAACTAAGACTCTAACGGATGAATCGGTTTAAAAATCGAAAAAAACGCATCTGCCAGTAAGCAATGTTTACCGGGATAAACAATCGCGGATCGAAATTGGGATTTTTTATTTTAGCCATGGCAGATAGATAATTAACATGCTGAGCAACCGATAGCGGACAACCTCTAACATGAATATATCGTGATCTGCGTTTCAACAAAGAATGCAAGATGGCAGTCGCTGTTTTTAATAGCAAGTCGTTTGAGCTTGATTTTTTCTCGTCCACATCATCGGCGGTTTTATAGCTGCTTTCAATCTTAACGGATTTACCGTCGATTTCACCTTTCCAGCTGGTGCAGTCGCCCGCGAAGATGACCCGTTCGCCTTTGGCCAAATTCAAGGGGCCTTCCACTTTTCCGACGACATAGCGTACTTTTTGCATCTGTCTATCGACGTCCGGGTTAAATCCGCGAAATATGTGGATGGCTTCCTGCAAGGCACCCGGGCAGCCACCACGACAGTAATCCAATGCATGCCTTTCAGGAAACTTTCCCACCGTACATGACAGATTACGGGTTGCGCTGAAATAGTTATCAATGCGCTCAACGCAGAATTTAAAATTTTCAGTACGTTTTTGGACCTCTTCCAGGGGATAATCCCCGCCGACATCGATCTGATCCAAGGCCATCGGGCCAAAGCCTCGTTGAGAAGCATATTTCAGGTGGGTCAAATCATTCGGATCTATGCGCACCATGTGGCATCCGACGGTGTCAACAGCACATGAATTGGTTCCCATGACGATGGCACCCAGTAAAAACGGAGTCGGCGTAAGCATCATTTTCTGACCGGCCACAATTCCATCGATGGCAATAAATTTCGGCTGAATCACTTCCTGTAAATCAGCTATTTTATGCTCCAAAAACTGATTATGATCGATCAATCGATGGCGGTCATCCTGAAGGCCGATAAAATTTTTAAGGCTCAAGGTCAACCGGCACCAGGGATGGGCTTTAAACTTGGGCAGATTAATCAGAAAATCACACCGTTTGATGGGTTTGGGGATATACAGGGTCTTTCGAATCGCCTGAGGTGATTTTAGCTGAACCGGCACATGTTTGGATTCGTCAAAGAAATACGCCTTGAGGCCGTGATTATCTATGACTTCCCGATAGCCGGCATTCATAAAATTATAGCGGGTTGGCACAGTGATGCCGGAGCGCTCCCCGACCGCAATCTCTTTAACGGATTCAGCCCGGGATTTAACGGCTGCCACAACCCCATCCAGAAACTCCCCGCGCGTATAAGCGTTGGGGAAAAACTGCGGATGGGCCAGGACCACATTGGGCTTCAAAAGAATCCTGCCGCTGGGCGTGACCCGCAATTCTTGCATGCCCTCTTTGATAATGCCGGCAATTCGATCGGGATCGTATCCATGGCATCGCATGATGAGGACTTTGTGTTTTTGATCCAATACGCAATCCTTTGCGGGTTCGGGCATTTGGTCACCGGGAACAAGACATCTATACTCGCATCATAAGCGGTGATTGCCCGTTTTGTCAATATGTTCAAGTGACTGAAATTCAATAAAAAAATTATTAAGTTGGATGCGCAATCCACTTGGAAATCATCAACGATTCAAGCAAGTTGAATATTCATTGTTAAAAACGCTACAATACTTATATGGAAAAAGCACGCGATCTCATCAAGCACAACAAAAAGTCGTATATCGCAACTGATTTTCCGAATGCCACCGAAAATACAACTCGACCGGACCCAAAGAGTTATTCCCTGAATAGTACAAATATTATTTATTGACAAAACGCAAAAAACCCTGCGGTTCATGTCAGCCGCAGGGTTTTTGTTCTTTTAGAGCGTTTGTCAGAATAACGTTCCGATAGCAGTGGTTTTTTGAATCTTTTTTGGGTTATTAATAACGTCTAATATTGCTGGGCCCAAACGCTCTAATAATTTTTCTTTATTATCGGGCCGTTTCAACAGCTGCTGGAGTCTTTGCAAAAACGCTTCAGGCAACTGCTCGTCTTGTTTGTGCGGCCAAAGCTGAGGCGTCTTTAGCGCATCGCCTTTGATTGAAATAGGGCACATCGTTGCGCAAAAGTCTAGATTTTTTTTCATTAAAAAAAATAATATAGCGGTTGTCAGGTTTGTAATAATTTTAGT
>Ga0255055_10002750_pt1 | contig 12159 bp, 9 predicted proteins | sample JV7_2_27_MG_FD_188633 | JGI IMG/M metagenome (GOLD analysis project Ga0255055, IMG submission 188633) | Seawater microbial communities from Jervis Inlet, British Columbia, Canada - JV7_2_27 | ecosystem: Environmental > Aquatic > Marine > Inlet | place: Canada: British Columbia | collected...
ATGTAGTCCGAGTGGGAGTGATTGGCACCGGGGCTATTGCCCAGGTGGCCCATCTGGTCGTGCTCAGCAAGCTGGACGGTGTCGAGGTCGTCGGTCTGTGTGACACCGAGGCCGGCAAGGCGCAAGCGTTGGCCGGCCGGTTCGGCGTGATGGAGGTCTTCGACGACATCGTCGATCTCCTGAAACAGGCGAAGCCCGACGCCGTGGTGGTGTGCACACCGAATCACCTCCACGAGGTACACACGGTCACCGCGTTGTCGGAGGGGGTCTCGGTCTTGTGCGAGCGCCCGCTTGCGCTCACCTCCTCGGGTGTAGAGCAGGTCATGGTGGCCCGGGAATCGTCGGGGGCGCACGTGATGGTGGGTATGAATCACCGGTTCCGCAGTGACATCGAGGCCGTGCGGGCGTTCCTCGTTGGAGGCGAGTTGGGTGCACTGCGCTCTGTCCGTGCCTACTGGCACATCTTCCGCCCGACGGGAGTGGCTCCCGGGTGGCGGGAGCGCCCTGCTGAGTCAGGTGGTGGGGCGATGTTCGACCTCGGGCTCCCGCTGGTCGATCTGGCGCTGTGGCTCGCGCAGTGTCCCGCAACCAAGCGCGTGAGTGCCATGTTCAGCGGCCGTGAAGGCAACGACGGCGTCGAGGATTTCGCGAGTGCGCACCTGCAGTGCGGTGAGGGTCACTCGTTGTTCGTCGACGTTTCGTGGCGCCACGTGGGGCCGCATGAGAGGTTCGCGTTCGAAATCGTCGGTGACTACGGGTCCGCAGCCATTGCGCCCCTCACGGTCTACAAGGAGATGCATGGCACGCCGGTCAACGTGACTCCTGCAACGGGTGGGTCCCAGACCGATCCGTTCAGCACGTCTTACCGCAGAGAGTGGGAGCAGTTCCTTGGTATTCTGAGGGGCGAACGGTCTGCGCCGGAGCTTGCAGAGCAGCTGCTCCTGCACCGGACGATGGAAGCGATCCAGCGCTCGGCACACGAGGGCCGCGAAGTCATTCTGTGAGATTCCTCGCGGTGCCGCGGGGAGACTGGCGCTGGATCGTTGGGGGTGCCGTGCTCCTCGGCGCCGCGTACCCACCGTTTCACCTGTTTGTCCCTTCCTTCATTTGCCTCGTACCTGCGGTGTGGCTTCTCACAACCGGGGCCGAGGACGCTACGCCCTTTCGCCGCCACTTCGCCCAGGGATTCTGGTTCGGACTGTTCGCTCACGGATGTACGCTCTACTGGATGGTCGTAGCGCTGTGGCATTTCACTGCGCTCTCTGGAATCGCGTACGGTGCAACCATCGTAGTTCTCGCGCTGTACATGGGAGTGGTGTTCGCGCTGAGCGGATGGCTGATGCAGCGAACGGGCATTGGTTTGGTCGTGATCCTACCGGTGCTGTGGACGGCAGCCGATTGGGTGATTGCCCATCATCTGGATATCCGGTTCCCCTGGCTCGGCCTGGGGACGTCCCTCACGGGATTCCCAACCGTGGTGCAGATCGCCGACGTTGTCGGTGCCCGCGGCATCACGTTTCTCTTGGTATTGACGAACGTGATGCTCGCTCAGGCATTCGATCGGCAAGGAAACCGGCGCCACATGTTCACGAAGGTGGGAGCCGTCGTTGGAGGACTCCTGATAGCCGTGACGTATGGTGTGGTGCGTGAGCGAACTCTCCCGCTGAGACCGGTGGGAACGGCGACACTGCTTCAGCCGAATATCGGCTGGTCGGAGAAGTGGGAACCGAGTGCACTCGATTCGGTGTTCCACCGCACGCTGACCCTGGCGCAGCGCGCCGTCCGCGAGAGTGAGCCCGATTTGGTGGTCTGGCCCGAGGTGGCGGTTCCCGGCTATTTGAAGAGGCGTGACGGCTGGCGACGGAGCATTGCTGCGCTTGCTGCGACGACGCGCATCCCGCAGGTCGTGGGCGGTCTGGATCTGGAGTGGATCGACGCTGCGGAGGACCGCTACGAGTACTTCAATGCCGCGTTCGTGTTCGACTCCCTCGGTCGGGATGCCCCCCAGCCAGTATATCACAAACGGTACCTCGTCCCTGTCACGGAGCGCGTGCCGTTTCTTGACCCTCGTTGGTTCGATCTCGAGTTCTTCGGTGGCTTCGGAGCCGGCGAGGAGGGGCCGATCTTTGAGACGGGCATGGGACGTTTCGGGATACTCATCTGCTTCGAGTCGGCATTTGAAAACCTCTCCCGGCGGTATCGGGCGGAAGGGGCAGGTTTCTTGGTCAATATGACGAACGACTCCTGGTTTGGTCGCACGAGCGCGCCATATCAGCACGCAGCACACCTCGTCATGCGGGCAATCGAGACTCGAGCCGGCATCGTCCGGGCGGCCAACTCCGGGATCTCCGTCTTCGTCGATCCACTCGGTCATCAACATGACCGCACGACGTTGTTCCGTGAGACGTTCGTGACGGGTCCGGTCGTCACGAGCGACGTGATTCCCCCCTACGTGCGCCTCGGCGATTGGGTCGGTGCGCTATCATTGGTCGTGACCGTCATGCTGTTCGGCGCCGCTGCCAGGAGACGATAGTGACCCGGTTCGGGATGGACGTGGGAGGGACGTTTACCGATGTCGCCGCCGTATCGACTGGTGGGGAGGTGACGATCGGTAAAGTTCGCTCCGTTCCGGGCGGCGTCTCTGAAGCCGTATGGGCGACCATGGAGTCCCTGGGTGACGAACCTGGGGCGGGCCTGGCTGGAGCGGCGTTGATCCATGGGACGACCGTAGCGACCAACGCATTGCTCGAACGTCGCGGTGGGAGGGTGGTCCTGGTCACGACCGCCGGTTTCGAAGATCTCCTCTGGCTGAGACGGCAGGACCGACCCGACCTGTACGATCTGACACGCGATCATCCACCGCCGGTTGTTGAGCAGTCGGATGTGATCGGCGTGCAGGAGCGGGTTGGGGCCTCCGGTGTTCTCCAGGAACTGACTGCTGCTGAAACAGTTCGGGTGACGGAGGAAGTTGCCCGCAGGCGCCCCGATGCGGTGGCGATCAGCTTGCTCTTCAGCTTCCAGTATGGGGAGCACGAGCGAATGCTCGCGCTCGCCATTCGTGAGGTGCTGCCGAACGTGCCGGTGGCCACGAGCAGTGAGGTCCTCCCGGTCTTCAGAGAGTACGAAAGAACCAGCACGACGTCGGTCGAGGCGTACCTCCGGCCGGTGGCCGGTGGCTATCTCGCGGCCATGGCTTCCGAGGCGAAGGAGCGGGACGTCAGTGAGTTCCGGGTGATGGCGTCGAACGGGGGAACCCTCAGTATCGAGCACGCTCAGGTTCGAGCTGCCTCGTTGGCGCTCTCTGGGCCGGCTGGAGGAGTCGAGGGCGCGCGACTCATTGGAGCACAGCTGGGATGCCACGACCTCCTCACCCTCGACATGGGGGGGACGAGTGCTGATGCGAGCGTCGTGGTGGGTGGTGAGCCGCTGGTGCAGTCCGCGGGTTCGGTCGGAGGCCTATCGCTGGCCCTTCCGCACATCCTGATCGAGACGGTCGGCGCGGGAGGCGGAAGCATCGCCTGGATAGACCCGGGAGGCGCGTTGAAGGTGGGACCGCGAAGCGCTGGGGCGAGACCAGGGCCGGCCTGCTACGGGCTGGGCGGTACGGATCCGACCGTGACGGACGCGGCGGTGGTGTTGGGGTGGCTGGATCCCGGGCAACCTCTGGCCGACGAACTCCGGCTCGATCCCATTTTGGCCCGTGAGGCGGTGGCGCGTGTGGCAGACGCCGCTGGGCTCACGGTCGATCGCTGTGCTGAGGGAATCATCGAGGTGGCCACAGCGACGATGGTCCGGGCGCTTCGTGGGGTCAGTGTCGAGCGCGGCATCGACCCCCGTCACATGACGCTCGTTCCGTTTGGCGGTGCCGGGCCGATGTTCGGGTGCCGGTTGGCCGAGAGCCTAGGGATGACCCGCGTCCTGGTCCCGCCGTACGCGGGGGTGCTGTCGGCGCTGGGGCTTGCCTCGGCAGCAGCTAAGATCGAGTTCTCGTCGTCGGTCCACGGTCTGGTGGATGATCTGTCAGCCGAACACCTGGCGAACGTCTTCCAAAATCTGGAACGGGAGGCGAACGAAGTACTCTCCGAGTCGGTCACACACCGCTTCGTCGATTGCCGTTACCCCGGTCAGGGTTACGAGCTGATGGTCCCGGCGACGGGGGGGCCAGAGGCGATCTCCGAGGTGTTCCATGGTGCACACCGTGAGCGATACGGTCATGCGGACGATGGCCGGGCAGTGGAAATCGTGAATGCGAGGGTCGTAGCGAGCAAACAGGGCACACCGTTGCAGTTGAGTCATCTGGTGGTCGACGAGGCCCCGCTCAGGGGACCAGTCACGGTTGGGGCAGCCGACTTCACGTTACGCATCGAACCTGGTTGGGTGGGAACGAGGCACCCGACCGGTGCCGTATTGCTGGAGCGGGCATGACTCTCGACGCGATCGGCCTCGAGGTCATGGCGCATGCGTTCGCCGGAATCGCAGAGGAGATGGGGGCAGTGCTGGTGGCCAGTGCGCTGTCACCGAATGTGCGCGAGCGGCGTGACTCTTCTGCCGCTCTCTTCAACGCGGATGGGGAACTCGTGGCGCAGGCGGCTCACATCCCGGTCCACCTCGGGGCGATGCCGGAGGCTGTCAGCGCGGTCAGGGACCTAAGGCCCGATCCGAGTGACACGTTCATCCTCAACGATCCGTACACTGGGGGCACGCACCTCCCGGACATCACGATGGTGCACGCCATTGAGCTGCACGGAGAGGTCGCAGGCTACACGGTTGTGCGGGCGCATCACTCGGACGTTGGCGGATCCCGCCCAGGCAGCATGCCTCCGCATTCCTCGGACGTGTTCCAGGAGGGACTCGTCATCCCGCCCGTGCGCTGGACGGCGCGCGGCGCAATGCAGGAGGACGTCGTCCGCCTGTTGCTCGCGAACGTGCGGACTCCTGAGATGCGCCGTGGAGATCTTGCCGCGCAACTAGCGGCGTGCGCGAGAGGGGCTGACCGATACCGCGAGTTGGTGGAGCGACGTGGTCGGATGTTCGTCGAGAGTGCGGTAGCCGACGTGCTGGATTACGCGGAACGTCGGACCCGGTCGGCACTCTCGTCACGGGTTCAAGTCGGATCGTATGAGGCCGAGGATTTCCTGGAAGGTGACGGCATCGGTTCGCGAGACGTACGCATCCACGTCACGGTCGACGTGTTCGATGGTTCGATCGTGGCGAACTTCGATGGCAGTGACCCGGCCGTCGAGGGGAACGTCAATTGTCCCGTCTCGGTCACACGTTCCGCCGTGTTCTTCGTTCTCCGGTGTCTCGTCGGCGAGGACATTCCGAACAACGGAGGCCTCCATCGGGCGGTGACGGTGCAGGCTCCGCCTGGCTCGGTCGTGAATGCACCGTGGCCGCGAGCCGTAGCAGCTGGGAATGTCGAAACGTCGCAGCGGATCACCGATGTGCTCTTTCGGGCGCTGTCGAGCGCTGCCGACGTGGCGGCGTTGGGTCAGGGGACGATGAACAATGTCGTGCTGGGTGGGACGGGATGGACTTACTACGAGACCTTGGGTGGAGGGCAGGGGGCGTCCTCGAAGGGTGTGGGGCCATCCGGCGTTCATGTGGGCATGTCGAACACACGGAATACCCCGGTTGAGGTATTCGAGCTCGAGTACCCCGCCCGAATCCGTGCCTACGCACTCAGACCGGGCAGCGGGGGCATCGGACAGCACGCTGGAGGTTGTGGTGTGGTCCGCGAGTACGAGGCGCTGGAGGATATCGATGTCAGTCTCATTACCGAACGGCGTCGTCGCGGCGCAGGCGGAAACGAGGGAGGGGGGTCGGGGCAGCCTGGGCGTAACTCTATTAACGACAAAGAGTTACAAGGCCGTGCCGAGGTGAAGATGCGACCGGGAGACATCCTGCGGATTGAGACGCCGGGCGGAGGTGCTTGGGGCGCTTTGCCGTCAGCTCCGCCCAGCCGGTAGCGCCGTTACCGAAGCGGCTCGCCGGTCTCTGAAGCCCGTTCGAACACCTTTGCATCGACGAACAAGTCGAACAGACCCGGGTCCAGCATCCCCGCTTTCATCTCTTCAGTCAGAATGTCGACGGCTCGCGGCATGGGGACGGCGCGTTTGTATGGCCGGTCTGAGGCTGTCAGAGCATCGAAGATGTCTGAAATCGTCATCATGCGCGTCTGAATCGGGATCTGATCACCTCTCACGCGACGCGGGTACCCACTGCCATCCAGCTTCTCATGGTGTCCGTAGGCAATGTTGGGGATGAACTGCAGCTCCTTGGTCCACGGTATCTTCAGCAGAAACCGGAAGGTGTGCGTGACGTGGCTCTCGATCTCCAACCGCTCGCTCTCATCGAGACTACCCTTGCGGATCGAGAGGAACCGGACCTCGTCGTCGGTGAGATACGGCTGCATCTTGCCGTCGAGGTCCTGGTAGAAGCTGTCGGCATAGCGCAGCAGGTCTTCGAAGCTTCCTTCCGGGAGGACCGTCGGCTCGTTGGACTTGAGCACCAGTCCCACGAAACGATCGAGTTCGGCCAACTGCTTCTGATGCTCGTCGCTGAGCTGTCGGACGAATTCCTCGTATCCCGTGTGACCATGCTGCTCGAGATGGTCTGCCCGCTTTCGGTGGAACTCGCTCTCGGCGGTCCGGCGGACGAAGGCATATCGCTGCTTCACGAGCGACAGATCGGGCGGGTACAGCTTCTTTGCCTTGACGAGGACTTGCTCGCGGACACCGACCTTACCGAAGTCGTGGAGCAATCCGGCATAGCGAATCTCGCGGACTTCCTGCCGCGTGAAGCTGACGTTGCGGTAGGGCCCGTCCTTGTCGCCATCGACCGTCTCGGCCAGAGCGACCGTCATCGAGGCGACGCGACCGGAGTGGCCGGACGTAGTCGGATCCCGTTGCTCGATGGCGGTGACCGAAGCGCGGACGAACCCCTCGAACAGTCGCTCGATGTCTTCGTACAGCTGGCTGTTCTCGATTGAGACCGCTGCCTGCCCGGCGAGCGCAGACACGAGATCTACTTGGCGCTGTGCGTAGGGAATCACCTCGACGTCGAAATCCTCCGGCTTCTCGAGCCGGACATCACCGTGGCGTTTTCGGTTGATGAGCTGCAGGACCCCGATGGTCTCCTCCTTGTGATCCGTCATCGGAATCGTGAGCATCGACTTCGAGCGGTATCCGTACGTCTCGTCGAACCAGCGGTTGAAGGTGTACTCGACATCGGAGTCCAGTTCGTACACGTCGTCGATCACGAGTGGCTTGCCAGTCGCGGCAACGTTGCCGGCAATACTCGAGATATCGAGCGGCATCGTGGATTCGACAAAGGGAATGTCCGGACGCGAGGTCGTCTGCGACAGCATGAACCTCAGGTGTTGGGGCTCGTTCTCCTTGGCTTCGACGATGTACAGGCTACCGGCGTCCGAACTGGTGATCTGCAGAGCCTTCGTCAGGATGAGGTCGAGGAGCGTTCGGTAGTCGCGCTCCGTGGTCAACGCCATGCCGATCTTCGTGAGCTCCGTGAGTTCGACGGAGCGAGTGGCGGCTTCACGTCGCGCGCTGATGGTCTCGCTCCTGGCAGCGGCCTCTCGGTACGCCGCGCGGAGCGCGACGAGGAGGGGTCGCCGGCCGTAGGGATGTGCGACAAAAGCGGCGACGACTTCGTCCGGCAAGGTCGTGGGGATGTCGTGCTCATCCGCAGCGCCGAGGACGACCACTGCGCCACCCTCTCGGGCGAAACGTCTGAGGTCGTCTGCTGAGAACGCCGGTCGGCTCTGGGGGTCGAGCACGAACGCCGTCGGCTGCTCGGCGACTGTCAGTTCATCGAGATGTAGTACGGGGCTGGCGCTGACACCTTCGGACTCGAGGGCAACGGCGATAGTGTCAACCGAGAACGTGGTGGGGTGAAGAAGCGCGTACTTCATTGTCTCCTGGACGTATCCGGTGGCACGGTGGTGTCGGGAGGTGGCGTCACACCGGTCAAGAAGCGCAGTGGCCGCCGGCTGATTTGATCCGCAAAGTGCTGGAGAATTACGGCAGCCTCGGAGAGCTTCTCAATGGCGTCGCTGAGTTCTTCGCGGTTCTCCAGTGCGATTGTCTGCCCGAGCGTGGCTAGGCTGTCGAGTTCGATGAGCAGCTCGTTGCTGCTCGCGAGCGTTGCTATCACGCTGTCCGTGACTGGGCCAACGCGAGGCTCTACCTGCGCGAGGATCTGTTCGGTTCGCTGGAGACTCGTATCCACTCGAGCCAGTACTTGTGCCACGCGGGGACGTGCCTCGTTGAGAAGTAGTTGAGTTGCTTCGACCGTACGAGTGGTCTGGGCCAGCAGGTCGCGCGTGTTCTGCAACATCGACTCGAGTTCACCGCGGACCTCGACAGCGATCTCACCTAGCGCGTCCATAACGCTGGCGCGTCGCTCGGCGTCGAGCGTGTCCCCCGCCTGGAGGAATTCTGCGTCAGGCGCCGCCGGGGGCATGACGAGCTGGACCTGGCTGGGGCCAACCACCGTGGGTGGGGGAGTAATGAGCGCCTCAGTACCTGCGGGGAGCTGCAACCGCGTACCGTCAGCAAACCGCTCCCGAACCGACAGCGTCGCGACGAAGCTGAGCGTGTTCGATTCCGGATCCAGGTGTGGGTTGATCTGCGACACGCGACCGATGGAAAGTCCTTGGAGGACCACCCGTGTGTCCTGGGTGAGGCCTTCGGCTTCGTCCGTTCGCATGTAGAGATCGTAGCGACCTTCGAGCGCGCCGCTCGTGAGCACCAGTGCACCCACCAGCACGCCGATCGTCACGAGGACGAAAACACCGACGAGGAAATCCGTGCGTCCCGTAGCGTCCTCCCGTGGTCAGGTCCCGGTCTGCAGCTCGCCCTGGGCGATGCGGTACCGAGATTCGATTCGTGATTCGAGTCGGGTCGGAACCTGCTGGCCGGTCATGAAGACGGCCCGACGTGCCCCCTCTCCAGTCTCTCCACCGCGCGCCACGTCGAGCAGGTGCGCGGCCGCGCGAACCGTCAGCCCGTCGAACGGGTCCCCCAGAATCACCAATTGGGGATCGAATGCGAGCGCGCGAGCAAGTGCGGCTCGCCGTCGCACCTCATCCGTCGCATCGGCCGGACGCAAGTCTGCGGCATCAGCGATCCCGCACTGCGCCAGCATGATGCCGATACGGCCCTTGATCTCGCGTTCGGAGAGGTCGCTGCCGTAACGCAGCGGCAGGGCAACGTTGTCACGCAGTGTGAGATTCTGCAAGAGACCGTCACCGGCGGGAAGGTATCCCACACGCCGACGGAAGGCGAGCAGAGAGCGATAGGGCAGTCGGGCGATCTCTTCACCGAACAACAGGACCCGACCGGCGGCCGGCGAGCTGAGCGCCAGCGCGAACGACGGCAGCGCGTCCACACCACTCGCCTCCGACCCCAAGACGAGGACTGCCTGATGCGGTGGGACTTCGAGCGTGACCCGGGCGCCGCCGCCGGGGACCGGCACGTCTTCGAATGCCAGAAGCGGCGGTGTCATGCGAGCAGCACCACGAAGAGTCCCGAGCAGACGAAGATGGCAATGATGCTCGTGACGACGGCCTGGCTTGCCGCGATGGGGACCTCAGTCGGCCGTCCACTGATGCTGAGACCGCGAAAACACGGAATCACTCCCACAATGACACCAAAAATCAGTCCTTTGATGGCGGTGAGCAAGACGTCGTGGAATGTGAGCGAGGCGAGGACGATCTCGAAGTAGCGCGCGCTGGTCATCCCCGCCATGGTGGCGGCCATCAATCCGGAGAAGATCGCCACGAGATCGAATACGACGATGAGGCCAAAGACTGAGAGAATGGTGGCGCCGAGTCGGGGTAGCACGTGATAGTGCAGGGGATCGATGCCCATGGCACGCAAGGCGTTCAGCTCGCCCATCACCTTGTTGGTGGCCAACTCCGCGGCGATGGCCGTTCCCGAACGACCGGCAACCGCCAGGGCTGTGAGAAGTGGCCCCAGCTCTCGCACGATTACCACCACCATCAGCCGCCCAAGCAACTCGGTTGCTCCCAAGCGCCCGAGTTCGCGGGTCGCCTGCGAGATGACCAAGAAGCTCAGGATGGCAGCCAGAATGATGACGAGAGGAATAGCCTGGAGCGCAGTGAACCACACCTGCTTGAAGAGCACCTTAGTGGCAACGCGACGACCAGCCCGAGGAACCCAGCGGGCCGCCCAGATCGTCTCAACAAGGAAGCGCGCCAGCGCCCCAACCAGGGCGACTGAGCGCGCTACCCGATGACCAACCGCTGAGACTGGCGCAGCCACGCGCCTAGATCACGAGCCTTGGATTTGTCTCAAGGCTTCGTGCGCTTCCGTGTACTCAGGGAAATCTCTCGTGACTTGGCTGAACAGCTCAATCGCCCTGTCGGTATCTCCCCGGTCTGCGTACAGCAGGGCGCGTGTGTAGAGGCGCACTGCCTCCTGGTCGATCTGCTCGCTCCGCTGCTGCCGTTCCTGGAGCTGTTCTTGAGACAGGGGCGTTAGGCTGAGGCCCTTCGTGATTCCGTCAGCCAGATCGACGACCATGGTGAACATCTTTTCTCGGTCGTCGCGCGTGCGCTCGACCTTCACGATCTCTGTCGTCTCGGTGTCGACAATTCGCGCGTCGATGCGCATGTCGCCGTAGAAGTCCACGAAGCCACCCATGACTACGAACTTCGCGCCGACGACCCTCCCGATTCGTGCGGCCGTATTGGCATCGACTCGACCGGACGCACCGAGATCTTGTTCGTCAAGTAGTTCGTTGATGCGACCACGATCAACGACGCGGAGGCCACCGTTGGCAGCAAACTCCGTAATCAACATCTGCTGCAGTCCGACCGTGAGTGCGGCGAAGTCCTCGGCTTCCTGACCGTAGGATCCACCGTCCTCGAAGGTTATCACTGCGATGCCCGGTCGTGTGTCTTGGGCCATGCTGACACTTGGGACGGCCAGCCCCGCGGCCAGTGTCATCGCCAGTGCTGAATGCCAACGCATACGTTTCTCCATCGTCAGAGGGTCAGTTCCATCCCTTCCACGGCAGCGGATACTTCGAATTCGTGCCCGCTCCGATTCGCCTCCCCCCGCGCAGCTTCCACCAGAAGATCCATACCCGCGTCATCCCGCTCGGGTCGATGGTGGAACAGCATGAGCTGCTTTACCCGTGCTTCGGCTGCGAGCGTGACGGCTTCCGAGTACGAGGAGTGTCCCCACCCGCGGTGCTGCTCTATGTCGTCCGGCGTGTACATCGCGTCGTGGATCATGAGATCGACACCCGCAATGAACTCCACCAGCTCTGCTCTCCAGTTCACTCCGACGTCGTAATCGCCGCCCGGCCCCAACTCGTTGTCCATGACGTACGCTAGGGTCGCGCCGCCACCTGTCGGAGTCAGCTTGTACCCCAGAGTGTTGCCTGGGTGTCGCAACCGCATGGCTGCGACCGAGAACCCCTCGACGCCGAAGCTACCTTCTCCAACGTGTTCCACATGGAGCTCAGCAGCTGACTCCTCGAGTGGAACCGGAAAGACGACCGGGTGCATCTGCTGTTGCAGGACGACTTCCAAGTCCACGTCGCCTTGCTTGGACCCCCAAATCCGGAGCGCGTTCCCTTCGGCGAACATCGGCGTGAAGAACGGGAATCCCTGGATGTGATCCCAGTGCGTATGGGTGACCAGAAGGTCCACTTCCAGCCCCCCGTCTCCTCGCTCCATGAGCCTGTTTCCCAAGGGCCGAATCCCTGATCCGGCGTCAAGCACGACGAACCGGTTTCCGCCACTGTCCTCACGCTCTAATGACACGCAAGAGGTGTTCCCGCCATACCGGGCGGTTTGTGGCCCGGGTGTGGGGATCGACCCCCGGCTGCCCCAAATCGTTATGGTGTATGTCACTAGCTTGATTCCGCCCCCATTCCAGGCAAGGTAGGGGTTGCCGTGAGCTTCGGGCAAGGCGCGGCGTCACGCGTGCGTGGTGACATGGCTCACTAGAGTCCGGAAAGCTCTTCCAAGCGACCGCGATCGGCGATAGCGATGCTCTGTCGCGACACCTCGATGAGCCCCTGATCGGAGAATTCCCGCATGGTCCGTGAGACGGTCTCACGGCTCGAGCCGATCATCTGGGCGATGGTATGATGCGTCACCTTTCG
>Ga0255055_10002751_pt1 | contig 12156 bp, 16 predicted proteins | sample JV7_2_27_MG_FD_188633 | JGI IMG/M metagenome (GOLD analysis project Ga0255055, IMG submission 188633) | Seawater microbial communities from Jervis Inlet, British Columbia, Canada - JV7_2_27 | ecosystem: Environmental > Aquatic > Marine > Inlet | place: Canada: British Columbia | collected...
TTTAGTTTATAACCTCTTTTTATTTTATCGTGTCTGACTGCTTCTTCTATGCAACTCATTTTATCAAAGTGAAAACCCCATTTTGTGCTATCTCCATTATGAAACAGATTCACATTTACATAAGTACAATTATATTTTTCTTGTATGTCCTGCAAAATATATTGTAATCTTACACTATTTTCAATTGCTGCACCAAATTGATCATCTTTTATAATTTGTCCTGTTTCGTTTTTTTCAACAAAAAAAGTATTTTTAATTTCCTTTTTGAATAAAGAACAAAGTAAAACAATCATTGTAAAAGTTATAAAAATATCTCTTTTACGTACCTTTGAAAAATCAATATCTTGTAAATTAAAATTAAAATTAAACATTATTTATTGCTTTTATTTTGTTTCTCTAATATTTTTAGTAATGTAAAATATTCAATTACTGTATAATCTTTAATATCTTTTCCTGCTCCTGCATGTTGTCGCAACATCATTGAACTTTCTTCAAAATTCAAATCAAAATTAATTATAGAATCTTGTGAAAAAGGTTTATCAATTGCATAAATTATACCGTTCACATTATTTAATTTTCCTTCTACATCTTCTCCTTTTGCTTTTTTAACTAATAACTTAGCACGTTGTTTAATATATCGTACATAATCATCATTTTGTGATTTAAAATAGTCTGGAAAAGTTAAAGAGATACGGATAATAATTTTTTTTTTAATTCAAAATAAGTTTTATATATTTCTTCAACTGTTTTATTTAACAAGTTTTTAGATACATAATCTTTTATTTCTTCATCTCCTAATTGTTCATTTCCTTTTATTAATACTGCTATTGCATAAAGTTTTACATCTTGTTCTTTATCAACAATACTATAAAAGAGATTAAACACGTTTTTTAGTTCCTCTAATGCGTTATCTTTTCTATTATGTATAATGTATTCATTTATTTTACTTAAACGTGTAGAAAAGTCTTGTACATTACTACCTAATCCTTGTTCAATCATCACATATTTTTGAAACTTCATAAAAACTGTGATGGGCATTGTATTAATGTCTTTGTATAATTCCATCAATATAAAGGTTTAAAGGTGGAACAATAAAAGGAATTAAAACAAGTAATGAACTTGGTTCAATTAAATAAGTTATAAATGAAAAAAGAATTGAAAACCAAAAATTAAAACACCATTCACAGTATAGTATTTTATATTTGTTCCAATCCCACATTTGTAATGTTTCATAAAAGAATTTAGCTAATAGAAAACAAATTACTATTAGCCAACTCAAAGATTTTAATTGTAAACTGATCAAAGTCATAATACATTTTTTTGTTAGTCCATTTTTAAACGTATTATTCTATTACATCGTTCCAATAAATCCAGCCAAATATTCTAACTGCAAAATACCTAAAATAGTTATCAAATTTATTTTTATTCTTTTTATTAGATATTATCAACATTTGTTCATCTGCAAACTTTCGACCTCTTGTATCTTTTGTAACATATAAATAATCATGTACAATTGCTGCTAATAGGAAGTTACCAAATGGTGGTAAAATACCCCATAGAATTTTTGGAACAGTAGATAAATCAGTATCAAAACCTTTTGGAATTTTTAATATTGTTCCATCAGATAATGGAAAATCTATTTGATTAAATGTTTTCCACTTTTTGCCCTTCTTACTTTGTACGTATTCTAATACAATCATATTTTAGTAATTTGCATCTATGTAATCTTGAATTTCTAAAGAATATTCGTCTTTTAATGCTTGTGTATATGCACCTTCAACAACTGTTAAACCTAAATAAGTTTGTGCAGTTTTCCAATCTCCGGTTAATAGTGCATTTTTTACATTAACTAATTTTGTATCTATTTCAAATGCTTCTGCTTCTGTTCTTACTGCTGTGATGATGCTTTCTACTAATTCAGAACGTTTTAAATTATAGTAAGTATGACCGTCCTTTTCTTTTTGCTGATAAGAAACCATTAATTGAGCTATTACATAATCTTCTTCAAACAAAGGAAGTGAGGTGTAATAATTTTCGATTTCTGTTTTTTCTGCTAAGGTAAAGTCACCTATAATAGTTACTTTTCCATCAAAAGGCACAATAGAATGTATTTTACCATTATAAACCTTGTTGATATGGAAGTTAAATTGTTTTTGGTCTACTTCTAATTTTATGTCTATACTAAACTTCATAACTTAATAATCTAATTTTTTCACATTTCATGTTACTGTAACTCTTACAAACTTGTGGACGCTCTTCATAAACTGAACACAACATTGATTTACGATTTAAAAAAGGACAGTAGCCATCATCTGACTTATTCATATTTGCATAATTACCTTCATACAAAACTTCAAGATCCTTTTCTATAAAACCTTTTAGATGTGGACTTTTTTCTAAAAAGGAATCAACATTTTTTGTAAATTCTTTTTTTACTTTGCTTGAAAGTTCGTTATACTCTTCTTTGCTTACTTCTATTTTAAGTTTACAACACCCACTATTTACGCACTTTTTGCAATCTACCATTTATGAAACCGAAAAACCTGTTAGCCATCTATTATCAATATCTACGTTATCTCCTCTTGTATTGAGTTGAACATCTATAAGATCGCCAACAATTAAGCCATTAAGGATAAAATCTCTTTGTAAAGTTTGATCTTGTTTTTTCTTTTGCGTGTCAAACTGTAATTGTTTTACAAAAGAAAATTGAACACCAGCCGTTAAAGCTTGAACAGTGCCATCTATTAAAGTGATGTTTCTCGAAGATATTGGAGTAATTGCTAAAGTAACTTCAACTTCTTCATCATTATCATTATTACAATTAATAGTTGATACAAAAGAATAGTTCCCATTACTTGCAATTGTTAATTGCATATTAGGAACATTAGTTAAAGCATTACTGTTAAAATTGTTTATTACAGCACTACTATAAGAAGAAATTTTTGTAAGTGCAGGACCACTAATTACAACATTACCAACACCTTCTAAACTTTGTGAATTTACAGTTTTTAAAGGTCTTTTTGTTTGGATACTTAATGTTGTTTCATCTCCAGTATTTACACCTGTATTATTATTTTGTAAAGTAGTAATATCAGTTGCATTATCAGATACTCCTACACCTAATTCATTTAATGCTAATGCAGTAGTTGCACCTGGTATTAAACTATCATTAGGAACTTCATTAGCAGTAGGAAAAGTAAGTACAACATCTGTTGCAGTTCCACTAACTCCATCACCTATAACAGAATTAACAGAACCACCACCACCACCAGCTACACTACGAAAAAAAAAAGGCTCTGTATATAATACAAAAGCTGCAAAATCTGCAAAAGGTGCATCTCCTGCATCGACCCAATCTGTTAAAGGTGCTTGTGTGAGTTCTACATTAGAACCAACTCTAACAATTTTAATTTGTGTTTTATTTGATAAAGGACTTATTTCATATTGTCCTTTTTGATAGGGAACACCATTTATCAAAAATGATCTATCCGTATTTGCTTCTATTTTCACCATTTTATTAACATTTACAAATTGTTTCTTTTACGTTTAATGTAAGATTTATTTTAAAAGTTACATAGTTTTTAAAGTTGAATTTCATTGTATCATCATTGACAATATCAAAATCACTCCATGTGTCATTGTAACCATCAATTATACTATTAATACTAACAATAGCATCAAAACGTGCATTAGATAAAACATTTAAAGTTGATGATATAAAACCTTCTGTACTAATATAATCAGTTGTGTTAAAAATTTGTTCGCTGTTAATCCAAAAAATTAAATTTACATCTTGTTCATACAATGAAAAATCTTCACTAAAATTATTTTTACCTCCTTCTTTATAAAAAAATGATAATGCGTCAATAACAGTAGTTGGTTCTAAATTTAACCATTCACGATTTGATGTATAATATTGTGGTAATGTATATGTATTATCTTCTCTTATATCTTCTCTTACTTCTGCTAATCCTAAAGAACAATAATTATTTAATAACGAACCTAAACAAGTTTTTAAATTTGTAGTAATATTATTTACTACTTTTTCAATTCCTTTTCCATCACGAATTGGAATATCTGAACATAAACAATTAAGGTCTTGAGCCATTTTTTAAATATTTTCTAATTAAATCAATAATTTCAGGTACTAATATTTCAAAGTATATTTTTTTGTAGTCATCATTTAATCCAAATATTATTTCACCATATTTATTTTCAAGTAAATTTGTTTTATAATCACTTGATGATATTTCAATAAATTTAGATTCTACTTTAGCAAAGATTGCATCATAAAAATCACCTGTATTTTTTAAATCTACTAAACCTAATTTTGCAATACCTCCTTTTGCTTTTTTACGTTTTGCATAATCTGCACTACGTAATTTACCAATTATCTTTCCTTCTGCATTTTCTCCTACCTGCATTTGATCACGTTGTACATCTTCTAAATCAGTAGATGTATTTTTGATTGCAGTTAAAATAAAATCATCAAGATTATTTTTTATATATTTTAAACATTTAAATAGATCCATTACGAACCCCTTTAAATTTTTGAGTAGGACAACAAGGTGTATCTAAATCAGATAAATCTAAATCAATTGCTTGTACTTCCTTACTTAAACTCATTTCTAATTTACCACCTTCATCACTTAATTCTAATAATGATTGTTTTCTTAATCTATTACTTAATTCATCAGTACGATTAGTATTAAGCATATAATTTGCAAAATCACGTTGAACTTGTTTAATTAAAGCATTTGTAAATACATATTTATTTTTACAAATAATATCTGTTACATCACAAGTAATTGAAAAAGATAGATTTAATCCAAAAGTTCTATTAATAATCTTTGTATTATATTCACCTTCCCAAATGTTTCTACCTGCATCTAATGCAGAATTTGGTATAGCTAATGGATAAAATTGTGCAAATCTTGCGTATCTATCCCAACTTTGTTTTGCTTTTCTATGTGCAGGACATGAACCACAAGGACCTTTAAAAGCATCATAACTATCATTAATTGCTTTTACTCCTGCTGGTAAATCTTCTTCATAGTAGCCAATATAAAAATAACCTCCTGTATTAATTAAATCATTCCAATATTCCAAAATAATTGGTTCACTTAATTTTTCCCACACAAAATTTGATGTTCTTGTTGTGGTAATAGTTATTTCTTTTATTGGTTCAGTCTGTGAAGAATGATAAATGTAAATTGGTAAATCAACAACATTATCTGTAAATCTTAATCCAATTTTATCAATTGTTAGTTTTAGATTCTTGTAATCTCCTAAAGCTAAAGCATAACCAACAAATCTACTTTGTGTAATTTCAAAATTGGTTCTTGCTCCTGCATTATAAATTGTTGAATCTGCTAATAATGATTTACTTTGTTGATTAATTTTTTTGCTAACAAATACAGAATTAAAAAGATTGTTTATACTTTCCTTTGTTTGTTCCTCTAACCAAATTGAAAAAGGAAATATTTGTTCCCAATTTACAATATCATTTGCAGGATCATTACCTACATTTGCATCTGTTAATGATTTATAATATAAACCAACAAAAATCACAATATTATCTGTATCATAACTTGTTGCTCCATCATAAGTTGGATAATTATAATCATTTTTAGAAGGTGCAATTGCTTGTAAATTATCTAATCTTAATAAAGCATGTGTATTATTGTAATATTGCCCTGTTTCAGATGTTGATAATGCAGGATTTAATGGAACTTCACAAGTGTTAAGTGAATTTTTCCAACCAACTAAATCAAATAAACAATCTTGTATTTCCTGTATGTTAAACATTATATATAATTTAAAGTAATGGAGTGAGTAAAACCCACCCCTTACTATGGACTAACAAAAAAAACTTATTAAGGGATAACCTCAAATTTGTTAATAGCACCTTCACGTGTAGCTGTATCGCTATTGTAAGGTGTTACTGTTGCTATTCTTGTTTCAAATTGCCACATATCAACAGGTCCTGCCAAAGGTCCACCACTAATTTGTGTTCTTGCTCCATCAACACAATTTGTATCAATACGCAATCCAAATTCAAAACCTTCTAATCCTGGTAATGTTGTAGTTGAATATTCACCAGCGTTTCCACGAACTAAAGAACCTGACATTGGGTAAATTCCTTTATCAACAGAACTAATAATAGCTAAAGAACCTGTTGGAATTGCAAAACCTGTATTTTTTACTCCTGCACCATTCACTAATTGATTATCTAAGTTCCAATCAAAATCAGCACCTAATACATTTGTATTTTGTAAATCAATAATTGGATCTCCTGTAAATTGATAATTTGTATTTACTGAATTTCCTGTTCCTTGTGCAAATTGCTTATTAACGATTTGTGCGATTGCTTCCGGATTACCAATATAACGCCAAGGACCTTCATAATTCATTTTAGCCATAGCCATACGTAAATTATTGAAGTAATCATCTTGGTCTGCTGCTGCAACTTGGAATGATCCACCACCATCTGCCCAATAACCCAAAGTATTTGGAGCAATGACAATATTTTTATCTGCTTCTAAACGTGCTAAACACAAACCATTTAAAGCTAATAAAACTGCATCTTTACGTGCTTTTAATGCTCTTGCTAATGCAGAATCTAAACCAACATAGTTATTTTCATAATCTCCTACTGCAATCTTTAAATCAAAAGAAAGTGTAGAATATGTAACATCTACTAATGCTGTATCTCCTGTTTCTGTTAATGCTTCACATGTTGTAGATCCACTTGTTGAAATTGTAATCCCTTGATTATCAATAACAGGAATAGCCATACCATTTGGTGAATAACCATTCATTGCGATTCCATCACGTTCAGATTGTGAGATTATACCAGAACCCCCACCAATCATTAATGTATCTTTTCTAAAAGCATCTAAAGAACCTACTTTTGGTGTTCTTTGCTCGTATTTTCCTAAATTTTCATTATAAGTATCTATGTACTTAAGTAATGTAGTTGCACTAATGTTACCCATTATTTTAAAGTTTTACGGTTAATAGTTATTTAACAAATAAAACCTACAATATCTCTTTTTGTAAGCTGTGTAAATATACAATAAAACTATCTCTTTATTTTATTGTATATTTTTTTATATTTAATACCCAAGCATTTTTGATAGATTTGTAAAACTTTTTATTGCTTCTCTACCTCTTGGATTCATATTTTTACTAATATAATAATCTTGTACAAATTTCTGTACTTCTCCCTCACTTTTTGGTACTTTAGATTTAACAAATGTTTCTAAATCTTTTGGTACATCTGAATTAGGATTAGCAGGATTAGGTGTTGTTGTTGCTGCACCTTCTACTGTTCGCTCAATAGCAATAAATTTATCAAGTTCTTTTGTTAAAACCTCTTCAATTGTAAAAGGGTTCATATTATTTGATTCATTTCTTAAAGTTTTACCATCTGCATCTAATAATATTGCGTTTCCTTGTTCATCAAAAGAAAGATTATTCAAATACTTAGCTTTAATTTGATTTAATTTCAATTCTAAATATTCAGGATCAACATCTTTTGCTAAATTTAATGATTTTAAACCATCACTAAAAATTGAATCTTTTTTACTGTTTGTAATTTTACTTTCGTATTCACCAATTTTTTTTAAATAGTCTTGTTCCTTTTGTGAAAAAGAATCTTGTATTTGTTTAATTGTATCATCTGCATTTGGAGAACTATTTAATTTTGCTTCTAATTCTTTTGCTTTTGTTAAAGAACCACCCAAAACACGTTTTAAATATTCATGTGTTTTTTCATTCACACCTTTAACTTCTCCAGTTAATTCTTGTATGTCTTTTTCATAACCTACTTTTAATTCAAATTCACGTGCTTTGATTTTTTCAGTAGTAGAATTATTAATTAATTCAGTCTTTTTTGCTTCATCAAATACATCAAAACCTTTTGCTTTTAAACCTTCAAAAAGTTTTGCTTTGTTTTCTTCGTTTCCTAAAATTTCTTCAATATCCATTTTCTTAATTAGTTAGTCCAATAAAAAATTATTTACCAATAATATTGATTTGTTCAACCATTCCAAATTGTCCTTTTAATTGTTGGACAAAGTTATTAACACCTGTTTTTCTGTCTGTTAATTTTTCATATTGTGCCTTATGAATTGGAATAATACGAGATTCTTTAATAGATCCATCACGTTCAGATGTAGAACAATAAAAAACATGTTGCTTTGAAAAACTTAATGGAAATTCAATTCCTAATCCATTATCATTATTTCCATACATCATGCCATCACTCGCTAATGTTAGTTCCTGTTGTGTTGCTTTCTGTCTTGCCATTTTCTAAATAATTGTTTAAAATTTCCTCAATATCGTTAATTCTTGTTTCAAAATTAGAATCTTGTCTATATTTTTCAATACTTCCGTATTCTCTTTCAAACTTTTTGATTAAACTATTAAATTTAATCTTCTTATTTACAACATCTTCATTTAATGTAAAGTTCTTATTTATCTCTATCATATCTTCAATAGAACGTGTTGGTAAAGGTTCTAAATGAAGTAATAATTTATTTCTTTGAATTTGAGTAGTATCATTTTTGTACTTTGTTTCAATCATTTGTTCAACAATGTCAATAATAAAACTATCTGGCATTCCTGCATCTTTTGCACTTGTTAATTCTTCTTGTAAAGTTTCAATACTTTTTAAAAAGAATCTATCACCATAATCAACAATTACATTAATTAGTTGATCTTCACCATATCGAATTTTTGCCATTGTTTCCAATGTCCATTTTTCGATAATTTCAAAGTTCATTTTAATTTCAAGTAGTATATTTTCTGCTCCTTCAAATTGTGAATGTATTTGTTTTTCATTAACTGCTTGATTTAATTCATTTACACGAGGTGAACCCACAGAATCATACCATATTGAATTCTCACGTTTTAATAAATCATCATCAATAAATCTTAATGAATCTGTATCAGCACTAACAAAACCTGCCGGATCTCCTAAATCAGGAACTTCACCATTAGGAAGTGGTTTAGTTAGTTTTGTACCAGGACCTTTAAATATACTTTTTTCTCCTTGAGTTAAAGTAACTGCATTGTTAAAATCTGTAATACTTGCATAACGTGTTGTGTTTGTACTACCGTAATTACTTTCATCACTTGTGGTATCAAGGTAATTGCTAACAGGCTGCTGTAATCCAAAATCTTGATGTGTTTGTGGCTGTTCATATTCCCAAACAATAGGAAATTTTGCGTATAATTGTGCATCTTCTTTTGCTGTATAAGAGAATAATAATTTATCAAATTTACCTAAACTTTGAGCAATTGGAGAATCTTTGACAAATCTATTTTTAGATAAATTAGAAGTCCATAATTGACGTACAGGAGTAAATCCAAAATTATGTGTAACCTCTTTTGATTTTGTGTAATCTTCACCTTTTTTATTGATGAATAAATATTTTGTAGAATCAATGTAGATATATTCATTTTCTTTTGTGCAAAATATAACCCATTCAATTTTTCCATTTCTTTCAATATCTGCTGCAATAACATTACAAACATTAACAAAATAAAAATAAGGTTCTGGTAAATCTGTCAGTTGAACTTCTGGTGTATCAACTACCACAAAAGAACAAATATTAGTTTGAAATTCCTCGAATCCTGCTGTTTCCCAAAACTTTGAATATCTTTTTAAAAATTGTGAGTAATCATCTTGATTTTTTACATCTTTAAAGTTCCAAACCTTTTTTGGATTAGCAGTTTTAAATACTTTTTTATATTGTGAAAAAATAGATTGAGCAAATGGAACGGTATCCAATGGAACTGCTTGTAATCTTTTAAATAATTCAAATTTTTTGTTATTATTTAATATGCCTTCCACCCATGATAAATATGATATGTAAGCATCATTCCAATTAGGCAAATCAACGGTTTTTTCAAGATGAAGTTTTAACCTTTCTTGTAATTTTATAGCATCTTTTATATAACCACTTTGATAAGGATTTTTTATTACTTCTTTTACTTGATTTAATGTTAATTCACTCATGCTTTTTATAATTAATATACAAAGTTAAAAAATAAGGGGGAATTATCCCCCATTATAATTAAGGATTTACTAAATCCATTGGATTAAATGTATCAATTGCATTAAACTTTGCAGTTGCCCACCAACCAGCAGGAAATACAATAGTAATTGGATAATTATTAGTTTCAGTACGTCCACCTAATAATGGTGTACCAATAAAGAATGAACTCGCTTTAATTGCTGCATCATTTTCATCAGAAATAACAAAGTTGTTACCTAATAGATACACTCCTGTACCACCTGCAATTTCACATGTAAATGCTTTTAATTCTTTATATGCTGCAATTGGTAAATCACGAATAATAAATGTAGCAGTAATTGAAGTTTCACCAACAATGATAGGTGCACCATCAAATGTTGTGTTATCATCTCCACCAACTGTAATTGTTGTACTTGATGGAAATTCTTGTGAATCCAATGTTAATGGTGTTAATGCAATTTTTGTTGCATCTACTGCTGCTAATGCTGCATCCCATTCAGCTTGTAATGTAATATCACTAAATGGATTCCCTAATCTTTGGAAAGCCAATTTACCAACAAGTCCAAATGCTTCTTTACAATCAACATCTGCAATAGATGGAATTGTAACACCCAATGGACATGGACAAATAAAATCACTCATAATATATAAATTTAACGTTAAACTTTTAATTTAATTAACATGCTCTGTATTTATCTAAAAATTCATCTTTGAATTTAATAGATAGTTGATAGAGCAATTTGTTTTTTGGAAATTTAGAACTTTCACTTTCTCCTGTTGCAACTACATTTACTCCAATTAGTTCTGTTTCTGCATCTAAATTATAATTACTTATTCTAATATCTTTTCCTTTTGTACCAAAATGTAAAAATCGTTTAAATAGTTCATAATCACATTCAAATACATTAAAATCATAGTTTTGGAATCCTTGATTAAAAAATGTTTCTTCACGATCATTTGCATATTTAATTGATTCAATTTCTTGTGTCAATGTTGTTGGAACTATTTTAGCATTTAAACGGACTGAATCATACCAATCAATAGCCTGTACATCAAATGTTTTGATATTTCCCTCTTGTTTTTTATAGTTGTAATTAGCATATAACCCCCTTTGTATAACCTCTAATTTAGATGTACCATCCATACTATCACAAGATGCAGTTTTTAATTTAAAAGGATATGATAAAAGAGGATTTATAGAATCAAATACTACAAATTTATAAACACCTTCACCATACAAATTTAATACTTTATCCCAATCTAAAACATATCCACCATAATTTGTGTACTCTGGTATATCTCCAATATCAAATATTTCGCCTTCTGCTGCACTTAATACTGCAATCTGATTAAATGAGTTACCAACTTGTTTATATAACCTAAAATCAACAGAAGTAACAGATGGTACAAATTCAAATAAGAAAGAATTAAAATCACCATCAAAAACAGGTAATGTATAACAGTTTGAATAACAATCTAAATTTTGTATTTGACAAGGAACTAAACCTAAAATTTGTGTAGCTAATGCACCATTACCAATTTTTATACAACTGTTTAAAACATTAGTTCCATAAAATTCTATATAATCTTGTCCTGTAAATGTGTATGTAGCCATAATCTTAAAATTTACTTAGTTTTTCTTCTCTTGCTGCTTCTATTGCTGCTAAATTAGCCCAACCAATTGCATTTGCTGTATTTCCTTCTGTACTTAAATCATTTATTTGCAATGTTCCTAAATTATCAACGGGATTGTTAAAATCACACAATAATTTAAGGCTGCTTTTACTGTCAAAACTTGGATCGTCTGGATTGTTTAATATGCCATCATTTCTATTTACTTTTGTTTCTGAAATAGAAAGTTGTCCTTCCCAAATTGCTAAATAAAATAATGTACCTTCAAAATAATTAACACCATCAAACCCAATATTTAAATTACCCGTAATATTGTCAAAACCTACTGTAATTGCATCATTTGGATTTATACCTTCCGTTTGTATTGTATTATATTGTATTGAATTTATTTGATTATTAGCGAAAACCTTTGTATTTCCTGCAAAGCTAATAGGTAAAGAAATATTTTTTAAAGGACTTACTCTCATACAAGAATATT
>Ga0255055_10002752_pt1 | contig 12154 bp, 8 predicted proteins | sample JV7_2_27_MG_FD_188633 | JGI IMG/M metagenome (GOLD analysis project Ga0255055, IMG submission 188633) | Seawater microbial communities from Jervis Inlet, British Columbia, Canada - JV7_2_27 | ecosystem: Environmental > Aquatic > Marine > Inlet | place: Canada: British Columbia | collected...
CCAGTTTTTTCATCACGTTCGCATACTCTTCATCTTCCAGACATGAATAATACTCTTTTAAACTGTGTCGTTGCTCCACATGGGCAATCGCGTAGACCAGAAGTGCTTCAAGTTCATCCGGGTTGGCCAGTGAGTCAAAAAGAGCGGTAGTGATAATGATTTTCCCGGTTGGTATGGCAAATGCATCAATTCGGTTGCTGTCTGATAATTGAAAAGCGTAATCGTAACCGATCTGCTTAATGGGCCAGTTTTGTAACACCTTTTTGCCCACTTCAGTCAGAAGTGCCTGTTTTTTTGAACTTTTCTCAATGGGATCATAATTGCGCAGTCGCAGGGTCCATTCTCTTTCAAGGGCCACTTCCACTAAGAAATTAGGGATGTACAGCATTTTTTTAAAACAGAACGCGCTGGCACGATAACCTTGCGCTTCGGCGTCCCCGCGTCGCATACGCGCCGATAGACTCGGATCCGATAAATGATTGCAGGACCATAAATAGTAGAGTTTACTTTGGGGATCGCTGAAAACATATTGATGATTTTCGTCGCCAAGCGTCTCTAATAAAATTTTCTGTATACCTTCAACGGTCGTTTGCTCGAGGAGTTCCGTACTAAAGAAAAATTTAAGGGTTCCCGTGCCCAATATGGGATGGGAAAGCTCGAGGGTGATATCCGGGCTTTCAATGATGACATCGATTACGCGGGCTTCTAATTTTTTATCCTGGAAAAATAGTTTGCTGACGGTTTTTCGATAGAGATAATCGATGTCCTTTTGCCGCCCAAATCCAAAATTTAATTTGTTCAGCTGGGGCATAATCAGAAGGTTTTTTTTCAATACACCGTTTATTATGGTTTCTTTTGATTTTGCATCAAATGAGGCGCCGAATACCGGTGAATTCCAGGCGATGCATAAAAAGAGCAAACAAATCCAAAAGAATGCCTTTTGATAAATGCTTTGCACAACTTAACTCCTTGCACCGATGCGAACGCGCATCAGTGTTTTCCGTATCGAGATTTGTGAATATAAAAACCCACCTCTCAGAACTAGAAATGGGTTAATATTGAATTTTGCAAAATTTAGGAACTAACCTAAAAGACTTAATCAAGGGTCAACGCCTGTTCTGAAAATCGATCTCCGGATGAATTATAAGGATTGGCAGCCCCTTGGTCAAGTGGGGATGGACATCGGCCGGCTGGAATCTGGCGTACAGGGTTACGAAAAGCGACTGAAAATGGAACAATGGAACGAAGTTCAAGTTAGACTGAGAGATCAATGCCCTCTTTTTTGAAACGTTTATTTATATTTTTTTTAATTAGGGGACCGAGTGATTTCGACCAGCCCTGTGCCAGGGTCATACTTTCCTGGAGAATAAGCGGCCAGATTTTTATGGTTTTTTTCCCCAAATCTGTCTGGTAAAATTTAAGCAGCCCTCTAATATCTTTATGGCTAAAGTGTTTGGCATAAATGGGTATAACCATATCGAGAAAGCCGCCTTTAGTCGTCATTTGTTCTTCAATAACTTTGTTTATTTCCTCACTCAAAATTCGATAGGTTTTAGCCGGCAGATCAGGGCGCGATGCTTTGATCGCCTGGCTCATCTGGCGGATAAAAAAGTTTGAAATTTGTTTTGTTACATCCGGGGATCCGGTAATGTGCATCAATTTTTCGATATCGGCCCGTTTTGCAGGGATGATATTATCGCTTGCCGCCGGCACTATCAAAACACATGTGATCACTGCCACTGTCAATAGGATTCTGAACATTGCATCTCTCCGGTTTTTCCCGTTCAGGGTCATGTCTCTACTCAACTAATAATTATGGTTTCAGGTGTCAGTCTCCTGGTTCAAAGGTTCAACGTTCAAAGGTTCAGAGGTTAGATAACAGCAGAAAAAAAGGAACATCAGAGCACTGAAACATTTAAACCCTGAACCTCTGAACCCTGAACCTTGAACCCAAAAATTGACGTCTGAAATCCAACACCTGACACTTAAAATAAATCTGTGTTTTGTAAACTGCTTGCGGGACACGGCACTAGCGTTCAAGCATCTCGCGTGCGTGCTCCAGGGTTGCTTGCGTAATTTTCTCGCCGCCCAACATTCTAGCGATCTCTTTATAGCGGTCCTCGTCATTTAGCAGGCGAATTGATGTGCGGGTTCTGCCTTGCGAAACATGTTTCGAAATACGATAATGTCGGTCGCCGAATTTGGCGATCTGGGGCAGGTGGGTAATGCAGATGACCTGGTGATGATTCGCAAGATCGGCCAGTTTTTTCCCTACAACTTCGGCCACGCCACCGCCGATTCCCGCATCAACCTCATCAAATACGACGGTTTCAACCGAATCGGTTTTGGCCAAAAGGGCTTTTAATGCCAGGACGACGCGTGACAGCTCGCCGCCGGAGGCGATACTGGCCAGCGGTTTTAATGTTTCGCCGATATTGGGCGCAATTAAAAATGTCGCCCGGTCGATACCCGTTGCGGTTATCATGCGATTTTTTGTCGCCAGGTGTGGGTTTGTGCCTTCGTCGGCCGGCAGGGTATGCAACGATACCTGAAATTCCGTCTTCGACAGCATTAGCGTTGCCAATTGGTTAATTACCTTTTTGGCGAAACTTGCGGCAGTTTTTTTTCTTTTACGGGATAGAATTAAAGCCCGATCTTTAAGTTGGGTATGCAACTCGCCAATTTGGGTTTCGGTGTCACGAATTGATTCCGTAATATTTTCAACATTGGATAGGTCCTGTTCAATGGATTCGAGCCTTTCAAAGACAGCCTCTATGGATCCGCCGTATTTACGCCTGAGCTTATTGAGGGTATCAAGCCTTTCCTCAACGGCCTCCAGCTGTTTTTCATCCATCTGAATCGAATTAAGGTAGCTCCGCAGCCCTTCGATGAGATCCTCAATTTGATAGGTGGTGTCGGATAGATTGGCGGTCTTTGACTTCAACTGTTGATCAATCCGGCTGATCTTATCCAAATTCTTTTTTACATCCACCAGTTTTTCGATAACCGAACCCGGTGCGCTGTAAAGCGATTCAATGCTGTTGTATACGACCTGATAAAGTTCTTCTGCGTTTTTGAGGCGCGTTCTTTCCTGTTCAAGCGCTTTATCCTCTCCTTTGACCGGATTGGCAGCCGTAATTTCTTTCAGCTGAAATTCGAGCAGTTCCTTATGTTCGGCCTGCCGATTTTTGAGTATGTTTAGCTTTTTTAATTTTTCCAGCATGGGTATCAACTGGTGAAAATAGGTGCTGACTTCCGCGCGTAACGGAGTGAGGCTGCCGAATTGATCGAGGATTAAAAGATGCTGTTCTTCTTTTAACAACAGTTGATGAACATGCTGTCCGGATATGCTGGCCAAATTTTCGGTAATGGCATTGAGTAACTGGATGGTGGCCATACGGCCATTAATGTAAACCCGGTTCATATCACTGCGCGAAATAATTCGTCTGACCAGCAGGCCGTCAGACGGCGCGTAACCGTGTTCGGTCATAATATCCGCCACCCGGCCGGACTCCGTTATTTCAAAAAAAGCTTCCAGTTCGGCATTTTCGGCCCCGGTGCGCACCAGATCTGCGGCTGCGCGGCTGCCCAGCAACAGGTTCACCGCACTGAGGATGATGGATTTGCCGGCACCGGTTTCACCGCTGAGAATGGTCAATCCAGCAGAAAAACGGATCTGCAGATCGTCAATGATGGCAAAATTCCGAATGGAAAGCTCTTTCAGCAAGAATTGAATCCTCTTATTTCGGATACCCGGTTATTTCTCTTATGCGTTCGTACAGCGGTTTTAGTCGCTTATACATTTTTTTGTAAACCTCATGATAAAGCGCATCATAGAGGGCATGATTTTTTTGATTGGGTTCATAGACGTCTCCGACGTGGGTCATGGCTTTGACCGCGGTCTTAAAGTCCGCGTGCAGGCCTGTTCCCACCGATGCATCGATGGCCGCACCCAGTCCCGAGGTTTCATAAAGATGCGGTTTGGCGGTGGGCAGTCCGAAAATATCGGCGGTCAATTGCATGGCAATGCGACTTTGACTGCCGCCGCCGGAAACACGCAGACTGGTAATCTGAGTGCCGCTGCGCTGTTCAATGCGTTCTTTGCCTTCGCGCAGCGCATAGGCCAGGCCTTCCAGAATCGAGCGGTACAGGTGGGCGCGGGTATGAATGTCACCGAAGCCGATGACGGCACCTTTGGCTTCGGGACCCGGCATTTTAAGCCCGGGAGTCCAGTAGGGCTGGAGCATCAGCCCCATCGAACCGGCTGGAATCGTTTCGACTAACTCATCAAACAATGTTTCGGGTTCGACACCCTGCCGGGTGGCCTCCCGCTGTTCGGGATGGCCGAATTCATTTTTAAACCAGTTGACCATCCAATAGCCCCGATATACTTGAACTTCCACCGTATAATAGTCCGGCACCGCAGATGGATAAGCCGGCAAAAGTTTGATGGGTTCGATATATCTTTTATGATTGACATTGATGGTAGCGGTGGTGCCGTAACTTAAACAACCGACTGACGGTTCAAGGCTACCGGAACCGATCACTTCACAGGCCTTATCGGCCGCCGCTGCAATCAGCGGCAGACCTTTCGGAATTCCGGTCGCTTCAGCCGCAGCCCCGGTGATCTCACCCAGGGGCTGTCCGGGCGGAATCAGTTCGGGTAATAGGGTCGGGTCTATCCCGGGCAGTAGCCGCCATTTCCAGCTCCAGCCGGACGACCAGCGCAAGTGCTTGTAGTCAAAGGGAATGTAAGCCACCTGACAGCCGATGGAATCGACAAAATTGCCGGTCAACCTGTGGGTCAGGTAACCCGAGAGCAGCAAATATTTATGGGTATTTTGCCAGATTTCGGGCTGATAGGTGCGAATCCAGTTGGCCTCTGCTTCCTGCTGCAAATAGGCAACGGTTTTCGTCAGACGGGCAACTTTAAAGATCAATCCCCAGAGGCCGCCGACCGGCGGCAGCCCGTAGGTTTTGCGCTGATCCAACCACATCATGGCCGGACGCAAGGGCTTACCGTTTTTATCGACGTTAACCACACTTCCGCGCTGGGTGGTTAGAGCCACACCGGCGATGCGGTCTTTATCGACTTTGTGGCGACTCCAGATTGCCTGGCAGGCTTGAATCAATGCCTTCCAAAATACTTCCGGATGTTGCTCAGCCCAGGCCGGTTGTTCCGAAAAATGAGGGTCAAACGTCACCGCTTCCTTGGCATGTAGCTGTCCCTGCGGATCAAAGATCAATGCCTTTAGACTTTGAGTTCCGTTATCTATAGCCAGGATCAGATCTTTGGCACCCATAGCATGCGAAGGACTGGAGTTTTAAAATGAATTTTTGGCTTCGGCGATTTGTCCCACAGCCCCCATAACGATCAGCGTTGTTCCGGCCGTGAGCACCTCGGTCGGCGCGGGGTTAAATTCAATTTCCTCGGATTTACTTTTGGCTCCCAAAACCAGCAGGCCGAAGCGTTCTGTTAAACCGCATTCGCGAATTTCTTTGGCGTTGAACTTTGAATTTTCTGAAACCGTTAATTCATGGATTCTTAAGTCCCCCCGGCTTGAACGCAGCATGCGATCTAAAAAATCCACCGCCGTGGGGCGGATCATTTCGGATGCCATGCGCAGGGCGCCAATCGCATTGGGGCATACCACCGCATCCGCTCCGGCTTTTAATAATTTCGGTTCCAGGTGCGGATTGGTCATGCGGCTGATAATACGGATTTTTTGATTCAGCATGCGGGCGGTCATCGTAACATAAAGGGTGTCCTTATCAGATGGCAGCGTGATGATAATCCCTGCAGCGCGCTCAATTCCGGCTGCGATCAGGTTTTCATCATCGGTGGCATCCCCCTGGATAAAGCGCAGGTCGCAGATGGCTTGGCAGCGTTCAATTCTTTCCGTATTTTCTTCGATCAAGACGGCCACCTCGTTGTTCTTGCACAGTTCGACAATCACACCCCCACCGGTCTCACCGCCGCCGCAGACGATATAATGATCTGATAATTTATTTATTTGCTTCGCCATTTTCTTTTTCCTTAAAATACCTGAAAGTTCCCCCTCTAAAAGCAGGGCCGTCAAGGAACTGATGCCGTAAAGAATGATCCCCATGCCGAAGGTAATCAGAATCATCGTAAAGATTTCGGCTGTGGTGTTACCCGTAACCTGGAGCACCTCTCCGTAACCCACAGTGGTCAGAGAAACCACCGTCATATACAGACAATCCAGAAAACCGGGCTCACCGTCGTAGATAATATAATAGCCCGTGCTTCCGGCCATTATGACCAGAAAGATTAAAATCAGCAAAAAATATAATCGTTTGCGGATGCTCATGGCTTCAAGAATTGAATTTCCAAATGGTGTCCGTATTTGCAGAGATGATAGAGATACTATACCAGTCATATTTTAAGTGTAAAGAGTTTTAGATCTAAAGTGTAAATATCTTCAAATAGGAGCGATTTAAAATCTTTACAAAGATGCAAGCTTGATCTAAGTTAGAACAAAAATTTTACACGAGCCGGAAGCTTCTATAGGCGGGACTGAACAACCGGCGAGGTCGTTATGGGAAATGAGATTCCTTTGGTTATTGCCACAACAAATCCGGGAAAAGTCGCAGAAATGCGAGATCTCCTGACAGGCTTTCCAATTCAGCTAAAAAGCCTGGATGATTTTGGCCCGATTCCAGCGGTGGAAGAAGACGGCGAAACCTTTGATGAAAATGCGTATAAAAAAGCCGGCTTTACGGCCAAAATATTGGGTATCCCGGCGCTGGCCGACGATTCAGGCTTAGTGGTGGATGCGTTAGACGGTGCCCCCGGCGTTTTATCAGCGCGTTATGCCGGTGAGGATGCGACCGATGAGCAGCGGGTTGCCAAATTGCTCAAAGAAATGCAGGGTGAAACCAACCGCAATGCTGCTTTTGAATGCGTTCTATCCATTGCGGTCCCATCCGGCCCGGCCCTTACATACGAGGCGCGCTGTGAGGGCCTGGTCGCTGAACAGCCTGTGGGGCAAAGCGGTTTTGGGTATGATCCGATTTTTTTCTACCCGCCGCTAAAAAAAACCTTTGGGCAAATGACGATAAAAGAAAAAAGCCAGGTGAGCCACCGCGGCAAAGCGCTGAATGAACTCAAGCAGGAGTTTGACAAGGTCTTAACCTGGGTCCGGCGGCATATGCCGCCGGGAGAAAAATTCTTATACAATAAAGAAAAGGAGGACTGCAATGATTAGCGAATTAGTTGAAGCGAACAGAAGTTGCCGGCGTTTTTATGAAGACCATCAGGTGGAGTTAAAGACTCTGGAAGAACTTGTCGATCTGGCGAGACTATCAGCTTCCGGAGCCAATCTTCAGCCTTTAAAATACATTCTGGCCTGCCAGCCCGATGTAAATGCCGAAATTTTTTCCTGTCTGGGGTGGGCCGGCTATTTAAAAGACTGGCCGGGACCCGAACCCGGCGAAAGACCTACTGGATATATTGTGATCCTCGGTGATACCACCATCAGCAAAGAGTTCGGTGTGGACCATGGAATCGCCGGGCAATCGATGCTGCTGGGTGCCAGGGAAAAGGGGCTGGCCGGTTGTATGATCGCTACGATTAATCGTAAAGACCTGCGGCCGATGTTAAACATCGAATCGCATCTTAAAATCTTGCTGGTATTGGCCATCGGCAAACCCAAAGAAGAAGTTGTGATCGAATCCGTTGGGCCGGATGGCAGTATTCTCTATTGGAGAGATGCCGAAGCCGTGCATCATTTGCCCAAACGCGCGCTAACGGATATTATCGTTGCCTCCCATGGTTCCTGAGAACGGTATGCGGAATAATTTTTTGACCCTATCTATTTTGAATGATAGACTAAAACTTCAACTTTGGGTTGAAATTTAACGAAAGCGAGATAGATCATTGGGACCCCATAAAGACTGTGTTGATATCGTAACCGAATTGGGTGGGATCAAAGATTTAGATGCAGCTCTACAGGTTATTAAAGCCAAGCTGGATGCATCGAATCTGGATAAACTCCAGGCTATTCAGAATCCGGATGTTCTTAAAAAGATTGCCAACGCGATTGCCCTGTGTGAACCGGACGCTGTATTTATTGATACGGGATCCGCGGAAGATCGGCAATTTATCAGAGATCTTTCTTTAGAAAAAGGTGAAGAGTCCACGCTTCCCATGGAAGGCCATACGATTCATTTTGATTTAAAGGAAGAACAGGGCCGCATCATCGATCGAACCTATTATCTTTACAATGAGGGCGAAGAGGTCAATTCATTAGCCTTGAAAAAAGACCGGGCCGAAGGGCTGGAAGATATTCGCGCTAAAATGACCGGGATCATGCGCGGCAAAATCATGATGATCGGTTTTTTTATGCGCGGCCCGGTGGGCGCACCGGCATCAAATCCGGCCGTTGAAATATCCAGCTCGACCTATGTCTTTCACAGTGCCGATATCCTCTATCGCAATGTATATGCCGACTTCGATCAGGAAGTTGAAAAACTCGGCCATTTCTATGCCAATATCCACAGTGAAGGTTTAAACCGGCCCGAAGATCTGCCCAACGCCAGAGTCTATATGGACCGCAGCCACTTAACGACCTATAGTTTTAATTGCACCTATGCGGGCAACACCCTGTTGATGAAAAAGGGCAATCATCGCTTTTCGGTGGATCGTTCGGTCTATGAAAAAAAGGGTGAGCAAATCGCCGAGCATATGTTCATCACCGGCATCGAGGGGCCCGGCGGGCGCATCACCTGGATGGTCGGAGCAGCACCCAGCGGCTGCGGTAAAACCACATCTGCGATGGCCGGTGATCATTTTGTCGGTGATGATCTGGCGCAGCTGTGGATTGCAGACGATGGCAGCGTGCGTTCAATCAATCCGGAATGCGGGATTTTTGGTATCGTCGAAGATGTTAACTGGGAGGGTGATCCGTATTTGATGAAATTATTGCGCCATGAGGGTACTGAGGTCATCTGGTCCAATGTGTTAATTGACGAAAATGAGGTTCCCCAGTGGACGGGGAACGCGGAAGAGCCGCCGCCGGTAAAAGGCACCAATTTCCAGGGGCCGTGGGAACAGGGCATGGTTGACGAAAACGGCAAGGCCATCCCCATGTCACATCCCAACTCGCGCTGCACCCTATCTAACAGCGCTCTGGAAAACTATTCGGATAAAAATGAGGCCTCTGAGGGGGTTGAGATCCGCATCATTACCTACAGCGGCCGTGACAGTGACACGATGCCGCCGGTTTGGGTGTCGAAGAGCCCCGATGAGGGTGTTGTCATCGGCGCCTGTATTGTATCGGCTGCTACTGCCACTGAAGTCGGGGCCACCGGCGTCCGGCGGCAGCCCTGGGCCAATGCGCCTTTTACCCCCGGATCCTTGGGCGAATATATGGATGCGCAGTTTGTTTTCTTCAACAGCGACAAAATTGCCGACGGCAAACGACCGATTCTGGCGGGACTCAATTACTTCCTATCCGATGAGGCCAGAGGGGGCAGTTCCAAAAAATTGCTGGGTGAAAAAAAAGATGTCAAGGCCTGGATGGCCTGGCTGGAGCGACGCGCCCATCAGCAAGTGGATGCCATTGAAACGCCCGTCGGTTATTTGCCAAAGTTTGAAGATTTAAAGCAACTGTTTAAAGAACGCATCGACAAAGAATATTCAGAAGAGCTGTATGCCAAACAGTTTTCTTTATACATTGATAATATCGTTGCGCGGATTGATTTGCAGGTAGAGGCTTACGGCAAAGAACAACATATTCCCCCGCGCTTATTTGATATTCTCAAGAAGCAACGCGCTGAACTCATGGCGCTCAAAGAAAAATACGGGCCGATTGTGACACCCGTACAGCTGCAAGAAAATTAAAGGCTGCCTTAAAAAGGTATCTAAGGTCCTTGGGTTGAGCGCCTTGTCCTGTCGGTCGGTTAGGAAATCCGAATCAGATTTTTTCCGATTCTAACGGGCTCAATCCGCTTGCGGCGGACCAACCTAAATTCGTAATTATCTATTTTGGGGATAGCTTCTAAAATCAGTTATCGTTCTGTCCTAAGAGGCACATTTGAACCTGCCGATCCAACAATCCACCTTTAACGTTATTTTTAGCCGTCGAATGCTGGTGGCCCTTTTAATGGGATTTTCCGGCGGGCTGCCGCTTTTGCTGACCTGGGGTGTATTGCAAGCCTGGATGACGGAAAAAGGCGTTGACTTAACCTGGATCGGAATGATCTCCCTGGTCCAGATTCCTTATGTCTGGAAATTTTTATGGGCACCGTTTTTGGATCGGTTTATCCCGCCGTTTCTTGGGCGCCGCCGGGGCTGGCTTATCGTTTCCCAGATAGCGCTCATGGCCGCCATAGTGGGATTGGGCTATTCGGATCCGGTCAAAAACACCGGACTGATGATTGGCGCTGCACTTCTGGTGGCCTTTTTCAGTGCCACCCAGGATGTGGTCATCGATGCCTATCGGCGTGAAGACCTGCCCGATGAAGAGCTGGGATTGGGTTCCTCGATGTACGTTTATGGATACCGGCTGGGAATGCTGCTGGCCTCCGGGGGTGGCCTGATCATGGCGGATCACATATCCTTCTCCCAGGTTTATTTTATAATGTCTTTATGCATGCTGCCCGGTATAATAACGACCCTATTGACTCCTGAACCAGAGATGGTATCGGGTGCACCCCAGACAATGAAGGAGGCGCTGGTTAATCCGTTTGTTGATTATTTCAACCGCAATGGCGCACTATGGATTTTGGTATTTATTCTGCTGTATAAGATCGGCGACACCATGGCCAGCGGGATCACTATGCCATTTTACCTGGAGACTGGATTTACCAAAACTGAGATCGGCACGGTCGTCAAATTCTTCGGCACCGCGGCAACATTGGCGGGCGCAGCTTTTGGCGGACTCTTGTTGCTTAAACTGGGAATCAACCGCGGCCTCTGGATCTTCGGGATTTTGCAAGCCTTTTCAACCGCTGGTTTTGCGATTTTGGCCAGGATTGGGTATAACATTACTATGCTGTCGGGTGTCATTGCTTTTGAGAACCTGAGCAGCGGAATGGGCACCGCTGCTTTTGTGGCCTTTATGGCCAGCATTACCAATAAAAAATTTACCGCCACCCAATATGCCTTGCTGACAGGTATCATGGGTCTTTCCAGACAAATGGCATCCTCGGTGACTGGTTTTATGGCTAAAAATATGGGCTGGCAAAGCTTTTTTATTTTTTGCACCTTGATTGCCATTCCCGGTATGCTGCTGCTTTTGAAAATTGCGCCCTGGAATTCCCGGTCGGTGGGGGAAGCCGAAGAAATCTAAATGGTGATGTTCCGTGTTTCGCGTTCCGTGTTGCGGGTTGAAAGCTGAAAAACACAAAACCCGCAACTCGCAACCCGTAAATCGCAACACCAAATTACAGTTAGCTGATTTTATCGCTGAAATTTCACCCGACAGGGAAACCTTCATCAAATAAACTTATGGCCAAAAAACCGCAAAACTCAAAAATCCTGCAGCGGGTGCTGCAGCTTCAGGAAAAAAGAAGAAAAGTCTTGGAACTGCCCCCCGAAAAGGCCCTTGATCGAATTCTGGATGATCCTCAACCGGCGGCACTGGTGCATTCTTTTCCCGAACAGGATTTTTATTTACTGATCAATGAAATCGGGCCTGAAGATTCCCTGCCGCTGCTTTCATTGGCGACCAACAAACAGTGGGAACACATTGTTGACCTGGAAACCTGGCAAAAGGACCGCCTCGATCCGAAAGCAGTCACCCGCTGGCTGAGCTTGCTGCTGGAAGCCGATCCCAAGCGGTTCTTCAGGTGGTTTCTAGAGGAAAAATTAGAATTTGTCGAGCTGTACCTATTTAGAAATCTTGACGTCAGAATCCGGGAGCATGACCAGGACCCCTCTGATTTTGGCGATGATTACTTTACCCTGGACAATACATACTATTTCAAATTTATCGATATTATGACTGAAACTGAATCCGAAAAAATAAATGACGCGCAACGGCGCACTTTACTAACGCGGATCACTCAAAGCCTGGCGTCTTACGATCATCGTGCGTTTCAAGGTGTATTGCTCGAAGCCGCCCATATCATACCGGCCGAAACCGAAGAAGATTGCTATCGCTGGCGATCCGTGCGGCTAGCGGAAAAG
>Ga0255055_10002753_pt1 | contig 12149 bp, 10 predicted proteins | sample JV7_2_27_MG_FD_188633 | JGI IMG/M metagenome (GOLD analysis project Ga0255055, IMG submission 188633) | Seawater microbial communities from Jervis Inlet, British Columbia, Canada - JV7_2_27 | ecosystem: Environmental > Aquatic > Marine > Inlet | place: Canada: British Columbia | collected...
TGTTAGGATTGTCTGCTTACCGGGATCCCCTATTCCTATCTCGCTTAAGAGAGGGAAAAGTAGCGTGATCCCGAGTCCCTCAAGGAGACCGTTAGCAATCAGCAAAAAAACAAGGAATATACTTAGCCCCTTGAGTTTCTGCCAAATGTCTTTCAAAAGAATATGAAAAAGCCGGTTCATAGTGGTCAGTGCTCGACTGCCTCGTGCTTAACTTTGTAGGTGGATCCGGAATGCCGATCGCTGATGTGAAAGAAACCGCCATGCCAATATGTGCCTCCAAACCAACCCTCCATAATTGCCTCGAGGCTATCATAGATCTGCTGAGCACGAGCAGAGACAGTATGCTCTCGCCACACTAATTTACGCCCTTCATCAGCGATGGCTTGAGCTCGCTCTAGGTCACCTTCCAGAAACATATGTGCCTCAATAATTTCTTCCGGTGTGCACGAAAGGGCATTTACTTTATCCTTGAATCCAAGTTCTTCGAAGCCATGGCATGGATCGCAGACAAGAACTGCGCCACAGGCGGGTATCTCGAAGAATTTTCTAATTGGATATCTGAGGCCAGAGCCGCATGTGTAGGAATATCTACATTGGCCCAATATACGACGAAAGAGATAGTTGAACATTTTGATGGTATGCAGTTTATTAAACGGATTAACCCGCAATCTCGTGAGCAGAGCTAAGGCGTAGTGTATGCCTTCGCCTTTCCAGCCTACGCCTAGCTCGGTCAGCTTCTGTCTTGCCAAACGGCGGCTTTTATAATTAACGCCCAGAACAGACCAAGCTCTCCGGCGTGAAGCAAGCGGGGTTGGATTGAATTCAGAGCCGCTTACAAATGCAGGAATCGAAATAATCCGTTCAGGATTACGCTCAATCGCACGCAACCAATTATTATTGGGTTTGGGATAAAGGGCTTCGTCTAGCTCCATCGCCTTATCTACGGTGGAAAGAAATTCACTTCCCCAACCTATTAAGTAATCTGCAGCCTCGAATAGGGCATCAATGTGCGCATTTGTCAGGTTGTAGTAGTCGGTTTGCAGTGTGGTGACTATCTTCAGGCAGGAGAGACTGCGAAAATCATTAAAGATTTGAGGTAGAAATTCGATTTCGGAAAGGTCAAAAGTGAAACAATAGTTGCCCCGGTAAGCCCTAATAACAGTTGCCTTGTCCCTTATTTGGTGTAGCGGGATTAACTCAGTGGAAACTAGTACATCAAATGGGCCATGAGCCTCTACAAAAGCTAGGAGTCCACGTTCAAGCAAATTCCGATCTACATACCCGGGACCAAATGTCATCGTCTGACCGGCCTCAAAAAAGACATCGGGCAACAATTGGCGAGTCGGATTGATGTAGGTCAGGTTTACATCTACAAAAAGAATTCGAGGAATTCTACGTCTCGTTCCAGTCACGGCAACCCTGCTAGGTCAACAGATGCGAATTTATGAGAGACTTATTCCTTTGCACTATTTTCGACACAAAGCAAATTGCCGAATTCCGGCCCAACGCAGAAGGGGGATATTTGCTCTCAGTAATCTCTCAGTGACCCTAAGGTAGCGACTGAAGATGGCACCAGCGCTTTTTACACCAGCTCTCTCAAGCCACTTGAAGAATCCCCAGGCGGGCTGCAAAGGAGTGCCATAGTACCAAAGGCGCGTTTCATGCCGAACTACGCTAAAGTCTGTTCTCTCCAACCAAGATCGTAGAATACTCGGACGCAGGGCAGGGTGCCAGGAAAGAGCTGCCTTCCAATGTTTGTGAGCATTCAGCTGTTGCCACCATTGCTTTGCAGAGAGTGGGTTTTTGAGGAGTCCAAAAAAGTTGTGAGGGTATAAGTAAATGGAAGCACAGGGTGTAGATATCGACAGATATCCGCCCACTTTGCAGATCCGATGAATTTCTTGCAGGTATTCTAAAGGTCGATCGAGATGTTCAATAACTTCACTGCTGACAATTGCGTCTATCGAGTTAGCAGGAAGTGGCACCTTTTTTACGCCGCATTGCACTAGATGAAGAGGGAATGAACCTCGATAGTTCCTCCATGCAATATCCAAAGATTCGCGATTCAAATCAAAAGCATAATACTCCTTTAATCCAGAAGATGAAAAGGCATGAATGTAGGGAAGCTGCCCGCACCCAAGATCGGCGACGACTTTTCCCTTAAGGACAGGCCTTAATAACTCAGCATGAAATTCCGGAAATTCAATGCTATGAACCCTTCCGACGAACTCCACCTCACTTTCGATTGCGCGGTCAAAGTAGAGTTTCTCAAATCGAAACCTGTATAGGTCGAGCAGTTCGTCATTGATTCTTAAATCAACATTATCCTCATTCTCAATGACCAATATGCCTTTATCCACGGGATATATCTTAGAGCAGTAGATACACTCAAAACTTCTCTGGTTTTGTTTCAACGCAATACCGCAGGCCTGGCAGCACAGTAATGTTTCGTTTACTTTCATAGTGTTGTCGAACAGCCTGGGGCTATAGGTTGAACGGTCTAAATCAAAAGGGACTAATACATTTCAAAGAGGATGCCGAAGACACTAGCGTTGTTTACGTGCCTGACGAGAGGCCGGAGAGCGCTTCTACGCTTATCTTAAGCTTGCATGGGCTACACTGAGTTGGCCCTAGCAGCAGTATCCTCAAGTACTCTGCAGCTTTAATAAATTGATGACTTGAACCAAAAAACCAAAAATATTCATTCAACTTTCAACTAATTTCTGATGAGCTCACGATACAACTCTATTTCAAGCTGCTTCGACCTGTCTGGTGAATAATCAGCGTCGAAGGTTCTTTTCAAAGCACGGCCAAACTCTGAAGCCTTTTCTGGCGCTCTTAGAAGCTGTTTAATGGCACCACGCCATTGCATTGGATCCTCGGGATCTATCAGTCTCCCGCTCACCATATCTTCCACAAGTTCTGAATGCCATTCGACGCGGCTTGTAACAACTGGCTTACCCATGCTCGCCGCTTCCAACAAGACAAAGCCTGACATCGGTATAAGAACGATACTCGCCCGCCGTATCAAAGCATAAACCATTGGACGATCTTGCCAACCGATGAATAAGACATCATCCCTTTTTGAAAAAAGTTTTTCTCCGTCTTGCCGTAATGGACCCTCACCACAAAAAACAAACACTACTGGTTGATCAGTCGAAGGCAACCAGCTATCGAGTGCTTTGAAGAGCACATGTGAGAACTTGTAGCGATTTATAAAACCAATTATCGGGACAATAAGGGCCTTGTCAGAAAGATGGAAATGATCGTGGACGTTCGGTTCATTGCTGTCTTTTTGTGCTATCGCTTCGCACCTCCATGGAATGATTATGGTCTTGTTTTTGGCCCGTTTCGGACCAATGATCCGAGCAACATATTCACTAGTAAATCGATTTGGCACAATAATTTTGGTCGTGAGCAATAAGGCGAGTTTTTCAATTGTGAAGGAAACAAAGCGAGAATTGTAATGATATCTTCCTTCTGCAAATTGTACTATCCTGTTATCTCCTCCGAGAGAAACGACCGAAGGAATTCGCAGAAGCCGCGCAGAGAGGCAGCCCAGCAGACTACCGAGATATGGCAACCGCCCCCTCACTAAATCAACCTTCTTCTGCCTAATCGTGGCCAACACTTTGATGAATACCAGAACCAGACGAATGGGATCTATCGTTGCGGCTCCATAGCTTAAAACTTCGATATTGTACGGAACAAAGAAGTCAGCCAATTGCTCGTCCTCAACATGGGGAGTGAAATGAATAACCTTTTGAAAGTTCCTGTCTGGATTGTAGAGTTCAGGAACCGTATCCAGCAGTCCCTTCCGCTTCATATCTTGGAGGCTCGAATCCATGAAATTGGCTACAATCAAGAGAATCCCACCTGAATAAATATCATTGCAACTCCTCGCCCCTCACACTTGAATAATCTGAGACTACTTTAAAAACATTGGAACTTTGCCGATAAAAACAAGCGAAACGCCATGTTATTTTTGATTTTAAAAGCTGGAATGATCCAAGAGAGGAATGGAGGTTACTTTACTCAACTGAGGCTAGAAGAGGCAAGATGGTCTGAGACCAGCTATCAGCTGCCTGAGAATGATAACTACGGTGTGTCGCTTCTCACTGTGTTAAAGCGGAGTCGGACATTTTCTCCGCTACCTTCAATACGGCCAAGGATTTTAGCCGGATTCCCTCCAACAATCGTACTCTCAGGAACGTCACGGTTAACAAAGCTATTAGCGGCCACCACGCACTGTCGACCGATGGTGACATTAGGAGCGATAATACACTGGCTAGCAATGTAGCAGCAGTCTCCAATCTGCACTGACCCGGTCCGCTTGTCCAAGAGCCCTCCAGAGAGTGCCCACATAACTGTGTCGTGAGTATAGATATGGACGCCGGCAGAAATTGAACAAAAGGAGCCGATTGAAACCTCTCCCCTACTGCCATCAAGTAGTGTGTAAGGCCCGATCCAGGTATTCTCACCCACCTGAACATCGCCGTACACGAGTGCACTGTTATATATGCTCGCCCCCTTACTAAAACCTAGCCGCTTCGCCCGTTCCCAGCGGTCGAACAAGCCATCAGCAAAGGGTAGGCTGCGATCGAACTGGGCACGCAACCCTTCGTCTGTCTCAAGATAAGCCTTATGAAGCAATTCAATCAGTTGAGAGACTTTCATCTTAAGATACACTCCTTAAAAACTAACGGACCGAAGCAGAGCGCTTATCCTGAACGGCTTTGTCAGGAGCGTCCTCTAAATCTACACGAGTTTCGCCTGAAACCTCCGTAGGGCCCCTTTCTGACTTCCCAAGTTCCAAGTTCGTTTGATCAATGCTATGACGTTTGATCTCAAAGGACATCGGTTTTGTATTCTCCAGATTTGGCAGCCCAAACCCTGAGCACAGCCGGCAGATTCCGACCTCCTTCTGGGAAGTGAGAATGCGATGCCTGAATGCTCTTGCGTCTTTACTATTAAATACTCCGCCAAGTCCTTCATTAAAAACATTCCCAAGCACGTTCTCGCCGTTCGCATCCCGGCAGCACGGTACGGCATCTCCGTTCCAATTGATGAGAATTGAATTCCAGATCCAGACGCACTCATTGTTTGGGATATATTTCGGTTTCAGGAAACCACGCTCGAAGGCCTCTTCATCATAGAACCAGTATCTTTTGTTGGAAGGTAAAAATGTACGCGCCTCACCCATATCGCGTACGCACGGGTCTATGACACTGGCGGTGTCAACTCCTATATCCTGTGCCCAGTTAATGAATTCATCCACCTGATGCTCATTGTGGCGCATAACGATGAAACCAACATCGATCTGTACGCTTGACTGTGGATGTTTTCTCCTTTCATCAATTAGATCATAGAGATTCTTCTGGATCCTCTCGAGATTGCTGCCTACGCGGTAGATCTGGTGGGTGGCATTGTCCAGGCCGCCGATCTGAAAGCTGATTTTATTGATGTCTGAGTAAATCACCCCCTTGGCATCCACAAAATCTCCATTCGTGCAGGTCTCAACATAAATGCCTCGCTTGCGGGCGTAGCGAATCATGTCGTAAGCATGCCGATTGAGGAATGGTTCACCCATAAAATAAAACATCAGGACCGATGTTGTTGGCCAAATATAGTCGATTAGCTTCTTATAATTCTTGAAATCCAGCATACCCACTGGCCGTGTCATTTCACCTTTACCGGTTTCACACACGGGACAGCGCGCGTTGCACACATTAGTAGGTTCGATGGAGACATGTACAGGCCTCATAAGCGGCCCCACCTTCCGTGCCCGGGCCATACCCGTGTTAAAAACGAGAGATTTCCATCCCCGTGGATGGCTCAGGGCCAGTTGACCAACCGTTTTTATCTTTCGCAGGACACTGCGCATATTTGGATTTTCCCTTTTGCTTTTTCCGAAAAAGATGTCATCTGAATCCAATATCTATTTATCATGGAACCGCTCTTTTTCGGCGCACAGCCATCTTGAGGCTAAAGATACTGGTCGCACCAACTTTCCACGTTTAATAGCGACCAGATTAAGAGACGTCTATTTTGCTCGCCAGCAAGGTGTTCATTTATAAGGCCGTGGACTGAATCGCGGTCCAAAAATTCATATATCCTCGCCTGCCCATTGAAAAGCTTCCTCTGGACATAATCAATGCTTTCACCCTTGAACCAACTGGCATCGGGTGCGGAAAAACCTTGCTTCACCTGCTGCGTCACTTCAGAGGGGATGTGGCGGGCCATCATCTTACGAAGCAGGAGCTTGCCATCCCTGGTCTTGTTAAAATACTTGGTGGTCTTAGGACCCGGCTCATTTTCATTGAGTCGAACTACTTTTTCCAGATTGCCCAGCTTTAGACCGACCGGTACCTGCATTGCCAAATCGACCAAATCATTGTCGAGAAATGGTACGCGCGTCTCCAGGCTGTGGGCCATGCTCAGTTTGTCTTCGACGATAAGCAGGCCGTGGAGAAATGTTTTCGCTTCAAAATAAAGAGAATGATTAATGTAATCTTCAGGACGAGTTAGCTCTGATGCGTGTTTAGTGAATACATCACGGAAGATATCTCTGGTGCGAATGTGTCTGACTTCATTCCATACTGGTTGAAAAATCTTGCGGATTTCCGTATTTGGAATGAGTCGCTGCCAATACCGATAGTATTTATCAATGTAGTCTTCAAAGTTGTAGTTGACTACTGCCCGGTAGTATCTCCAGGGATATCCTCCAAAAAGTTCATCTCCTCCGGCCCCACACAGAACTACTTTCACAAATCTCGATGCTAGTTGAGCAACATAGTAGTTTGGATAGCTTTGGCCAACTCTGGGTTCTTCCAGATGGTATGCCACTTTGGCAAGGACTCTCTCCATATCGCCAGCCTTAAGAACCATCTCGTAATGCTCGGTCTTAAAAAGGTATGACATCAATTCGGCTTTCTCACGTTCATCGAAGCCCATCTCTAAACCAGAAGCTGAATGAAGATCGAAGCCGCAAGTAAATGTCTTTATATAGGGCAATTGCGTTGCCGCGATAGCTGTAATGGAGCCCGAGTCCATTCCACCGCTTAGATAGGAGCCCAAATCAACATCACTAACCAGCTGGCGGTTAACCCCCTGTATAAAAAGACGATCAAGTTCTTCGACGTACTCGGTTTCGTCCAAAGCTTGTTCTGGTTCGCGAAAATCAAAGTCCCAGTAGCGAAGGGGAGAAAGCTCTCTAGTGAGATCGCCGAGTGTGATCTTAGCCCAGCAGCCGGCTGGAAAAAGTTTTATGCCATTGAGAAGGGTTCGATCTGTGAAAATGTTTTGAAAAGTGAAATATTCAAGCAGGGCCTCAAGATCTATTTGTCGGAAAACTGCCGGATGAGTCAATATGGCTTTCTGCTCTGAGGCGAAGAGAAAATGGTTATTTACAAAAGTATAATAGATGGGCTTGATACCGTATCTATCTCTAGCCAGAAATAGTTCCTGTTGCGTCTTGTCCCAGATGGCAAAGGCGAACATACCGTTGAAGCGGTTTACGCACGTCGGTCCCCATTCAGCGTAGCCATGAAGCACAACCTCCGAGTCGGTTCGGGAGCGAAACTGATGCCCGAGGCTTTCCAGCTCAACCCGTAGCTCCTGAAAATTATAAATTTCTCCATTGTAGATCAGACTAAAATTCCCATCTGTGGTCAACATGGGTTGATGGCCCGCCGGAGAGAGATCAATAATTGCCAACCGCCTGTGACCTAGGCCGATAAAGCTGTCTATGTAGAAACCTTCCCCGTCCGGTCCTCTATGGACCATGGCATCTGTCATCCTACGGAGGTTAACGGGAGAAACAGGCTCTCCATTTAAATTGAAAATGCCGCAGACCCCACACATGAAACTATTCCTTTAGCGCAACTACCGTTACTCCGGCTTTCTGCACGTCCATATGCTCTATGGTCAATTCTGCTTCAGCACAAAAAAGTTTGATCTCTTCAGGCGTGTGACGATGACAATGCAGAGGTCGAAACCAATCGAAGTTAATATGGTTCATTTCTTCCAGGGTTAGATCCTGAGAATAAAAAAGTTTGCAGATGTGCCAATAAAAGAACCGCTGCAGATCAATCTTGCCTTCTTCAATATCCAATAATGGAATATCCTCCGGCACCTCTATCTCGACTTCCATATCTCCTAAAACGCGTCCTAATTTGGTTAATGGCATCAGAGCTTGCCAAGCTTGCTCATCACTCAAATTTTGAATTCTTTTTCTTATTAAATCATCGGTAAACTCACGAACAATCGATTTTTTTGCATATACATAAAAGAGAAACCTGCCACCGTCCTTTAATTTTTTCGCAAGATATTTCAAACTCCCTTCCACTGAATCAGTATGATGCAAAACACCCTCTGAGAAAATGAGGTCCAAGGATCCATCCGGCACTGGCAAATCCATAAGATTCATTTGCATGAAGTCGCCCGGATATCCCATCTCCTCAAATCGACATTGGGCAACATTGACTGCAGAGGAAATGTCAACACCCAGATAGTCATGTCTCTTTAAATGGTCGCCAAAGAAAAGCATGGCTGAATACCCAGAGCCACAACCTGCATCCAAAATGATTTTCCTTCCACCCTCCAGCCACTCAGTCAATTTGTCAATATCGCCTCCGCAGTAGCGGTCAATTAACCAGTTCTTGCTCAGGTTTTTCATGCTTTCAGATTCATACGTATCCCGCTTTGACCACTTGAAAGCAAAACAGTCCGCAGTTTGCCTTTGCTCTGGTGAGCAGTCTTCGTCAAACAATGCCCTATGTCTGTCTATCCCAAGCCTTTCTAAGGCGGACATGAACTATATCCTCTCAGCCGATGATTTCGACGAGTTTTTCAACTACATGCTCCTGATCATCAATACTCAGGTCATGATAAAGTGGTAAAGCAAGACTGTGTTCGAAGGCATACGTACTTCCTTTCATGTCTCCATTAATATGACAACTTGGGTTTTCCTTAAAGGCCTTATGCATATGTAAGGAAAAAGTCCCAATTTGTACTTCAATCCCCTGCTCTCGCATGTTGTGTAATACAGTATCTCTATCTTTGACGAATATGCAAAAAGATTGATAAGAGTGCGTACCGAATTGACTGACTTGTTGAAAACCAACTTCACCATTGTCCTTAAGTAAATCTACATAGTTGTTAACGAGCAACTGACGTTTGTTTAATAGTTCCGAGATATATTTCATTTGCACAAGGCCAACAGCTGCCTGTATGTTACTTAATTTATAATTGGTACCTATTCTTTCAAATCTACTCCCCACTCTCGCCTGAATGTCCTCTACCCCGAAACGTTTGTAAGACCTCATCCACTCAACCCACTCAGAATTGTTGCTTGTGATAATACCTCCTTCACCGGTGGTGATGAATTTTCGCGGATGGAGACTAAAAACTGAGATATCTGCCAGATTTCCAACCTTTACACCCTTATATTCAGCTCCGATAGAGCAAGCAGCGTCCTCAACAATGTACACACCATGTCTCTCTTTAATGGCCCGGAGGCGCTCATAATCAAGAGGATTTCCGAAAAGGGAAACGGGGATAATAGCCTTGGTCCTCGGTGTGATTGCACTCTCCAGGGCGTGGTAGTCTACAAGCATTGTATTGGGATCAACATCTACAATGACAATATGAGCGCCCACAATGGCCACAACACTGGCAGTGGCCGGATAGGTATAATCCGGGACAACAACCTCATCTCCAGGTCCAACTCCCAACGCTCTCAATGCCACCTCGAGGCCGGTTGTACATGAGGTCACCGCAATGGCATGTTCGCAGCCTATATAGTCTCTCACAGACTCTTCAAACTCCCGGGTCACGTCACCTTCAGTGAGATAACCACTGTCGAGAACTTCGCAAACCTTGTCTTTTATCTCCTGAGTTATGTATGGTCTTGTCAGTGGAATGCGCATGGTTTGTTTAATGTTTTTCGCCAAAGAAGGGCATTTTAGACTTAAGATCGTGACGAAGTTGGTTACTTTCCATCAAAAATCTTTTGGTGATTTTTTCTCCACTCTATTAAACGTCTCATTCCGTCTGCCAAATCTACAGTCCAGTTGAACCCCAGATCCCGTTCGGCAGCATCTGGATCTCCCACCCGGTTTGTAACAAAAGTCTGACCTGCAGGTTCGTACTGGATCTGGAGGTCGCTTCCTGTGAGTTGCAGAATTGTCTCGGTCAATTCTTTTATGGAAGTTTTGATGGCCCGGCCAACATTGTAGAACCCGAAGGGGACCTCGCTTTTTAAAGCACAAACATTGGCGCGCGCTGCGTCCCCCACATAGATGAAATCATAAGACTGGCTACCGTCTCCAAAAACCACAGGCGGTACCCCCTGATCTAGATTGTCGAGGATCTTCATCATTACGGCCACATAAGTGCCTTTATAATCCTGCCGTGGGCCGTAGACGTTCATATATCTCAGACCCACTCCCTCGAGGCCGTATCTCTGGTGATAGGATTTAAACATGTGTTCACCGGCGATCTTGGTTGCCCCGTAAAATGTCCAGTTGTTGTAAGGGTGTTCTTCGGTCATGGGCTCTTCCACCGCATCACCATATACCGAAGCTGAAGAGGAATATACCAACCGTTTGATGTTATTGGCGACGCAAGCCTCTAGCACATTGAAGGTCCCGCGGATATTAACATCGAAGGCCGCTCTGGGATATTCGTGACACTGAAGAAGCCACAGGGCGGCCAGGTGCACAACCCCATCTGCCTCTTTCATGGCAGCATCAAGTACATCCGTCTGTAAAATGTCGCCTCCGATTTCGAAAACCTTACATCTCGGATCCCTCAGGGCTGTCTCCAAGTTCTCATACGTTCCCCGGCAGAAGTTGTCATAAACGATGACCTTTTCCACCTCCTCATTGAGGAGTTCTTCCACAACATGTGAGCCGATGAGCCCAGCTCCACCAATTACCAGTATCTTTGTGCCGCGAATATCCAAATCGATCTCCCCTATCCTAATAGTCTGCTGACAATCTTCTCGCTCGCCCTGCCATCGCCATACAAATTGGGGCGCTTGGTCGGTGGCGAGTTGATCGCCTGCTGGTAGCCTTCTACTATTGCCGAAATACCGGCACCCGCCACAATGTTCCAGCCGCTCTCAACCGTCTCTAGCCACTCTGTCTCGGGACGGAGAGTAATACAGGGGACACCAAAGAAGTACGCTTCTTTCTGCATGCCGCCGGAATCAGTAAGTATCAACCGGGCATTTTCTGCCAACACTAACATGTCCAGATAACCAACCGGTTCAATCATCCGGGTATTTGCCGGTATTTCATCCAAGAGAGACTCTCTCTTATGAACTGCAATTTTCTTGCTGGTCCTGGGATGTACTGGAAATACGATGGCCTCTCCTATCTCAGCAAAAGCTTGGAAAATATTGCTCAGATTGTCTGGGATGTCAGTATTATACGGCCTGTGGATGGTAGTTAAAAGATAGGTTTTTGGCTCCAGGTCCAGATCTTTCAGTATGCTCGAACGCTTCCGGGCTATCTCGCCAAAATGCAGGACGGCATCGTACATAGTGTCGCCCACCAGGTGGACGCCCTGGATAATACCTTCTCGAGCTAGATTATCCACCGCCGTCTGGGTAGGACAGAAGAGCAGGTCCGCACAGTGATCTGCAACTACCCGATTGTGCTCCTCAGGCATTGCCCGGTTGAAGGAACGCAAGCCCGCCTCAACGTGTGCCACCGGGATGTGCAGCTTCGCAGCCGCCAAAGCCCCAGCAAGAGTGGAATTTGTGTCACCATAGACCACAACAAAGTCCGGTTTCTCTTCCAGCAGCACTTCTTCAATGCGCACCAGCATCTGTCCCGTCTGCCAGCCGTGGTTACCTGAACCTACCCCGAGATTCAGATCGGGTTTTGATATGTCCAGTTCATCAAAAAAAATCTGAGACATGCCGTGGTCATAGTGCTGACCGGTGTGCACCAGAACCTCTGTGATCCGAGGGTTCTTCTCCTCATCATTATGGTCTCGGATCGCCTTGCTGACCGGTGCTGCCTTGATGAACTGGGGCCGAGCACCAACGATGGTCACGATTTTCATAATTGCAAATCTAGGTTAGGTTAGAGAGGTGAGCAATTGGATAATGTGAGGAAGAACAATTTTAGTTGGTAGTT
>Ga0255055_10002754_pt1 | contig 12147 bp, 10 predicted proteins | sample JV7_2_27_MG_FD_188633 | JGI IMG/M metagenome (GOLD analysis project Ga0255055, IMG submission 188633) | Seawater microbial communities from Jervis Inlet, British Columbia, Canada - JV7_2_27 | ecosystem: Environmental > Aquatic > Marine > Inlet | place: Canada: British Columbia | collected...
AAGCTCGCGGCCCACCCTAGCTTGGAATCTGGAACGACAATAACAGTATCACTATCAAAGAAGTCCTCTGCTACTGGCGGAAGGTTTGCTACTTCTTGACGCTCAACACTAAAACCAACGCCAGTGCCACACATTAAGATATACATTGTTTCATCAAATGCTCGCATAGAATCGACAGCAAGGAAAGAACAGTTATAACCTGCTACAGCATCACGCTCTAGTGCTTTCCCTGCGGCCATCATGCAACGCATAGATGGCATTACTTCTAAATTTAAAATTGCAAATTCAAGTTCAGGACGAACTTTTTTGTATGCTTTAACACCGTCAGGATAGTACTCTGCAAGATGCCCTTCAAAAAAATCAAGGTAGCGATTAACGGTATCACTCCAAGTCTCTCTTCCTCCAAGTTCCTCTCTATATCGTGCGTATCTGCTAAGGTGTATAAATTGTTGGTATTCGGTCGGTAATGCAATAGCACTGCCGTTGCCATTGGAGGCAGCATTTTCCATCTGTGTAACTCCCTGTGTTATTATTGTTATTGGACTTGATGGATCTCTTGATCTTTGAAGTCGTCTATTATTTTTATTGACGGGTAATCCGTAATGTTATTTACCTTGCCTAGCTCTATGTTAAAAATGTACTTTTTGTCGACAAGCGGAGCTAAAAATAAATCATCACCCGAATCAACTAAAATTATCTCAACTCTGTCTTCACCCAACGTAATAACTAACGTATGATAGATCAATAGACTGATTGAGCTTGTGCAGAACAACTTGTGGTATAACAATTCCCAAGGAGTGGGCCAAGAATCTGGTGTATAAAAATCAATACATCGTGATCCGATTGGTACACTAGCAAAAAAATCTGCAATGCTATTTAGCTGTTCTTTTTCTTCAAGCACAGAAACATCTGCGCGAAGTCCTCTCCACAATTCCATGCGTTCTTCTGCTGTTGAGTTATTCCATGTCGACATCTATGTATTATACTAGAAAACAAGTAGTTAGTCAAGTGTTACGTAATGTTAACTCGTTTTGAATAGACCCAGGTGCCACCAATTGTCTTTGACGCATCGTCCGCATGGAACCAAAGCCTACCAGAATTAGGAAGCAGAGTTATATTTCCTGCACTTGGCGGCGTAATGATTCCGTCTGTATCAACTGTTGCCGCCACACCATCAATTGTGAATGTAATATCGCCGCCAACCAGCAGAGCAGGAAGAATACGGAAGTTTGGATCAAATGCACCAGTTGTTGTGCCATTGCCGATTTTCATAATATAACGACTGAGCGTGTAGTCAACTTCAGCATCATACATTGTAGTTCCAAGATCAGAGGCAGTATATATTGCCAATCCCCAATCGCTGTTTAGCGCGCCTGCGTGACTATAGAAATCCACACCGTTTATGCCCCACGAAACATTGCCAGCGCCTGCACCAGTTCTATTAATATAGAACGTGTCGTTGCCTAGCGTGCTTGGAGTTTCATTATCTGTGTCAAGCGTCAACGTAAAGCCTGTACCCGAACCTGTTGTGGATGTTTGAGTAAGCACTGTACCTGCTGCTGCTTCACTACTTGTGAGGCTTGCTGTAGTTACTGTAAACTGATCTACAATGGTAGCAGTTACGTTATCAATTGTGATTACTGTATCGTCTGAAAGTGTTATAGTTGCACCATCATCCACGCCAGGAGAATTTGCAAACCCTGAGCCACCATTGAATACACCTTCTGTTGTTGGGCTGTTATCGAAATCAGCATGTGTTTGTGCAGCAATAGTCATAACACGGCTTGCATTTTCTGTATGCAAAACCGAGCCGTTGTATGTATCACGAATTTCAAGTGTATATTGGTCTAATAGTGGGAAGTTAATTTTATCATATATGATTTTTACGTTGTGATCTAAATTAGATTGAGATTGTACTGTACCTGCACTAACATTTGTCCACGGTAGAACACCAACATGCATTTGTGTTGTTGCATCTGCACCAGCAACTTTGAATCTGAACTCAAAATCGCCTGTGCCAACATTTTGTTCAGCCATATGCAAGTTCGACTGCGCCGAGCTACCCGTAACAACAATACCTGGCTCGCCCCAGTAATACATAGCGCCACCAGTTCCCCACGTACCGTGTGCGACACTAGCCCACGGCTCGGCCGTTACTGAACCAACTACACCAGCAGGAATCGTTGTTGTAGATGAGCCGCCTGTGTTTGTACTAAACAGTGTGCCTGTTCCTGACGCATCGTGGTGAAAGTATGTATCAAATGTTGCAGTTGTAGCATTATCTTTCAAAATACCATCGAACAAATGTACATCATAGTATTCACCAATAACGAACACATCTGCTGCGGCGTTATCGTCAAAATCTAGTGACAATCCATCAATAAGTGGCGTAGTACCAACTGCCGTACCGCCCGTATCTGTTGCGTCTGTTGTTAGTGTATGATCTGGTGTGACGGTCAGTGTCGTAGTTGACAAAGATTCAATTTTATACGTACCATTATTTGCTGCTGTATCAGCAGTCGCAATTGTAACCGTGCCACCTGCCACAAACCCGTCACCAGCCCAATCAGTGCCTGTGAATGTTCCGACAATTGTACCAGCAGCATTGAAGTTTAAGTTAGAACCTACAAACACGCCGCCTGCATGTGTTGTCTTTGCGCCAGCGTCTCCTAGTACCCAGCGTGTGCCATCCCAGCCGAATTCATCCCAAAAACCATACGGCATTAAATCTTCATCTGCTAATAAGCCAGTACCATTAAATGTATACACATATGATCCGCCTGGGGCGTTCGAGCCGTTGACCGTCCATGCCATAAACATGCCTTTGCCTAGATACGCAAAAGGCGCAACTTGGTTATTTGGAGAATAATCAGCACTTACACTAGTAGTCCAATCATATGCTAAAACTGCATCGAATGTTCCTGAAACCATTTCTGAGGTTTGCTTACGCACACACACTTCATTGGAGTTTATCGCGCCGAGACCAACTACTGTATTTTGTGCTGATTTATTTTGAAGAATCAGTGGTCGTGCTGCGGCGCCGACGCCATCTGTTTCTGCGGTTGAGCCGCCCGCCCCGTAAACATAGTAATTAGAATCTTCGCCGTCTAAGTCCATTGTCATCCAGCCGTCGTTAAGTGTCAACGGCGCTGCGCACAATGTACCTACTTGTTCGCCTGCTAAAGACATATTATTTTGATTAGAGTTAACACGAAATCTATCTGTTGTGCCTGCTGCTACTGTGCCTGTGCTGCCCGTATGCGACCACCAATCAAATCCGCCCTGTCCGTTCACTTGTGCAAGGATGCCATCGTTTTCGTACTTTGTATTTGGTGTTTGCATTAAGAAACGATCATCTGCATGATCTGGGTCGTGTATTAATCCAATAATACCTGTGCGCCCAGGTGTGCCGCTTGTATAGTTTGTAATTGTAAAATCTGTTAGTGCTGCTATAGTAATAGACTCAGTTGTAAATGCTCCTAGTGCATCACCAATGTCAAGTGTCATTAGTGCATCAGCAACAGTTCTAAGCGTATATATGCCGTCGTTGCTGCCACCACCTGATCCGCTAATAACAATCTTCATACCTGCTCGGAAACCTTGTGTTATAAAGCTTGTGCCTGTACCAGCAATTGTGTCTGGGTTAGCATTAGCAGTCGTTACACTTTCAGTAGTTGTAATAGTCTCGCGCATTATCTCCCAATCTTGAGAAGTAATTTGTGCAGTTGTATCTGCACCTGTACTACTTACTAGGGTTTCATCTACTGTGAGAACTGTTGTTGTGACTGTATTAATTGTAAGTACACCATCGTTCTCACCTGAATTTTCTGAACCAGTTACATAAAGTTTTTGACCAACACGGAAGCCTTCTGCTTCAAAATCTGATGCGCCACCAGATCGTGTAATAGTGTCAGCGCCTGTAACAAAAGTTAAGTCTGCTGCATCAGTTGTTATGCCCGTTGCGTGTGCTAGATACAATGCAGTATCAGTAACATCATTGAATAATGCCCACCAATCACCTACGTTGCCTGTTTCGAGTTCAAACGATGCACCTACGCCGCTACCAGTTGAGACATACGCTTGTAGGTTGTCCAAAATGTATCCGCTGCCTGCTGCTGTAACGGTAACAGAAAGAATTGTACCGTCTGCGTCAACTGCCGCAACTTTAGCTGTAGCACTTGTTCCGTTTGCACCAGCAATTACTATTGTCTCATCTGCTGCGTAATTGTAACCACCGTTGACTACACGAATATTTGTAATACCGCCCTTACCCCAAGGCTGATGTCCTTGCACACCACGACACGAAGTTGCATCGCTAAGACCAGGCGGAACCATTTGTGTTACTGTAAAGTTAGTATAATCGTTAACATCACGATCAATTCGCCATAGTCCTGTATCTTCACATGCGATCATAATTACGTTGCCGTTACTTGATACTTGTAATATGCCTGTAGCAGTTAGCGCAGGAGTGCTGTTAGCATCAATGTTTACCCAGTTTCCGTTGGTATTGGTTATAGTGATGCCAATATAATCCCATGATATTAGTTCAGGGTAAAGATATTGTTGTACAAGATACTTGGCTCCATAAAGGGTACTATTGAGATTATCATACTGCTGTGCTGATGTCCATGTTGTTTGTCCGTGACGAACATCAATAGGGCCAGGTGACATTGTGGTGCCTGTACTCGCCCCATTATCCCATGTGTCCATTGTAGGAACGACCATTCCAAGTGGAAACCAGCGAGTACTGTTTTCATGTACGCGGCAAAGTCGTTTTCTGCGTATTTTATATGTTGCAGCACCGACAAGACCGCCCGCCTCCATAGTAACTCTATAGATATATGGCATATTGTAGCCGTCTGCGCGGCTATTAGCCCATTCACCTACATCTACCATGTTTACTGATGCAGCAGATGTGGCAATAATATTGTTATCCAAAAACGGTGGTCTTGCTGATGAATCATCTGCTGAACGACCGAACGTATTTTGAACAGATGATGTTGTTCCTTTGTTAATACTTGCAACATGGGTCAACGCATATCTTCCGCCCAAGCCGATACCCTTCATTGGGAAGCCAGTTTGGTAATCGTTTGAGGTCGGGCTATTGCTTTTGCCAAATTGTGCTGTTGTTGAATACTTCTTTAAGCCTTGCTGCCCTGGGCCTGAAAGAGCAGTTCCATCAGCATAATCAATATCACCAGTTATGTATATTTCACTGTTGGCGGAGGTTGACAGGACATGACTCGTAGCGGCCTCAATGCAACCTAAATTCCATGCAGTAGTATCGTATGATAGCAGATAAAGTCCTAGTTGTGTATATGCTAGATCAACTGTCAGTATACTGTTTGCAGGTGGACATAGATGGTATCTCAAATAATTTGCGGCTGCGGAATATCCTATTTCAGATTCAGCTACTACAGTCGTTAAATCTATCACATAACGGTAATTAATTTGTAGAATTTCGGCTGCCCCTTGTACACACGGACTAGATAGCGATACGATGCTGAATGCATGACTATCATATGACGTAGACAAACCAGTACAACAAAGGGTGCGAATATTTCTTTCTACTCCAGGCACACCAATTGTGGTTTGTATTTCCCAATATGCGTCATCCATGCCAGCAGCGGGTGTGTACACCGCATCAGTAGCAATTGAACCTTTAATCCAATCAGAAGTTCCCTGATCTGGTTGGCAAGTTAACCCACCTTTATATTGTGCTTCAGATACAGCAACAATTACTTGGGCTGCATAATTTCCTCCATTATCTTGTGATCTGTACATCAAACCTTGATGAAGATATGGAGTAAAATTATTTCTAATGTTATCTATAACTTCCACAATTTCGCCCGCAACCCATTCGCCATCAATGAATTCTGCTTTTCGTTTTGTAATTGTATATATGCCGTACATTTTATAATGTTGTCCTGAGTTTAATATATGTATTTATCGTTATCCGATTGTTCCGCCGTAGCTTCTTGTAACAGATGGAATTAGATCAGACGATGCTCTCCCGCCGATATTCGTAGCTTCAACTGTGCTATCTGCATCAGCTAGTTTCAAACCACCATAACCTCTAAAGATTGTAGCATCTTCAAATTGTTGTGCCCTACCGCCCATATTCACTGCATATACTAGTTGTTGTTTGGAAATCTTGCGAGGATTCTGAATTGTAATTACTAAGTTTTGTGGTTGAGATCCTCGGCCGCCTATGTTAGTTGATGCTGCATTGCCATACGGACGAGATTCTGGCCCTGCCCGTGTTATTGTTTTGTGCGGCACTTCAATTGTTTTAGATTGTGCAAATTTACTAGTATATTCCCAAAGTGCTGATACTCTATATTGTGTTCCAGTTGTTGCTGTATAATGATTTGTTGTAGCGGGAACAAATACTTTGTTATCCCATGCTGTACCATTCCATGTTTCTATATACATGCCTGTATACGTGTACGCGGCTCCTCTAACTCCCCTATAGTCAGAAGGCTTTGGATATTGATTAGCAGGGCGATCCCAAGTAATTATAGTATCAGAATTACAGTAACCGCCTATTGTTAGTTCGGTCGTAGCCCTTACGTTTTGAGCTATAAGATTTTTGTTTAGTGGTTCGCTTGATTGTGGTGTTGTATATCCTTGTATTTCAGTATTTGATTTTCCGCCGAGATTTCGTGACGGAGAGGTTGGGCGACGAGTAATTATGACTACATCAGCACTTTCGTATGGCGTATCTTTGTCTAAATAAAATGTAAATTCAATATCAGTTGTTTGTGGATTGACAAAAGACGGTGTTAACGTATTAGGATTGATAAGAGTAACTGGTGTGCCAAATGTTTGCTCCCATACAAATGTGTGGTTTTCAATGTCATCGCCAATAATTGTTGCTTCTAGCTGCACGATAGATGCACAAAGTACAGATTGGTCAGGGCCAGCAAACGCATCTGCGGCAATTGCATCTGGTCTAATAGTACTGACGACTCGCGCAGTAATAAACGGCATTAGACAGTAATCGTACCAGTTAGAGTTATTGAAATCTGGTCAAGCGTTCCGTCTGGTGACGCAGGTCCAAATATCTCTAAGCGGTCGCCTTTTGCGAATGTTGTACTAGCACCAATTGTAACAGTGCCAACGTTTGCGCCAATTGCGAACGTCACTGAACCAAACGAAACTCCATTTTTTTGTAAGTCATATATTTGCTCTGCTATAGAAACATCGTTAGCATATGCCTCTGACGCTACGCCTGATGCAAATGTTACAGCTTGTGTTGTTACGTGTAATGCTTTAAGCGCGTTCCCAGCCATTATAAGACCTTCAAAATAGTATCCTGCCTCATATGGTAATATTACTGCACCAGCATCTGTGCCACCAGTAATTTCAATATTAAGATTAGTGTATGTTAGGCCAGTAATTTCACCTGGGGTTGATGAATTAACCCGATTAATAAGTGATGCTACGTTTGCTGCCTCAGTATGATTATTGACCACCATTGAATTATTAGTAAATGTACCAACATATGCAGCAGATGATATTAGTCTGTTTGTTACTGGGGCAGATAATCCTGCCACCTCTGTAACGATCTGAGCTACAGTATTGTCAACATCAATGTTTGGGTCTGCTGCAATATGAACAGTTGAACCATGTATATCATCAATAGCAACAGATAGGGTTTCGCCGCTGCCGCCAGCAACGGTAAATGTTGTATTGGTATATTGATAATTGCTGCCGCCGCTTGTAATTTCAATTGTAAGAATGCCGTTGCCGCCATCTACTGTATCAACCCAGCCGACGAAGCCTGATCCAGTTGCGCTAGTTGCAATAACTGAATCACCGACACCTGCTCCGCCTCCTGTGAATCCTGTGCCAGCAACGTCTACGTTAATTGATAAAATAACACCACGGAATGTGCTGTCCCACAGTATATCATCATCTGTTAGTGATACGGTTGCATTTCCCTTTAATTCAATCACCATTGTAGCAAACGTACCTGCGTTAAAGTCAGCATCAAATTTTGATTCAACAAGATTGTTGTCAATAATTGATTGTGCTGTTGACTCTAACTTATCGGAATAAACATTGACACTGGCTACTGCAAGCGTTGGGTCTTGTCCAATCCATGCCTGTGCCGTATCCGACGTTAATGCTACCTCTGCTGGAAGTAATGGCTGCGGTAAATTCTCGCGGCGACCGCGTCTATGCTGAATACGACTGATTACTATATTTGCCATTTATAAATCCTTAGTACGAAGCCCAGCGACGTCTTACTACGCGAATAGTAACGTTGCTCGTAAATGTATTGGTGTATTGAATTTGTATATCAGGAGTGCCGGCAACAAATACAGCTTCAAATGCTATTGCGCCAGCAAGACCAGGATAACGTACCTCAACTTGCGTGTCATTCAATGTAGCAATGCCCGCATTTGCGACTCCTGCATCCTGATCACCAACAATCTGCATATTACCTGCCACAGTGTAGTTGTTAACACCTGGAACACCACCCGCAATGTTAGCACTATAGTCTAAGAAAATAACATCTGATTCTGTCATATTAAATAACAGTCCAGTTACGTCAGTCATAGCTGCGGTGCTGAGAGTTAGTGTAAATTCACTTAAGGCTGGGAATGGTGCATATAAAATATCAAAATCTGTTTCCGATGTATTTGTAATTCTGATTGCGTCAAGTGTAGTATCCGCCTCTAATAGAATGCCACCACCCGCAACCCATGTTAGTTCATCAACAACACTATCCGCTGTTACTGTTACGGGCCCCGCTGCCCATGAATAACCTGAATCAACTGGAGTAACTGTTTGTAATGCAAAGGTAGATGAGCCAACACCAATACCACTGGTTGTTACTTGCAAGTTTGCTAGTGTTGTTACTAGCTCCACACCATGAATTTGGTTAATTAATCTTGCTGCATTTGATCCTTGTTCAGCATTACCACTACCAAACAAGAATGCCCCGTCACCATCAAATGCAGATGTTCCTGTTGGATTAAGTGTGGGGTCATTTATTGCGCCTAGAGCGCCATAGTCATAACCTACTGCAACACCAATTTCTTGGAACGAGCCGCTTGCAGGTGAGGCGGCGCAAGCATCGTTAATATTTGCTAACGTGTTATTGACATCAACACTTGTGTCCGCTGCAATAAACACATAACTAGACTCATCCCATAAAACATCGGTATCAACCAACACTAGTCCTTCAGGTTGCGGGGAATCTATTAGATAAGAACGCAATGCAAGGAATGTTGTTTCGTCTAAATCAGGGATAAATTTAGCTGCAAATATCTCTGTGTCTACAAGTGTCTCTGCGTTTGATATATCGCCGCCGCCCGTACCATACGTTCTTACTCCCCAAGGCGGTTGTGCAGGATCCGTACCGATCCATAGCTCTCCCTGATCAACTGTCAGGGCGAACTCACCTGGAAGTAACGGTTGTGGTAAGTTTTCTCTAATTCCGCGCCTGTTTTGAATTCGCGAAATTACGATTTGGTTTGCCATTGATAAATTCCTGTGTAGTTACCACAGTATTTATCTACTTTTTATATATGGCTAGATGTATTTCTTGTAATACTCTTCTAGGCGGAGTGCCCAGTCATGGCAAGCTTGATCCCATTCGTCGCCCTCAACAATCCATTCTTGATAGTGGCCGTCTTGTGTTGCAAGCATTACCACGCCTTTTTTAATGTCAGTCCCGAACATTTCATTGTGGGCTAACCCATAGGCTGCAACCTGAAGCATGTAGTCTACAACCCACTCTTCTTTGCGCAATGAGCGGGCATTTTTGAAGTCAATAATAGCAGGCGTGCCTTCGTGTATTCCTACTGCATCTGTAGTACCTGCATAAATACCCTCAGCAAACATTTTAACTTCACAGCCCCAAATTTCATCCACTTTCGTCAGACCTTTATTGATGATCTGCTTAGTCATGTGCTTGGCAAAGATATTGCCAGCAGGTTCTCGATCTTCTTTTATGTAGAATTCGAGATTTGTGTGTACTTGGTTGCCGTAGTTGAGTGAACGTGTGGTAATTGTGTTTGCGCGTTCTTCACCGATCTTTTCCCTCCACTCTTTGAGGAAGGTCATGTCTTTTGTTTTGGAGAGAACTGTTGTTACTGAAGGTACACGGGCGCCGCCAGGTGTTAGATAAACACGGGAGCCTGATTTTGCTGTTTCACTTATTAGTTCTTTGTAATCAAACTTAGGATTCAATAACATCCGTTATTATAACATGTTGTTATTGTGCTGTCAACTATGGAGTTACGCGAATTGTCTCTTGTGAAACCGCTTGACCGTTCACTAGAATTTGAACTACAATCATGCTATTAACATATGGAGTAATTGTTTTTGTTGTCCATACACGCCAACGATTTGCGCCAACTCTAAAGTCTTTTGTATAAACTACTTCTCCATGTACTGACCAACGATGTGTTACTATCTTACCATTTAGATTCACAAGTTCAGTGAAGAATGATACTTGTCGGGAGTTAACTGCCACACTGTTAAGATCGTTAACAGGTTCTTTGTTTTTAATTTCTGTTGTAAAAATTGCTCTTGCTGCTGCGCCACTTGCTGTTCGCTTGACTTCTCCAATTTTTTTCTTGTAATATTCAAGCATGTAAATTTCGCGTTCTGTTGCAAGGCCGCCTTTTTTCAATGCTTCTATTTCTTCAATATTCTGTTCTAGCTCGTTGATGTACGAGTCTGTAAGAATGCTCTGCGAGAATGCGGGCATTGCGATAAGCACTGTTAATGCAAGAATCCAATTTTTCATTTATTCTATCTGAGATCCTACTGAATCCGATCCTGTTTGTATGTTTAGTAGTTCTGAGCTACGTGTCTCTAGTCTATCAAGTTTTTCTTTTAGACCTTGTATGCGTCGTTCGACATTCGCTTTTGCAACACGATCTGCTGGTGTTGCTTGATCTGTTTCGATTAGAAAATCATAACCGATTAATTCGTCTTCGTATCCCATCATTGTAACTGATACTAGTTCGATTGATGAGTTAATTTCTGACTGTTTTACTTCGACCTTAGTTGCTAAAGTATCCAAGTAGCCAGTTGTTACTGTGTAAGTTTTATATACTGCACCCGAAAGCGTAACAATAATACCAAGTATTACTGCCAAACGTTTAGGGTTGATGCTAATTGTAGCATCTGCTGAATTCTGTGGGTCAGTCATATTATCGGTTCGCTCTCTCTGCTGCTTCCCATGAGCCATCATCTTCTTCGTCATCGTCGTCGCCTGCGCGCAACGCATCAATTGTGTCTTGCATTGTAGTCATGCTGCCGCCGAGATAGCCGTGGTCGTTTGATAGTGCTGTTTCAATGTGCGCAAGCCAGTATGCTTGTGCAGAACTAGCTTCGCTTGTGCCGCTAACTAAGCTACTTGCTTGTCCCAATAAATCTAGCATTTGTTCTTGGATATATTCGAGTTCTTCTACAACATCTTCGTCTTCGCTGTATTCGCGAAGGAAATCCTTGTCGGATATTCCGTTAATGCTTTCCATTATCTTGCGCATGTTTCTTACGTCAGTCATTATGCGAAGTCCTCGTATTTTTCTACTAGGTCTGTAATTTCTGTCAGCGTCATGCCCAGCTCGTTCAATGCCATTTCGCCAAAATCTGGTCGGCGCTTGCTTTGTGTTGCTTCTGCATATACGCGGGATGTGTTACGCTCTAGTTTCTGTAGTTCACGCACAAGTTGGCTTAGAACTTCTTCATCAGAACCAAACGGATTAGGACCATCGACTTCTTCATCATATGCTTCGCCCATGAATTGTTCGTCTGGCCCAGCAATCAATAGTTCTAGTTCATCAACAATCTTGTGATAAATTTCTGAACCGTCTAGTGTTTCTGGATTATACAGACCAGATAGATTACCATACTTATATATTGAAGCGCGATATGGTTCGTTACTGCTATTAAAAGCTTTACGTATTGGACTGCCCTCATCACTTATTTCGTCTGCGATGGCCTTGGCAATTCCTTTAACATCCCAGCCTTCATCGATCCTTTCGACTGCTTCCATCAATTTTCTCATTTCATTCATAATAGCTTACCAAATAATTTGCCACTGCATTGTATCACCAGTAGCTGAGTTAGTTTGCGCACGGATGTTGTATCCTAATGCTGTGAAATAGTCAAGTACGA
>Ga0255055_10002755_pt1 | contig 12142 bp, 9 predicted proteins | sample JV7_2_27_MG_FD_188633 | JGI IMG/M metagenome (GOLD analysis project Ga0255055, IMG submission 188633) | Seawater microbial communities from Jervis Inlet, British Columbia, Canada - JV7_2_27 | ecosystem: Environmental > Aquatic > Marine > Inlet | place: Canada: British Columbia | collected...
CCCATAGTCTTTGTTCCTGACCCTCATAGTGAATCTACAGAGGGACAAATCTCCCGACAAAACTTGGAGTTGATGTCAATGTCGCTAATTCAAAATTGGTAAGCTTAATTCAATAGACACCTAACAGGAATCGCCATATTAACGGGGTGTGCCAACGATACTCCTTGCGAACTGGGAAAGAAGTTACGGCTGGACGCATACGCTGGACTTAAGACTGGTTGGGAGAAAAGCTATTCTCAAACCCATCTAGCTGCATCCTCCCAGTTGCTATTGGCAAAGGTCGTTCTTTAGCCATAGATGGCACGGATCGATGACTCCACTGTCTATATGTAAGCTGGCCGGTTATTCGAAATCAAGCACGCGAATTCGAATAACCGCGACTTCAAAAAAATCGCCCCCCTCCCCTTCAATTGTCGACCCAAACCCACAAGATCACGTGCTCACGATAGTGCGCCGGGAATAAGAAGCTAAGCCCCCGAGCGGCGGCGTGGGGCCTTGCACCTTCTTCGTAGCACCGGATGGAAAGTTGCAGGCTTAAATCTGAGAATGAAAGCATAGCTGTCAAGTGCCTTCCTCAAGCCGAATAGTGGAGCTTAGTCCGGTCCTTCGCCTTCAGACGATGGGTGAAATCGCACTACAATGCAATTATGAGTCTGACCCGCTCCAACATGAACATCATTCGTAGATACCGCGATTTGGACGGACGTTCCTTGCGCACTTGGTTCTTGCGAATCGCCTTGCTGGCCATTGTTTACCATCTTGCCGCCCGGCTGGGTCTTTCGATGGCCTACCTTCAGAGCAACACCTCTCCAGTCTGGCCACCAACCGGCATCGCATTGGCGGCGCTGCTGCTTTATGGTGTCTCCTTATGGCCAGGGATCACTCTGGGAGTGTTCATAGGATCTCTTCTAACTGGCGCCCCACTATCCCTCGCAATAGGGATGTCAATCGGAAACACGTTGGAAGCGGTGGTCGCGGTAGTCATCCTGCAGCGATTTCTGGAATTTCATCTGGCTCTGGACCGCGTCCGAGATGTAACCGCGCTAGCAGTTGTGGCCTTATTCACCACGATGATCAGTGCCACGGTCGGGGCATTGACCTTGATTCTGAGCGGCCTGGCGCCATCCTCGGCCTTCGGCTCGATTTGGATCACCTGGTGGATTGGAGATTTGCTGGGGGCTCTGGTGGTCGCACCATTTATCCTGGCCTGGGCGAAAGCAGATCTCAATCTTCGCCGCCGAAACAGGATCATCGAGGCTGTGTTGGCTTTCGTTCTGCTTGGAGTCATCACCGTATACGTCTTCATCGTTCCAGCCAGCTCAAGCATTCTGCATCAGGCCGCGCTCTACCTGATCTTCCCGGTAGTGATCTGGGCCGCCATTCGATTCGGTCAGCGCGGGGGCACCACCGCCGTGGCCATGGTTTCCGGGATGGCAATCTTGGCGACTGTTTCGGGATTAGGCCCATTCTCACTCCACTCGAACAATGACAATCTGATCCTGCTTCAAACCTTCTTGGCGGTTGTTTCGTTGACTTCTCTGATCCTCGCAGCAGTTTCGACGGAACGGATTCAAGCCACACGCGATCTGCAGCGACGCGCCGATGATCTGTCAACCCTCAACGAAGCATCACGGCTTTTTCTGAACGCAAGCAAGGCGACTGAGATCTACCAGACGATCTGTGAGTTAGCCATCTCACACATTGGGCTGGACGCGGCCTGGATCGAGCACAAAACCAGGGTGGGCGAAAAGGTACAGGCGATTGCTTACTGCGGAATTACGGACGCAGAATATCGAGGGCTGGGTCTATCCGTCTCTCAGAATTTAGAACCGGAAAAGCTTCAGGTGTTTATTCTTGCTGCGAGCGAACCAGACACAGTTTCTTCAAATCAAGCCTACCAATCCTTGGCGATTGTCCCGCTCATGTTCAGCGGGGCATTGGTCGGCCATCTCAAGCTGCTTAGCCGGGAACCTGAGTTCTTTTCGGCCGATCGCCAGCTGCTGCTTCGCTCCTATGCCAACCTGGCTGGAGTCGTCATCCAAAACAGCTTACTTTTCAAGGAGGTGCGCAACTCAAACCGACAGTTTCGACTGTTATCCCAGAGGCTAATTAAGGCCCAGGAAGACGAGCGACTGAATCTGTCACGTGAGCTGCACGACGAGTCTGGGCAGCTCTTGACAGGCTTGCTCTTCGAATTGGGTGAGCTTGAGCGGTCTGCGCTCGATCCTGAGACGGCAATGAAAACTATTCGCCAACTTAAGACGACGGCCCATGAGGTGCAAGAAAACCTACACGGTCTCGCAATGAATCTGCGGCCAGCCAGCTTAGATCATCTAGGGCTGGTATCCGCGCTCAAGCAATTGACCGATGACTTTGACCGGCAATACGAGTTCAAGGTGGAATTTGAGACGGTTGGCATGCGTGAGCAGCGGTTGGCAAGCGAACTTGAAACCACGATTTATCGCATTGTCCAGGAATCGCTCACAAATGCCGCCTTACATGCCCGGGCGTCATTGGTGGACGTACTCATCGCGCAGCGCAATGGGGAGGTCGTCGCGACTGTTGAAGATAACGGAATTGGATTCTTTCCAACAGCGGCAACGGTCGAAGATCAACTCGGACTTTTTGGTATGCGGGAGCGGGTTGAAATGCTCAAAGGGCGGTTCGCTATCGAGAGCTCGCCCGGAAAGGGAACTACCGTGAACGTCGAGATCCCGATCAATGCCTAGAGTTTTGATCGCCGACGACCACGCTATCGTTCGTACCGGATTACGCACACTGATCCAGGCCGAGCCTGCACTCGAGCTGGTTGGGGAAGCCGCGGGCGGGTATGAAGCAATCGAGCTAGTAGCCGCGACTTCTCCTGACATCCTCCTGCTGGATCTCAGCATGCCGGATATGGATGGAATTGCGGTGACCAAGAAACTCAAATCCGAGCATCCGGAATTGCGCATTTTGATTTTAACGATCCACGAGGACGAGGCTCTTGTTAGGGAGGCTATTAGAGCGGGTGCCTCAGGCTATATCCTGAAGCGTGCTGCCGAAGACGAGCTTGTTTCCGCCATCGAGGTTCTGATGCGCGGGGACATGTATGTTGATCACGCACTCCTCCGCCCACTGGTGGATGACTCGGTGAACGGATCTAAGACCCAGCGGGGACAGATTGAAGATCTCACCCCGCGCGAAAAGGACGTATTGCGATTGATCGTCTTAGGCTATACGAATCGGCAAATGGGAGATGAATTGAGTATCAGCGTTCGAACTGTGGAAGGGCACCGCGCCAATCTTTCCGAAAAGATCGGTTCCCGCAGCCGCGTCGATCTGGTCCGATATGCACGAGAGCAGGGTCTGGTCGACGGAACATAGCTTCCCCCACCGCTTGAGAGAGCACGATTCCGGAGCTCCTTTAGGCGCGTAGTTACTACCTAATTCCCTTTGCAAAAAATCCGCACTATCTACGCTTACCAACCGCCTCGAATCTCCTTATCCTTGTTTCGTGCTGCCCTCATCCGAAAGGGATGTGTAGGCGCGCTCAGCTCTGAGGCCCATTATGCCCGATCCCCAGACCACAGAGGCTCAAACTTCACCGCTCATTTCGCTCCGCGGAATTAGCAAGTCCTTCGGCGACATCAAAGCTAACCACGGGATCGACCTCGATATTCATGCCTCCAGGGTGCTGGCTCTGCTCGGTGAGAATGGCGCCGGGAAGAGTACCTTGGTGAAGATCCTCTACGGGTTCTACCGGGCTGATTCCGGAGTGATCGAATACCGAGGAGAGCCGGTCAGCATCAAGTCTCCCCAGGACGCACGTGAATTAGGGATCGGCATGGTGTTTCAGAATTTCAGCCTAATCCCCGCGTTCACCGTGGCGGAAAATATGGCGCTGTTCTTCCGCGATCTCGGTCGCGTGATGAACCTCAAGCAAATCTCGGGACGCATAGAGAGCATCTCAGAACGCTACAACCTAGAGGTGGATCCGTCCGCCCTCGTAATGGACCTGTCGGTGGGGGATCGGCAAAAGGCTGAAATTCTGAAGCTCTTGCTCTCAGAGGCGCGTGTGCTGATCCTCGACGAGCCAACCCGCGTGTTGGCCCCCCATGAAATCGAAGCTCTCTTCAAAGTCTTGGACAATCTGCGCTCAGACGGCTTCGCGATCATCCTGATCACGCACAAAATGAAGGAAGTCATGGACATTGCGGATCACATCGTCGTGCTTCGAAGTGGTCAAGTAGCCGGCTCGCTATCAGTCGCCCAAGCAAGCGAGAAAAAACTGATCGAGATGATGTTCTCCCGGCCAGTGACCGAATTTCAAAGCATCGATCATCCAAAGGCTGAACCCGGGGTAGCGCTGCTTGAGCTCAAACAAGTCTCGACGCCGGCAGAGGGCACCCGGATGAGCCTCAAAGAAATCAATCTTGATGTTCATGCGGGAGAGATCGTCGGGATCACCGGGGTTTCTGGCAACGGTCAGACGGAGCTTGCGGATCTGGTGTTGGGGAGACTTCCGGCTGAGGGAGGATCCATTCACTTGGCCGGAAAAGACGCAACAGATTATTCCATTCGAAAAGTCCGTCGTGAAGGCGTGGCCTTCATTCCAGAGAGCCCAATGGCAATGGCCGTCGCCCCTTACATGACCGTGCTGGAGAACATGGTAGTGCCTCAGATTGAGCGCTATGCACGCAATGGGGGCTTCACGATCGATTGGGACGCGATCCAGCAGGATTGCACCGCATCCATGGATCGGTTGGACATCACCCTCCCGCTTTATTCGACTGCGCGGTCACTCTCGGGGGGGAATCTGCAACGGATGGTGATCACACGCGAATTGGCTCACCAGCCATCCTTAATCATTGCCTCCTACTTGACCAGCGGCTTGGATGTACGCAGTGCGATCGCCGCACGTGAGGCGCTTGTTCAAGCTCGAGCTCGGGGTGCAGGCGTGCTGCTGTTCTCGGACGACCTCAATGAGTTGTTTTCACTAAGTGATCGACTGATTGTCCTCCACGAGGGCCGGATCCGGGGGCAGTTTCTCCCCTCCGAAACCAGCTTTGAGGAGATCGGATATCTAATGACCGGGTCGGAGGCAAGCGATGAGCACTAGCTCTGCAAGCAGCCGCCGCTCCAGCGCGAGCGTTCAGATTCTATCGGGCGCAGTTGGCCGATATGTATCGATGCTGGTACTTGCACTCGTGATCTTTGGGATCATCATCTGGATCAGCGGCAGAAATCCCATCGTCTCCTATCGCGAGCTTTTCGGGTCCACGCTAGGAAGCTGGCGTGGGTTTTCGGAGGTGCTCGTGGCGATGACGCCGATGCTGCTGACTGCGTTGGCAGTGGCCATCCCCTCGCGCATCGGGCTGATCAATGTTGGAGGAGAGGGACAGCTCTATATGGGTGCAGCTGCCGCCACATGGGGCGCGCTGACTTTCTCGGAAGCGCCGGCCTGGATACTCCTTCCGCTGATGGCCGCGCTCGGAATGCTTGGTGGTGCGCTCTGGGCGTTAGTCCCCGGATTATTGCGGGCTACGGGGTTAGTTAACGAAACCATCACCACCCTTCTGTTGAACGCGGTGGCGCCCTTGCTAGTCGCATTCCTCGTATTCGGCTCCTGGCACTCTCCAATGGACACCAATCGAACCCCCACCTTTGTTGAGGCCGCGCGCCTGCCGACCCTACCCGGCACACGCATCGATTTAGGCCTGCTCATCGGGATTCTTTTACTGGCCGCCTTCTGGCTGTTCATGCGGTACACACGCTGGGGTCTGGAAATGCGTGCCATTGGCGGAAACCCTGAAGCTGCCCAGCGCAATGGGGTGCCGGTCAAAATCTACATCGTCGCAGTCTTGTGCGTCGGCGGTGCCATCGCGGGCATGGCTGGAATGTCGCAGGTTTCCGGATACTACGGAGTGCTTCTGACCGGCTTCTCACGCGGCATCGGCTTCCTCGGCTTCCTCATCAGTTGGCTTTCCTTCGGGAATCCGGTGGGCATCTTCCTGACCTCTTTCATGGTGGCCGTAATCATTACTGGCGGCAGCATGCTGCAGCTTACGACGGCGCTTCCGTACGCGGTTATCAACATCTTGCTCGCGATGGCGCTGTTTGTGGTGCTGGCTGGAATCAACATCTTTCCCAGAAGGAGTACGGGATGACCGGTCTGGCAATCCTAGGAGTGCTCTCCAGTGCGCTTTTTTCAGGCGCCTCGCTCCTCTACGCAACTCTGGGTGAGACCATCAACCAGCGTGCGGGGATCGTCAATCTCGGTCTCGAAGGCGTGCTTCTAATCAGCGGCGCGACGGGTATCGCGGTGACCTCGCTGACGGGGAATCCGTATCTGGGGATATTGGCGGCAGTAATTGCTGGAGGACTGACCAACATCATCCTGGCCTTTCTCGTCGTCACCCGGCGAGGAAATCAATTGGCGAGCGGCCTGGCACTGATGTTCTTTGGTTTTGGCGTCAGCGCACTGATTGGAAGGGCCTTCGTCGGGTTGAAGATCAACGGCTTGCCTAGAATCGTGGTCCCAGGCCTCTCGAACTTGCCCACACGCTATGTGTCACTCCTTCAATTCGACATCCTCATCTATCTCGCAATCCCGGTCGCAGTCTTCGTCTGGTGGCTGTTGTTCCGCACGCGTTGGGGTTTGGGAGTACGGGCAGTTGGTGAGAACTCCGATACTGCATTCGCATCTGGGCGGAACCCGCATTGGATCAAATATCAGGCGCTTATTGCCGGCGGGATGCTTGCGGGGCTGGGCGCGGCCCACCTGACGATCGCCTACACGCTGAATTGGTCCGAGTTTATGACGGGCGGACGCGGGTTCATCGCGATCGCGCTTGTGATCTTTTCCAAATGGAACCCGATTCGAGCCATCGCCGGCGCACTCCTTTTTTCCGGGGCGGTCGCCTTCCAGCTGCTGCTTCAGGCGAGTGGCGTGAATGTTTCCCCATTTCTGCTCGATACCCTGCCGTATTTGTTGACGATCCTCGTGCTGATGCTGTGGGGCGGCTCGCGCAAGTATGCGGCTCCGGCAAGCCTAGGGAGAGTTTATATGGGCACTGAATAACTGTGGAACGTTGCAGGCGGACGGCCTGCTTGATGAGAGGTACGAACAAGAAAAGGAGAGAAGGAAAATGCTAAGGAAACCGTTGTACTCGCTGTTTGGCGTTTTGATTGTCCTATCGCTGCTGCTTGCGGCATGCGGGACGGCTGAAACGCCCACCGACGCGCCTGCTGAGCCTACTGCTCCAGCAGAGGAGCCGATGGAGGAAGAGCCAACCGAAGCTCCGGTAGCCGAAGAGCCAATGGAGGAAGGTCCTTGCTTGATCATCGGTGCGTTGCACGGCGGGCCGATAAACGATGCTGGCTACAACCAGGCAATGCATGAGAGCGTAGCTGCCATCGGCGAAAACATCGACTGTGTGGAGATCATTGAGGCCGAGAACGTACCAGAAGAAGCTGGGGCCATAACCACGATCGAAAACATGATCTCTGAAGGCGCAGGGATGATCATTGCTACCGCGTTCAATCACCAGTACCCGGCGCTCGAACTAGCCGGCAAGTACCCGGACGTGATCTTCGAACATGCTGGGGGCTGGGAGATGAGCGGTAACTTCGCCAATTTCTTTGGTGAGCCACCGGAAGCATGGTATCTGATGGGCGTTGCAGCCGGCCAAATGACCGAGACCGACAAACTCGGCTTCGTCGCGGCTTTCCCGATCGGTTGGACGCTGACCTTCGCCAATGCATTCCACCTCGGAGCTCAATCGGTCAACCCGGACGTGGAAACGACGGTGTCTTACACCTTCAACTGGGCTGACAGCGCCAAAGAAGCGGACGCGACCAACGCGCTCATCAACCAGGGGATCGATGTTGTCACCATGCATGTCGACTCACCAGCGACGGTGGTGTCAACCGCTGAATCGCGCGGCGCTTACTCTGTCGGGTTTCAGTCGACGCATGCACAGGAGTTTGCACCGGAGTACTGGATCTCGGGAACTGGCTACACCCTTGGTGACACCCTCACCTGGCTGGCCGGGAATGTTATCGATGGCTCCTGGGAGCCGATCTTCTTGCGATGCGGACTGTGGGATGGCTGCATGGACATGGCTCCCTTTGGGCCCAGAGTTCCTCAGGAAGTGCAGGATGAGGTCATGACTGTCAGCTCGGCGCTGGAATCTGGCGAGCTGGTTGTTTTCACCGGGCCTGTCTATGATCAAGAGGGCAACGTTGTTGTTGCCGAAGGTGAAGTACTAGGGCCGGATCTGATGAGCGCAGTCGATTGGCTCGCTCAGGGAATGATCGGCAGCCCGCAGTAAACAGAACAAAGATATGTAGCTGAGCAGGGGAATACTCCCCTGCTCAGCCAGTCAATTGACCTTGGTGAGATCTATGTATCGGGAATGTGCTTGATCGGCGCGTCCCGGTAGCTTCAGGTCGAAGGTAGGAGCGATGGACATCAAACAGAAGATCAAAGCGGCAAATCAAGAAGTGCTCAAGAGGCTGGTCGAGGGAGAGCCGGTGCTGGTGGACATCGCGCCGGCAGGAGAAGTGATCCCCGGGATGGAAGGAAAACTGATCACCCATTCCGGACCGCCCATCGAGTGGGACAGGATGTGCGGCGCCCAGCAGGGGGCGGTAATGGGCCAGGTGCTGTACGAGGGCTGGGCGGATACGCCGGACGAAGCGCGAGCCTTGGTTGAATCCGGCGGAGTTCGACTCGAGCCAAATCATCATCACAACAGCGTCGGCCCAATGGCGGGCACGATCTCACCGTCGGCTCCGGTCTGGGTCGTTGAGAACACCACTTTCGGCAATCGAGCCTACAGCCGCCAAGTTGAACCCCGCGTGCAATTTGGTGAATTTAGCGATGAGGCGCTGCAGGGGCTGCGTCTGTGGCGCGATGTATGGGCGCCCGCGCTTCGGCAGGGACTCAAAGCCAAGGAAGGTCTGCCACTGAAGCCGATCATTGTGCAGGCGCTTCAGATGGGAGACGAGCTGCACAATCGCCACAGCGCTTCGTCCAGTCTTTTCGCCAATGCGATGGCAGTTGCGATGGTTGAAGCCGGCGTCGTCGGCGAGGAGCTGCTCAAGACCTTGTACTACGTCACAAATCACAACCTGATCTTCCTGGGGCTGGCAATGGCGAGCGGAAAGGCGATCGCCGACGCCGCACATGGGATCGAGTTCAGCACAGTTGTCACGGCAATGGCTCGGAACGGCACCGAATTCGGGATACGCGTCAGCAGTTTAGGTGAGGCCTGGTTCACAGCTCCTGCTCCGGAAGTTGATGGCCTCTTCCTGACCGGATACAAGGAAGCGGACGCCGGATTGGACATGGGTGACTCGGCCATCGCAGAGACGGTGGGCTGGGGCGGATTCGTTTTGGGCGGTGCGCCAGGTATCCTGACCCTGGTTGGAGGGACGCCTGAGCAGGCTCTGGAATACACGCGTCAGATGGCCACTATCACCACTGGTGAACACCCCACATACCGTTTGCCGGCGCTCGGCTTCATCGGTGCGCCAATCGGGATCGACATTCGAAAGGTCGTCCAGTTGGACCTCCCACCGATAATCGACACTGCCATCGCACACAAGGATCCGGGCTATCCGATCATTGGAGCTGGGATGGTGCGCCCACCGATGGAGTGCTTCAAACAGGCGCTGATCGCCTTCGGCCAGGAATACAGTTGAGCTTGAGGTCACGATCGTGAGTGAGTCATCCCTGCATGTGGGTATCGCCGTCCGACAAAACCAGTACTACGATTCGGTATTTCTGATGGGAATCAACAAGCATTTGTCTGAATCGCCTGGCGTTGAGCAGACTGCGGTCGTGATGGGAACCGACGCCAACAAGCTCTTGCTTGCAGAAATCGGTATTGCGGGGCCCGAGATCGATGCCGCCACTCCTGGCGACTTGGTCGTGGCCGTCATTTCACACGTGGAAGATGTCACGGAAGGTGTCATCAATGGCCTTGATGAAACCCTGATGGCGATTGCTTCAAAGTCGCCCGCCTCCGATCTGCGTTCGCTTCAAGCTGGCCTTGAGCAAAGGCCGGATGCCAACTTGGCGGTCTTCTCCATCCCAGGGGACTATGTCGCGGATGAGGCCGAGAAGGGCCTTGAGGCCGGGATGAACGTCTTTATCTTCAGCAGCAATGTTCCCGTTGAGCGCGAGCTGGAGTTGAAGCAGATCGGGCAGGAAAAGCAATTGCTTGTTATGGGCCCGGATTGTGGGACGAGCATCCTCAACGGAGTCGGGATCGGATTCGCAAACGCCGTTCGGCGCGGCACCATCGGTGCCGTTGGGCCATCCGGGACAGGGCTGCAGGAATTCACAACTCAGGTGCACAATGCGGGTGGTGGGATATCGCATGCAATCGGCACGGGAAGCAACGATCTTTCGGATGTGATCGGCGGCTTGACGACCCTTGAGGCGATGCGGCTCTTAGAAGGCGACCCGGGCACCGAACTTATTGCCGTCATTGCCAAGCCGCCTGGGCCGCAGACGCTACCCGCGCTGCAAGAACAGACCAAAGCATTTACTAAACCGCTGATTGGGTGTTTCCTCGGCTTAGATCAGTCATCGGAAGGCAAATTTGAGCCATTTCGGTTGGCGCGTACGATCGATGAGGCTGGCAGAATGGCACTCGAGGCAGCAGGGATTTCAGGCGCTATCCAACAGAACGGTGAATACGGATCGGATCAAGTCGATGCAGTGGTTGCGGGCTGGACCGATGGTCAAAAATACTTGCGCGGGGTCTTCGCGGGAGGCACTTTCTGCTACCAATCGCAGCAGATCCTACGGGATGCGGGAGTTGATACCTACTCAAACAGTCCGCTTCAGCATGAGCTCAAGCTCGCTCATCCAGATGACAGCCGCAAACACACGCTGGTAGACATGGGCGACGAGCACTATACGCTGGGAGCACTCCATCCCATGATCGATGCGACTCAGCGCGCCAAGCGCATCCTGGTCGAGGCCGCAGATCCCGAGGTTGCGATTCTGCTGCTCGATTTCATATTTGGCTACAACGCGGCGAGCGATCCGGTTGGCGATTTGTTGGAGGCGCTTCAGGAAGCAAAGGCGATCCGCCGAGATCATGGCGGAGCTCTGACGATTGTGGCTTCGGTTTGCGGCACCAAAGTTGATCCCCAGGACATACAGCTGCAGATTGATATGTTGAAAGAAAGCGGCGTGCACGTATTCAGCAGTAACGTCCGCGCAACGGCATTTTGCAGCGCATTGCTGGGTCAGAGGTAGAAATGGAGAACGACAACCAAGAAAAACTGCTTGATCAGCCACTGGTTGTGATCAACGTTGGGCTGAAGGATTTCGCCAAGAATCTCGAGACGCAGGGAGCCGATGTAGTTCAGGTCGACTGGGTGCCGCCAGCTGGCGGGGACCAGGAGATGGTCGATCTGCTCGACAAGCTGCTCTGAACGTTGCGCTCGTGGCAGGGATACGCTCGTACCGTCGCGCCCCAGTACTATTTCTAGAATAGTCAAGCACGGCGGCTGATCCCGCTAAGGGTGATCGCTCGTTCGGTTCATTTTCTCGCGCTTCAACTAGCACGCGATCCTTCGAGGTTCGACCTGCAATCAAAGGGGCGGGGGCGGATGGCAGGTCCGTGATCCTGAGTCATGTGCTCGACCTCAGGTAGCTGGCCACCTCACACATCCCTTACCCTGTCATCGATCTGCGCAAGTAGGAGCATCAGATGATCTGTTCCCAAAGGCAAGCGACGGGGGTAGCCAGATAGGTATTGAGAATCGGTGTTCTAACAAACCGATATTCGTAGCTGGTTATGAGAAACCTAATTCTCAACACCCGCACCCTGAAAAGCAAATAACCTCAACGGACCCCCGATAGGCTTATGAGAGGGGTACACTAGCTACCACGAGGCGGGCATACGCCCCCTAAACCGATAAATCGCGGCCGGGCATAGGGTCGCTCCTTTGAAATAAGCAGCCCCAATTGATCTCCCTAGTATGCAACGAAAACTCGTGTCAAGACTGCAAAATTGGTAAGCTTAATTCAATAGACACCCTTGCAGCTATTGCGCAGCGGTTTTAGCCAAAGGAAGGCTTCCTCTCAGCGGGGATCGTCTATTCCGTTTTTCTCTTGTGCCAATACAGCAGCATC
>Ga0255055_10002756_pt1 | contig 12140 bp, 15 predicted proteins | sample JV7_2_27_MG_FD_188633 | JGI IMG/M metagenome (GOLD analysis project Ga0255055, IMG submission 188633) | Seawater microbial communities from Jervis Inlet, British Columbia, Canada - JV7_2_27 | ecosystem: Environmental > Aquatic > Marine > Inlet | place: Canada: British Columbia | collected...
ATTCGCATCGAGGGGATCGAATACACCCGGCAAAGCGAACAGGAGCTGGGCCTGGGCGTGCTCGCGATGACAGGGCACTTCGGGAACTGGGAGCTCGGCGCGCACACGTACGGCACGGTAATCGCCCCCGCGGCATTCATCGTACGGCCCGTTGCGGATTCGGTTTGGGACCAGATCGTCACGGAGCGGCGGGAATGGGCCGGGAACCGGGTGATCCGGAAGTTCGACTCCGCGAAGGAAGTGATGCGGGAGATTCGCCGCGGGACGATGGTCGGAATCCTGATCGATCAGAACGTGGACCGGCACAAGGGGATACTTGTCGACTTATTCACGGAGAAGGCGTACACGACCGACGGGATCGCCCGGATGGCCCTCGCGCTTCGCACGAACATCCACCCGGTGTTTATCTTCCGGCATCCGGAGAAAAAGTTCCACCACACCCTGAGGTTCGGGCCGGCGATCCCGATGGACCCGAATGCGCCACGGGAGGAAGAGGTGGTCCGCCTCACGCGCAGCTGCAACGAGGAGCTGGAGAAAGTGATCCGGGAAGATCCCACGCAGTGGCTCTGGTTTCACAGGAGGTGGAAGACGAGGCCGCCCGGAGAGCCGGACCTGTACCGGGAGGTCCGATGAAAGGGATCGTTTTCCTCGACCGGGACGGCACACTGATCGAGGAGACGGGGTATCTGTCCGACCCGCGAAAAGTGAAGGAGATCCCGGAAGCGGCGGAATCCCTCCTTCGCCTCTCCCGGAAAGGGTTCGGTCTCGCGGTCGTCTCCAACCAGGCGGGCCTCGCCAGGGGGAAATTCGGGGAAGAGCAGAGAGAAGCGGTGCACCGGGCGTTCGTCGAACTTTTCCGCGCGAAGGGAGTCGAGTTTGATGCGGTCGAGTTCTGCCCCCACCATCCGGAAGGGGTTGTGGAGAAGTACCGGGCGGCATGCGACTGCAGAAAACCGTCACCCGGAATGGCGGTAAAGGTATTGGCGCGCCTGGGAAAACCGGCCTCGTATACGATGTGGATCGTCGGTGATAAAATGTCCGATATCCTGATGGGACGCAATCTGCAGGCAAAAACCGTACTCGTGGCAACGGGATACGGGGAATCGGAGCGCATGGAAGGGGAGCGGCTGGGAATCAGGCCGGACGTGTTCCTCCCCAGCATCCGGGAGGCGGCGGAGTGGATCCTGTCGGAAGGAAAGTAGGGTGAACGGGCCGACCCTCTGGAATAGCAGAACAGGGTTTTTCTGTTTTCTGGTTGCCTCCGCACTACTTCTGGTCTTCGCGACCGGTTGTTACCGCGCGGCGCGTGCCACCGGACAGGAAAGGACGCCGCCGGCCGTGGCAAATGGTGCGTCGGGAAACGGGGCGAAGCGGGCAGAGGGGACCGCCTCCTCCCTTCCCCCACCGGAACAGCAGGCATCCTCCGGGAGAACCTCTCCCCCTGGTGCGGCGGAATCGGCACCGGTTACGGGTCCGGGAGATTTTCCGGCGGATTCTCCACCGGATTCCTCTCCCGCATCCACCGTGCCGACACCCCCTGACCCGGAGAAAGAGAAGACCGCGGCGGTGGCGAGGCCGGGGGAGAGGGGGACCGACGAGGAGTTTTCCGGGGAAGAGAAAACCGTGGGCGACGCGCCGCCGCAGACGGAACCGTCCTCTCCCCCGACTTCCGCTCCACCTCCCACACCGTCCGCCTCGGACGCGGAGAGAGGCGGGGATGTTGTCGTCCTCTCGGAAGAGAGGACCTATCCCCTGGACGGTCCGCCCTGGGCGAGAGAGAAGGAGGAACTTGCCTACAAAGTGGAGTTTTTGGGAATCACGATGGGGTATGCCCGGTTCTCTTTCCTGGGAAAGGTGCTCCTATCCGGAAGGGAAGTGTATCATCTCAGGGTGCGCGCGTGGACCTCGGACCTGCTCTCGTTGATCTACCCGATCGACGACACGATCGACTATTATCTGGACGTGCAGACGATGGTGCCCCTTCGCCAGGAGTTCACGAGAAGCAGGAAAGAGGACGACGTGGCCATCTACGACCAGGAAAACGGGACGATCGTCTACCGGTACCGGAAGGACGGGAAGGTCCGGAAGAAAGTCGACGTCTTGCCGAACGTGTACGATCCCGTCTCGGCGGCGTACTACTTCCGAACCCGGGACCTGGGGACAGAAGAGAAGGAGTTGTCGATGTACGCGGGGCGGAAGCTGTGGGAGATATCTGCCAGACCCGTGGGATTCGAACGGGTACGGACGGACCGCGGAGAGTTCGACACGATCATCGTCCAGCCCTTGCTCCGAAGGGAGGGGAAGCTCGATGAGAGGAGGAAGATGCGGATGTGGATGACGAAAGACGAACGCCACGTTCCCGTCCGGCTGTACGCGAAGTTCAAGAAGATACGAACCTGGACGCTGGTGGGGGAACTGCTGCCCGACCGGGAAGGGGGATAGAAAATGGACGAGGAGCTGCTCGAGATCCTGGCTTGCCCGAAATGCAAGGGCGGCTTGCGGCTGACCCCGGAGGAGTCCGAGCTCCGGTGCGAGGCGTGCCGTCTGAGCTACCGGATTGACGACGGGATCCCCATTCTTCTCATCGACGAAGCGACGCCGTATGAATGATGTCGGATTCATTTCCCGGGCCTTCGGTTACATCGGGCGGTTCCCCTCCTGCAGACTCCTGGTCGTCGGGGATATCATGCTGGACGAGTACGTCTGGGGGAATGTGAAGAGGATATCCCCGGAGGCTCCGGTGCCGGTGATCGCCGTCACGAGGGACACGAAAGGCCTCGGAGGGGCAGCCAACGTGGCGCTCAATATCGCCTGCCTGGGCGCGGGGGTTACGGTCGCCGGCCTCGTGGGAGACGACCCGGCGGGCCGTGAGATCGCACGGTTGCTGCGGAAACGGGGAATCGGCGTGGCGGGCCTCGTTGTCGACCCGGATCGGTCCACGACGGTGAAGACACGCGTGATCGCCCATCAGCAGCAGGTGGTCCGCGTCGACAGGGAGAATCATGAATCCCCGACCGAAAGGGCACGAGAGGCGCTCAAAAAACGTGTTCTCACGGCGCTGCGAGGAGCGGACGGCGTTGTCCTGTCCGACTACCGGAAGGGGGCTCTTTCCCGCGAGCTCGTGGAGGAGGTGGCCGCAGCGGCGAGGAAGAAGGGAGCCTTCGTTGCGGTGGATCCGAAGCAGACCGATTTCGCCTTCTACCGGGGATGCACCCTTATCACCCCCAACATGGCGGAGGCCGAGGCGGCGCTCGGAGGCCGGGAGCTTACGGGAGACCTGGACATATGGGAAGGGGGGAAGGCGATCCTGCGGAAGACGGGGGCGAGCGCGATTCTCCTCACCCGCGGGGAGGAGGGGATGAGCCTGGTGGAACGCGGTCGCCGGCCCTTCTTTCACATACCGGCGCAGGGACGCCAGGTGTTCGATGTGACCGGCGCCGGGGATACCGTGATTGGGACCCTCGCGACGGGATTGGGAGTGGGAGCGCCACTACGGGACGCCGCTCTCCTTGCGAACGTGGCCGCGGGGGTCGTCGTGGGGGAGGTGGGGACCGCACCCATCACCGTGGAAAAGCTGACACGAACATTGCGGCTGCAGGAGAAGGAGCGCGAGGTCGCCCACGAGGAAAAGACCGGAACGCCGCGGCCCCGGAAAAGGAGGCTCCCTCCCCGATGAGCCGGAGAATGATCCCATCGCAGGCCGGGCTGCTGTTTTCCGTGATCTACCGGGAAGAGGAGGATTTCGAAAAAACCGTACGGACAATCTCCGACCGGGTCGGGAGAATCGAATACGCAAGCGGTCCGTTTCCCTTCGACCGGACCGATTACTACGCAAAGGAGATGGGGGCCCCGCTGTTCCGACGGTTCCTCCTGGCGGCCGATCCCGTGTGCCGGGATGCGCTGGTGCAGGCGAAGATTGCCTCCGAGTCGATCGAAGACGAATTCCGGGAAAACGGAAACCGGACTGTGAACATCGACCCCGGGCTGCTTTCGGACGAGAGCTTCGTACTCGCCACGGGGAAACAGTACAGCCACCGGATCTACCTGCGCGACGGGGTTTTCGCGGACCTGACGCTCGTTTTCGAAAAGGGGGAGTACAGGCCGCTGCCGTGGACGTACCCTGATTTGGCGTCGCCCGAGATCCGCACCTTCCTCACGATGTTGCGGACGATCATCCGGAAAGAGATAAAAAGGGAACAGAAAGGAGATTCCTGCCGATGTGGATGAGCATGACCGGTTACGGACGGGGTGACCATCACGGCGGAGACGTATCGGTGACCGCGGAGATCCGGTCCGTCAATCACCGGTACCTGGACATTCATGTACGGTGCCCTGCGAAATTCCTGTCGTGGGAAATGCGTGTCCGGTCGATGGTCCGGAAAGCGCTCAAAAGGGGAAAGGTGGACGTTTTTCTGAGTGTAAAGGATTTGGGCAGGGCGGGTACCACTGTCCGGGTGAATCACGAGCTTCTCTCCTCGTTTCTCGCGGAGGCGAACCGCGTGCGGGAAGAGTACTCGCTGGGTATGGATCTCTCCTTCCGGGACCTGATCGGAGTTCCCGACATCTTTGTGTTCGCCCCGGAAGGGAACGACCCGGCGCAGGAGCATTGGGCAATCGCGGAGAGCGCGCTGCAAAGCGCCCTGTCCATGCTCATCGGGTCGAGGCAGGAGGAAGGAGAGCGGCTTCGCGTTGCGATCGAGAAGGCGATGGTGAAGCTGCGCCCTCTGGCGGTGGAGATATCGTTCCTCTCCGGAGAGAACAAGGTTCTCGCCCGGGCCAGGTTCCGGGAACGGATAGAAGCACTTTCCGGGGAGGCGGGGGTTGATCCCGCGCGCCTCCAGCAGGAGGTGGCGTTCCTGATCGACAAGCTGGATATCTCCGAGGAGTGCGACAGACTTTTTTCCCATTTGACCGGCATGGAGGGACTGATGACGACCGAAAGCGAGGCGGTGGGGAAGCGGTTTGATTTCCTCGCCCAGGAGACGTTCCGGGAACTGAACACGGCGTCGTCCAAATCGGCGCACCCGGGGATATCGGAGAGGGTGGTCGTCTCGAAGACGGAGCTCGAAAAGATCCGGGAACAAATTCAGAACGTGGAGTGAGGCATGGAGAAAGGAGACGTATTCGTCATATCGGCTCCTTCCGGATCGGGGAAGACCACCATCTGCCGGATGCTTGTCCAGCGCCTTGATAATATTAAACTTTCCACGTCCTATACCACCCGTCTCCGGAGGAGGGGGGAGGTGGATGGAAGGGACTATTATTTCATTGAACAGGAAAAATTTGATAAAATGGTAAATTCGCGGGAGTTTCTGGAATACGCCTCCGTGTATGGACACCTGTACGGGACGTCCCGGGAGGCCGTCCGATCGATCGTCTCCCGCGGCCAGGATGTTATTTTAGAAATCGACGTCCAGGGGGGGCGAAAGGTGAAGGGGGAACTTCCGGAGGCGGTTCTGATCGCCGTCTTCCCCCCCAGCCGGCGGTCTCTCGAGAAGAGACTGATCGGGAGAGGAAGGGACAGCACCGAGGAGGTGAAGGCGCGCCTCCGGGCTGCGGATGACGAGTCGAAGGAGCTGCTTGCGTACGATTACATCGTGGTGAACGACGACCTCGAAGCGGCGGTGAACAGAGTGGAATGGATCGTGCGTGCGGCCCGACTCCGCCGCGAGAGGGCCCTCATTCGTCTGGCAAAACTATATAACGAAACCGGAGAAGATAACCATGGCGAGAGTGACCGTTGAGGATTGTCTACGGCAAGTGGAAAGCCACTTCGAACTAACCGTTGTAGCGGCAAAGAGGGCCAAGCAGCTCCTGGGCGGGCAAGGAGCGTCGATCGAAACATCCCACCGCAGGGACAAGCCCACCGTGGTGGCGCTCAGGGAGATTGCCCAGGGGACGGTGCGGGTCAAGCGATAACGCCGGAGCCCGCGATGCTCCGTTTGAACGACATCGTTGACCGCGTCCAGTCCACACGGCCGACGGCCAACATCGAGATCATCCACAAAGCCTACGTTTTCACGGCGAAGGTGCATCACGGCCAGCTGAGGGAATCGGGGGAGCCCTACCTCATTCACCCCATAAACGTCTCCTATATCCTGGCCGACTGGAACCTGGACGAGGAGACGATCGTCACGGGCCTGCTCCACGACACCGTGGAGGACACGGTCGCCACCATCGACGAGATCCGGGAGTTGTTCGGGGACACCGTCGGCCAGCTGGTGGACGGGGTCACCAAAATCAGCCGTGTCGTCATCTCCGACGTGGCCGACCAGAAGGCCGAATCCCTCCGAAAGATGATCCTTGCCATGGGAAAGGATATCCGCGTGATCCTCGTCAAGCTCGCGGACCGGATCCACAACATGAGGACTCTCGATCATCTGTCCCCGGACCGGCAGTCCGCCATCGCCCTCGAGACGCAGGAAATCTACGCTCCGATCGCGAGCCGCCTCGGGATGTCCCGCGTGAAGATGGAGCTCGAGGACAAATGCTTCGAGATTCTCCACCCCGACAAATATCGGGAGCTCGCCCAGGCCGCAGACGAGAGAAACCGGGGGCGGGAGGAAGGCATCCGGAAGGTGACCGCTCTCCTCGAGGAGAAACTCCGCGAGGCGGAGGTCGACGCGTTGGTCACGGGCCGCTCCAAGAATATCTCGGGCATCTTCAGCAAGATGATCAGGCAGGGAATCGAATTCGAACACATCTACGACCTCATCGGGTTCCGCATCATCGCGAAGACGATCCGGGAGTGTTACGAGGCGCTCGGCATCGTGCACAACTTGTGGCGCCCGGTACCGGGAAGGTTCAAGGACTACATCGCGATGCCGAAGGCGAACTTCTACCAGTCCCTTCACACCACGGTTTTCGGCCCCGATGGGGAGATGATGGAGATCCAGATCCGCACCGACGAGATGCACGGTCTCGCGGAGTACGGGGTCGCGGCGCACTGGCGGTACAAGGAGGGGAGACAGGTCACGGACAAGGGCGATCAGATGTTCGTGTGGCTCCGTCAGATCCTTGATCTGCAGAAGGAGATGAAGGACCCGCGGGAGTTTCTCGACACCGTGAAGGTCGAACTTTTCCCGGAGGAGGTGTACGTGTTCACCCCCCGCGGAGACGTGAAGGAACTGCCGCGCGGGGCGACACCCATCGATTTCGCTTACGCGATCCACACCGAGGTCGGGAACCAGTGTGTCGGCGCAAAGGTCAACGGGAGGATGGTCCCTCTCAGGGCGTCTCTGAAGAACGGCGACGTGGTCGAAATCATCACCAACCCGTCGCACAAGCCGAGCAGGGACTGGCTCAAGATCGCAAAGACCAGCAAGGCCTTAAACAGGATCCGGGCGTTCATCCGGCAGGAGCAGCAGGAGCACAGCCTGACGCTGGGACGCCAGATCCTGGAGCGTGAACTGCGCAAGTATTCCCTTGCTTTCATGAAGACCCTGAAGTCGAAGGAATTCGCGGAAATCCTTCAGGAAAACCGGTTCAAAAGCGCCGACGACTACTGTGTCGCCCTTGGGTACGGGAAGGTATCGCTCGTCCCGCTGCTTCGACGCCTCATCCCGCCGGAACAGCTGCAGGAGAAGGGAAAGGAGTCCAGACTCGAGGCCCTTTTCAAGCGTGTTACCGCGAGGAAACCGAGCGCGGTCATCGTCAAGGGGGTCGACGACATCTTCATCCGCCTGGCGAACTGCTGCCACCCCGTGCCCGGAGACCCCATCGTCGGGTTCATCACGCGGGGGCGGGGGGTGACGATCCACGCGAGGGACTGCCCGAAGGCCCTGGAGACAGATCCCGCCCGGGCGATCGAGGTGGAGTGGGAGGCGGGGACCAAGGCCGCCCATCCCGTGAAACTGAAGGTCATCTGTGCGGACAAGCCCGGGCTGCTGGCCGACATCTCGCGGACCATCACGGCGAGCGACGTCGACATTCGCCGCGCCATGGTCATGACCACCCGGGACAAGCGTGCCATCTGCAGCTTCGACGTCGCGGTGACCAACGCAAAGCACCTGGCCACGCTCATCAAGTCGATCGAGAAGGTGAAGAACGTCTACTCCGTGGAGCGGGGGAAGGGATAAGAGATGCGGAAAACGGTGCAAACGGAAAAGGCCCCTGCGGCCATCGGTCCTTACTCACAGGCTGTCATCACGGGAGGATTCTTGTTCTGCTCAGGGCAGATCCCGATCGACCCCGCCACGGGAAAGATGGTCGAGGGGGGGATAGAGATCCAGACCGAGCGTGTGCTGCGCAACCTGTCCGCGGTCCTGGAGTCGGGGGGGGCTTCCCTGCAATCCGTCGTCAAGACGACCGTCTATCTTGCCGACCTGTCCGATTTTTCGGCGATGAACGGCGTGTACGGGGCGTTTTTCACGGAAAACCCGCCGGCCCGCGCGACCATAGAGGCGGCGAAGCTTCCGGCGGGGGCTCTGGTGGAAATCGACGCGGTCGCGTCGGTCGCATGAATCAGAGGGCTTTTAATACCCGCCCTGACTTGATGCATTGCGTGCAGACCTGGATGCGTCGGACGGACCCATTGGAGACGGCCTTCACACGCTGCACGTTGGGCTTCCAGACCTTCCTGGTCTTGTTGTTTGCATGGGAAACGTTGTTCCCGAAATTGGGTCCCTTGCCGCAGATGGAGCACTTTGCCATGTCACCCTCCGATATGAAAACCTTGAAAAGTTATCACGCATGATGGGACGAATGCAAGATCAAATTCTTTTAGGGCCCCCAAAGAGGAAGAGGGGGGGTCGCAGGGCCGTAGCGGTCCTTATCCTGCTCCTGGCAGCCGGAGCTGCCTTTCCTCACCTCCTTGCCCGGTGGGTGGCGGCACCTTTTTCCGGAGACGTCGCCGACGCCGTCCTCGTGTTCACGGGAGGGGAGAACCGGATCGCGGCAGGATACCGGGCCTGGAAAGAGGGGAAAGGAAAAGAGTTATTCATCCTCGGAGCGGGACCTGAGGCGAAGCTCGCGAGCATTCTCCCGGAGGGGGAGCAGGTTACGCAAGAGGACCTCCCGCGCATTCACATCGAAGGGTGGTCGGAGAACACCCTGGAAAACGCTGTCTCTGCGAAATTGGCGGTAGTCTCCCGGACGTACCGGAAAGTGATCCTCGTAACCTCCGACTACCATGTGCCGCGTGCGTACCTCACCCTCCGCAAGGTATTGCCTCCCACCGTTTCGATCTCGGTGATACCTGTGACGTCGGCCTGGAGGAGAAAGGGCGCCTGGCACCGGCTCCCGCGCCTCTTCCTCGTGGAGGGCTGGAAATACTGGGGATACCGCCTCCTCCTTCCCCGTCGATGACAACGAGCGTTACGCGTCCGGGTTCCGGTGAAAAAACTCGGGGATCTTGGGCTCCCCCAGCACCTTGACTCTCCTTCCCTCGACCTGAAGCTTTCCCGAAAAGAACAGGCGGATCGCCATCGGATAGATCCGGTGTTCCTGCACGAGAATCCGCGCCGCGAGCGTCTCCTCCGTGTCGTCGTCGTACAGGGGGACGACTGCCTGCACGATGACGGGACCGGTGTCGACTCCTTCGTCGAGAAAATGCACGGTGCACCCCGAAAATCGGACCCCGTAGGAGAGCGCCTGCCCGGGTCCGTGTGTTCCGGGAAAGGAGGGAAGGAGTGCGGGATGGATGTTCAGGATCCTGTTCGGGAAAGCATGGACGAACACCGGGGTTAAGACCCGCATGAACCCGGCGAGACAGACAAGCTCCGCCCCGGACCCGCGGATGATCTCGACAAGCTTCGCGTCGAATTCCTCCCGGGTTGAATACCCTTTGTGATCCACTACTTCTGTGGGGATGCCGTGTTTTTTCGCCCGGACGAGTCCGTACGCATCGGCCTTGTTGCTGATGACGATCCCGACGCGGCAGGGGATCTCTCCCCTCTCGGATGCGTCGATGATCGACTGCAGGTTGGAACCGCCTCCGGAGACGAGTACCGCGATCGACGGTTTTTCGCTCATAGTTTCCCTCCCGTGAGCAAGACTCCTGGTTTTCCGCGTTTTCCCTTTCGCACCTCCCCGATCGCGAATGCGGGAACGCCGCTCTTCCGGAAGTGGCGCAGCGTCCGGTCTGCGTCCCCGGGGCGAACCATGAGGACCATGCCGATCCCCATGTTGAACGTCCGGTACGCCTCACTTTCAGGAAGGCCAGCCGTCTCGACGAGCGTGGGGAAGACCGGCGGCATGGTCCAGGTCCCCTTTTCGACAACCGCCACCAACCCGCGCGGCAGGACCCTCGGAAGGTTTCCGACGATCCCTCCCCCCGTGATGTGAGCCATCCCGCGAATCCCGACCTTCGGGAAAAGGGAGAGCACCGGGCGAACGTAGATCCGGGTCGGTCGGAGCAGCTCCTCGGCCACGGTCGCGCCCCACTCCGGGATCCGGGACGTAATCCGCTTTTTCATTCCCTCGAAGACGACTTTACGCGCAAGGGAAAACCCGTTGCTGTGAAGCCCCGAAGAGGAAAGACCGATCAGGGCGTCTCCCGGCCGCACGGCGCTCCCGTCGATGATCTTTTTCCTTTCGACGACCCCTACCGCGAATCCCGCCAGGTCGAATTCCCCCGGTGCGTACACGGAGGGCATCTCGGCGGTCTCTCCCCCGAGAAGGGCGCATCCAGCCTGGCGGCACCCTTCCGCGATCCCCGACACGACCCTGGCACCTTCGCGTGCGGAGAGTTTCCCCGTGGCGTAGTAATCGAGGAAGAACAGGGGTTCTGCCCCGTGGACAAGGATGTCGTTCACGCACATCGCGACGAGGTCGATGCCCACCGTTTCGAACCGCATTGCCATCGCGGCGACCTTCACCTTGGTTCCCACGCCGTCCGTGCCCGCCACGAGGACTGGGTCGCGGTATTTCCTTGCGGGGAACCGGAAAAGACCCGCGAACGACCCGATTCCTTCCAGAACCTCCTTGCGACGCGTTGTCCGAACGATCGGACGTATGAGGGAAACCATGCGGTCCCCTTCGTCGATGTCCACGCCGGCGGAGGCGTAGGTTACCGTTTTATCCACGATTTTTCCCTTCGAATGGTCGCAGAGCGCACTCCCACGTTACTGATTCGCCCGTCTCAATGTCAATGATTTTTCCCCCCGCATTCTGTACAATGATCCGGTTTTCCGGGAAAACCACGATGGAGAGGATATGACGAAGAAAGTAGGCATCGTGATTCTGGGCGACGAGGTGCTCAAGGCCGAGACCCGCGAGAGCAACATTGCCTTTATGCTCCCCCTTCTCAACGAGTGGGGGGTGGAAGTGGCCTTGTGTGCCATTCTTCCCGACGACATCCCGACCGTGGTCCGCCACCTGCGCTTGTACCTTGCCGAGGTCGATCTGCTGATCCTGACGGGAGGGATCGGCCCCACGCCGGATGACATCACAAGGGAGGCCGTATCGACCGTCGCCGGGATGCCGCTTGTCGTCCACCCGGAGGCTAAGGCCTGCCTCGAGGCGTACTATGGAGACCGGATGAACGGAAGCAGGATGGTGATGGCGCGGGTTCCGCAAGGGGCGGTTCTCATCCCCAATCCGATAAGTGCCGCTCCCGGGTTTCTCGTGGCGAGGATGGCGGTCTTCCCCGGAATTCCCCGCCTGCTGCGCGAGATGTTCGGCTGGCTCAAACCCTTCGTGGAAGGGAGAAGGGAGGGGCGGGTGACCCTGTACAGTCAGGCCCCCGAGTCTGCCTACGCAAGGATCATGCAGGAGACGGTCGCCGGTTTCCCCGGGGTGCGAATCGGTTCCTATCCTCTCCTGGAAGGAGGGTACAAGGTCCGGATTGTGTTCCGCTCGGGGGACGTAAAGCGCGCGGTAGCCTCCGCGGACGTCTTTACCGATAAGATGCGGGCGGAGGGGATGGAGATTACCCACCGGACGGAGGAAGGAGGGACGGATGAGGAAACGTAAGGTACTTCTCGGCTGCGTACCTTTGGCCGCACTGCTCATGCTTTCTTCCTCTTCCTTCCTTTTCGCGGCGGGAACCGAGAAGGCGCGGAAGGCAGGATGGGGGGAGAGCACACCGGGACGATGGAACTCCCTCCCCGAAAGAAACGTGTCGGCGGGCGACGACTTCTTCCGGGCGGAGGTCCCCCTGTCTCCAGGGACAGGCGTGCTCTGGGAAAAGAGGATAAAAA